>Ga0302321_100001491_pt1 | contig 20056 bp, 18 predicted proteins | sample Fen_T0_1_FD_202505 | JGI IMG/M metagenome (GOLD analysis project Ga0302321, IMG submission 202505) | Peat permafrost microbial communities from Stordalen Mire near Abisko, Sweden - Fen_T0_1 | ecosystem: Environmental > Terrestrial > Soil > Wetlands > Permafrost | place: Sweden: Abisko...
CCCATATCCAACTTGTATCGAATTCACTTCACCGGGTTCGAAGGTCTTACCCACTACATCCGATTAGACCACTTTGAGACCTTGGTGAGAACGAATAGTATCTACCTTACCCGCCAAGACCTCCAAGAAAAAGACCCTGATGATGGAGCGTATCCGGCAGCGAATAAAACAAAACTACATCCCAGAGATATCACATTATTGGGATCGCTTGGCCGATCAGAAGCAGAAGCCCGGGCACTAGCTGACAACCACCAGAGCGGGAATAGCTATATGCGCGAACGACACTACTTACACTGCTGGACACTTCGAGATGATGAATCACTCGCGATGTGGAAACTACACGGCTTTTCCGGAAAAGGGGTCTGCATCAAAACCAATGTACGGCGACTCTGCGAAGCGATTGGAGGGGATCGATTCACTGGTCACAACGGCGGAGACTTCGATTTGAAGCTTCAACCTGTTGTTTGCACAGACGACCCAATACCAACGGTCCCCAGCTATGAAGTAGCATTCCGTAAACGAGACATCCCAAGCCATGTGAACGAAGCTGAGGTGCGGCTCCTCGCATGCGATTATGAGATCGCGAATCCTATCGGGCCAGAAAGGCAGCGTGTTCCAGTATCTCTCGAGCGCCTATTTCAAGCGGTGTATTTAGGCAGCGGCATTCCTACAGATGAATGTACAAGGATTGAGGCACTAACGAACACTGCTGCCGGAAGCCGTGTAGTTCGACAATCCACTGTGCATTGTCCATAGCGGGCGCAACGGAGCCGGGGGTCGTGGCTTGTGGTTGGCTGCTGTTATTCGTGATGCGGTGGACATGAGGTCATTCAGTCTGCCAAGCACACGGCTTGACGCACCCATTTTTTGGTAAGACAGTAAGACATGACAACGACGCTCTCAACCAAGGGCCAGGTGGTCCTGCCCGCCGCCGCCCGCCGCCGCCTCGGACTCCGCCCAGGGGCAGCTTTCAAGTGCAGCGTCCGCGACGGGAAAATTGTCCTCACACCGGAAACCGCCACCGCACCCCAGCCACGCTTGGTGAAATCTAAGCGTACCGGACTCGTTTATGCGCAGGCTCCAAAGGGCACTCCCGCCATAACCAGTGAGCAGGTTCGGGCCATGCTGGCCGATTTCCCATGAAGTATCTGCTGGACGTCAACACGCTGGTCGCGCTCGGCAATGGTTCTCACACCGCACACCCGGCCGCTGAACGCTGGCTCGAACGCGTACAAAAATCCGACGCCACGCTGGCCAGTTGCGCACTCACCGAACTCGGATTTGTACGCGTGAGCGTGCAAGCAGGCCTTTTGCCAGACATCGCCACCGCCCGGAGTGTGCTCGCGCAGATGAAAGCATCCATCGCCATCATCCTGCTCCCTGATGCACTAGGCGTCGAAAAACTTCCCGCCTATGTAAAGACTCCCGCTCAGTTAACCGACGGCCACCTCCTCGCACTGGCCGCGACTCATGGCGCGAAGCTCGCCACGCTCGATTCTAAAATACCTGGAGCCGAACGCATCGCCTGATACATCAATTGTTCGCCAATCCGCGTCATGCCTTCCCTCCGCCAGCTGCTCGAAACCCACCCGACGATCTTGCTGATCGATTCGTCCTCGACGTGCGTGCAGGTCGCCGTGTGGCATCGCCATTGGGAACCAGTCTGGAGTACTAAAATCGGCGAGGCTGGCGAACAGGTTTTTGCCGCCGTCGACGACGCTCTCGCCCGTTCGAGTAAAAAACTCGATGCCATCGACGCTTTTGTTTTTTGCGACGGCCCTGGCTCCGTGCTCGGCATTCGCACCGCAGCCGTGGCCCTGCGCACTTGGCGCGTGCTGCGTACTCGGCCCGTCTACGCTTTTTGCAGCCTCACCGTCGTCGCTCAGTCGCTGGCACTCACGCAAAACAAACGTGAGTTCGCCGTCATCGCCGATGCCCGACGCGACTCGTGGCACCATGTCGATGTCGACTCTGATGGTAATTTTTCGCCGTTGAAACGCATCCCCTCCACCGCACTGGCCGGAACGTTGTATACGCCGGAAGGTTTTCGCCACTGGACCCAACCGCCAGCAAATCTGCAAACAGTACCCTACTCGCTCGCCGCGCTCCTGCCGCCGCTGATCGATGTCGAGTTATTCAGCCCCACGGCCGAACCCGATGCGTTTTTGCACGAAGAACCGGTTTACCAAACTTGGACGCCTCAGGTGCATCGCGCGCCCACCCCTTCCTGATCATGCAATCCCCCTCGCGCCTGCCGCTCCGTTGCTGGGCTGAAATCGATCTCGCCGCGCTCGAGCGCAACCTGCGTCTCATCCGCGCCTCACTGCCCGCGCACATGCGCTACGTCGCCGTGGTAAAAGCCGATGCCTACGGCCACGGCCTGCAACAAGCCGCCGCTCGCCTCATGCATGCCGGTGCCGATCTATTTGCCGTAGCCAATGTCGCCGAAGCCACCGCGCTGCGCGAGATTGGGCCCGGCTGGCCGATCCTGTTGCTCAGCCCGCTCCTGCCCGAAGAGGATAGTTACGTCGCCGAATACGATCTCACGGCCACGGTCTCAACCAGCGACGAGGTCCAACGTTTCAACGCCCTCGGCCAGAGCGTCGGCCGTCCAATCTCGGTGCATTTGAAAATCGACACCGGCATGGGCCGCGTCGGCGTGTGGCACGAGCAGGCGGAAAAATTGTACGCCGAGATCGTCGCCGCGCCGCACATCAGACTCGCCGGCGTGTTCACGCATTTCAGCAGTTCCGACGAAGATCCAGCTTTCACCACCGAGCAACGCCACCGCTTCCTCGCCGCGCTCCAACGCTGTCCTGGCATTCGCCTCGACCAGCTCTTCGTCCATGCCGACAGCAGCGCCGGCCTCGAAACACTCGAAGGCGCGCGCCCATTTAACGCCGTGCGCATCGGCCTGCTGCAATTCGGCATCCTGCCGCGCCTCAACTCGCTCCTCGCGCAGGTTCACACCGAGCCTGTATTCAGTTTTAAAACACGCGTCGGCCTCGTGAAAGAACTGCCCGCCGGCAACACGATCAGTTACGGGCGCACCTATACGTTGAAACGCAACACTCGCATCGCAGTGCTCACGGCCGGTTACGGCGACGGCATCCAACGCGCCTCCAGCAACCGCGCCCAAGTCATCATCCACGGCATGCGTTGTCCCGTGCTCGGCCGCATAACGATGGACCAGACGATCGTGGACATCACCGACGTTCCCGGCGTCACGCGTGGCGACGAAGTCGTACTCGTCGGCCGCCAGGACAAAGCCGAGATTCCCCTCACCGAATTTAGCCACTGGGCCGACACGATCCCTTGGGAAACACTCTGCTCCGTCTCAAAACGCGTCCCCCGAGTCTACAAAACCCAGCTCGGGCTGTAACTCGTCAGACTCTATCTAGCTCGACCGAATGACTCCATCACAGCCGCGGACAAAGCCGCACTGGTACAAAATCCGTCTCTCGTTCGTACTCGTCTTATTGTGTCTTGTGGGTGGTTTTTACGCCCTCTATGCAGTCAGCAAATCGTCGATGGGTTCTGGACCAGCTGGTCCAGCCGTCTCAGCCGATCCATTTGCCACCGCTTGGAACGAAGGTGATGTGCTACTGCTCGGCATGGGCGACAGTGTAGTCACCGGATTTGGCGCAAATAAGGGGTTCGGTTTCTTTGATCGACTGGCTGACATACCTGCAGGCGATGAGCCTGACATTGCAGGAAAATTCCTGCGACGAGTCTTCCCCAAACTGCGCAAGCTCAACCTAGCTGAGAACTCGTCGAGTTCTGGCGATCATCTCCGCGACCAGATTCCCCTGCTACCAACGCAATCCTCGACGACTCGCGGCATCGTTGTACTTTCCACTGGAGGCATTGATCTCATCCACGATTACGGTGCTAATCCACCACGTGACGAAGCACTCTACGGCGCCAATTGGGCTGACGGCCAACGTTACGCTCAAGCTTTCCGCCAGCGCCTAAACCAATTGTTAGATGCCATCGCCGCTCGGTTTCCTGGTGGTTGCGATGTTTTCATCGCGACGATCTTCGATCCCACCGACGGCGTAGGCGACATCGAGCGCGCAAATGCTATCCTGCGCTTGTTTAAACCGCTCCCGGCCTGGCCGGATGGACTGCGAATCCATGCGGAGTTTAACCGCCACATTCGCGAGGCCGCCGCCGCACGACCCAACGTACACGTTGTTAACGTTCACGGCACACTTCTCGGACACGGACTTCATCACAACGACAGCCAAAACAGCCACTACCAAGCCCAAGATCCAACGTTTTGGTATTTCGTTAACCTCGAAGATCCTAATCGACGCGGTTATGATGCAATCCGGCGTGTCTTCCTCATCGAGATGATCCGCGTTTTCGCCACCAAAAGTTGAAGCAGATCGTATTCACAACTTTCGCCGCCAACTCTACGCACTGACACAGCTGGGATAAACTAGGTTTGCGTAGTCGAAATTGAACCGCAGTGATCGCCGAGTGCGCAGGGGAAACGAATTAAACACGCTCGTTTTCCCCTCTGCTTTCTTTGCGACCTCGGCGGTTTAATTGCGGTTTTCAGGATAAACCTTAAAACCGCAGCTGAACTACCAAGAAACAGGTCTTTATTTACCGATGCCCGAGGCGCGGAAGCCGATAGCGCGTAGTTTGGCCAGATCTACGACATTGCGGCCATCGAACAAGAACGCCGGCTTCATCATACCCGCGAAAATCTTTTCGTAGTCGAGCGTCTTGAACTCGTCCCATTCCGTCACGACCGCGATCGCATGCGCACCCTGACAGGCTTCATAGGCCGACTTCGCCACAGTGAGACGCGGATTCGTGTTACCCTTGCCCAGCGTGTCAGCAATGATCTCGTGCGACGGCACCTTCGGATCATAAACAACAACGTTGGCCTGCTCGGCCAGCAGATCGCGCACAACGTAAATGGCAGCCGATTCGCGTGTGTCGTTGGTGTCTTTTTTGAAAGCAAAACCGAGCACGGCGATTTTTTTGTCAGCTACGGTATTGAAGAGTGAACTGACAATCTTCGAGGCAAAGCGGCGCTTCTGATAATCATTCATCTGAATAACGTATTCCCAATACCCCGCGACCTCAGGCAAACCAAAGTGTTGGCACAAATAAACGAGATTCAAAATATCCTTCTGGAAACAGGAACCACCGAAACCAACCGATGCCTTCAAAAATTTCGGGCCGATGCGACTGTCTTTGCCGATCGCGTTACCCACTTCGTCCACGTCAGCACCAGTCGCTTCGCACAGCGCCGAGATCGAGTTGATCGAGGAAATGCGCTGCGCAAGGAAGGCGTTGGCGACGAGCTTCGATAGTTCTGACGACCAGAGGTTGGTCAAAATGATGCGGTCGCGTGGCACCCAATTGGCATAGACATCGACGAGTGTTTTCATCGCAGCCTCGCCTTCAGGAGTGCGTTCGCCACCGATGAGCACGCGGTCGGGATTTAGCAGGTCGGCCACTGCGGTACCCTCGGCGAGAAACTCGGGGTTCGAAAGCACGGCAAACTTTATACCACGGGTGTTGGAAGCGAGGATTTCCTTGATGGCCTCGGCGGTCTTCACCGGGATCGTGGATTTTTCCACGATGATCTTCGACGTGGTCGAGACCTCGGCAATCGTGCGAGCCACGAGTTCGACATAGCGAAGATCCGCCGCCCGACCCGCACCCACGCCATACGTTTTGGTCGGAGTATTGACGGAGACGAAAATGATATCTGATTTCTGGATACAACCGGTCACATCGGTGCTGAAAAATAGATTCTTCCCACGGCGCTGTTTAACGACTTCATCGAGCCCAGGCTCGTAGATCGGCAGTGTGTCGGAATTCCAAGCTGCGATACGCGTCGCGTTCATATCGACAACGTTCACCTCGATGTGAGGAGCCTTTAGGGCGATCATCGCCATCGTTGGACCACCAACATAACCAGCACCAATGCAGCAGATTTTCATATTTTAAAGGTCAAGGATTGTCCGGTTAAGGAGCCAGTTCCAAGGTCTATTTTACCCGGTTCGCCACTCGGGTTTCCCCCGATGGCGAAAATCAGGCAAAGCGTCGCGCCACGGTAACGAAACGCCGTGCAGCCAAAATCAGTTCATCACCACCCAACACACCAAAACTCAACCGGGCAAAATGCCGTGGCGCATCGTCACCGAAGCAAAGATCGCCCGGTACATAGAGTACGCCTTCACGCACGCACGCGTGGCAAAACTCCGAGTTCATCGACGTATCTAGCGCGTGCGGAGCCTCCAGCCAGAGGTATAGTCCACCCGTCGGTTCCGCCCAACGCCAACCCAAAGCCGACAATCCCTCGGATACCAACGTGCCGTGCAAACTGCGCATCTTCACCTCGTATGCCGGACGAATGCGCGCGAGCTGCGCATCGAATCCGCCATCGCCAATCACGCGCTCAAACACCGCCTGGTTAAAATTCGCCGTGCCGAAATCGTGATGCCCTTTCACGTGGAGCATTTTGTCGAGCCAGGCGCGGTCGCTGCAAAATCCATAACCAAGCTTGAGCCCGGTCGCGAAGGACTTCGTCAGTGTCGCTAGATAAAGTTTCGGAAACGCCTGCCACGCGGGCAGAGTCAAAACACTGCGCGCCGCGTAGGGCTGGCGGTAATACAGATCACGATAAGCCGCGTCTTCCAAAACCGGAATAATCAGGCCGCGCTCAGCCAGCACCTCGGCCAACACGGTCTTTTCACTCTCCTCCAAACTGCGTGCCGACGGATTCGAAAAATAACTCACGAAGTAAACCGCCTTCAGTCGCTTCGTCTCGCCGCGTGCTTCCATCGTAACCAACAACTGGCGCAACGCCTCGCCGTCGATCCGGCCATCCTCATCGAGCGGAAGCGAACGCGCCTGCACACCAAGACCAGTCAACATCTCCAAAAACACAAAGTAGCTCGGCCGGTCCACCAACACGATGTCGCCTGGATCACAGAGCACCTGCATGGCGAGATAAAGCGCCTGCTGGGAACCATTCGTTACCATCATGCCCGCGTGCAATTCTTCCGCTCCGAGACCTGGCTCCATCATCGCCAACCGCTCCGCGAGCAGGCGCCGCAGCCCTGGCCGTCCCCGATTCGTACCGTATTGCAGGTATTCAGGCTCACCCGGTTGTTGCACAAGTTCCTCCACGGCGGTGCGGACTTCTCCGACCGGCAATGTCTTATTATCGGTAAAACCAGCAGCCAACGACAAGAGCCCCGGCGTCTCCAAGGCCATCGCCATAAGTCGGGCGATAGTGGGTGGTTCGGCCCGTTGTCCGAGCGAGGAAAAGGAAACGTTGGAGGATTTCACAGGGTTATAAGTTGAAACAAAAAAGGCGCGGACCGGGCCGCGCCTTGAAATAAATGGCTTTAGCCAGTGGGTCGGTTCAAGCCGGGTTTGCGGCGGGAGCAGTACCGCCCATCGCCTCGGCCGGTTTGTCGGCTGATTTCTTGGGCGCGTTTTTCTCGCCGGATTTCGGCAGCGGCGGGATTTCGCGGACGACTGGCGAGCGCATCTCACCGTGCTGCAAAATTTCCATCACGTGTTTGCCTTCGATCGTCTCGTGTTCGAGCAGCGCTTCAGCAATCTTGTCGAGCGCAGGACGGCGGGTCGCGATGATCTCGGTCGCACGGGCATATTGTTCGTTAACAATCCGAAAAACTTCCGCGTCGATTTTGCGTGCGGTTTCTTCCGAGTAAGCTTGGCTGCGCGTGATTTCACGGCCGAGGAAAACAGTGTCGTTGCTCTCGCCGTACGCGATCATGCCGAGTCCAGTCATGCCCCAATCGCACACCATGTGGCGCGCAATCTTGGTAACCATTTTGATGTCACCGGCCGCGCCGTTAGAGATATCATTTAGAACAAGTTCTTCCGCAATTCGACCGGCAAGCCCGATAGAAATGCGGGTCTCAAGACGCTTCTTTTCCTGAGTCAGGATATCCTTGCTCGGGATAAACATCGTGCTGCCGAGACTGCCGCCACGCGGGATAATCGTGACTTTGTGAACCGGCAAAAGTCCATCGTCCAAAACAGCGGTGACGAGTGCGTGGCCTGCCTCGTGATAAGCGGTGAGTTTCTTTTCTCCATCATCCATGACGCGGCGACGCTCACGACCGAATTGCACTTTCTCGCGCGCATCTTCGACGTCGATCATCTCGACTTTCTTTTTGTTGCGACGAGCGGCGAGCAGCGCGGATTCGTTGAGAAGATTGGCTAGGTCGGCACCGGAAAGACCGGGCGTGCCGCGGGCGATGATGCTCAGATCGACATCCTCAGAGAGCGCGATCTTGCGAGCATGCACGCGGAGAATCTGTTCGCGACCGACGAGGTCGGGCAGGTCGACGTAAATTTGGCGGTCGAAACGGCCCGGGCGCAGGAGCGCGCTATCGAGCACATCGGGGCGATTGGTCGCAGCGATGATGATAACGCCTTCGTTCGTGTCGAAGCCGTCCATTTCCACGAGCAGCGAGTTGAGTGTTTGCTCACGTTCGTCGTTGCCACCGCCGAGACCAGCACCGCGCTGGCGGCCGACTGCATCGATTTCATCGATGAAAATCAGGCAGGGCGCGCTCTTGCGGCCTTGCTCGAACATGTCGCGCACGCGGCTGGCACCCACACCAACAAACATCTCCACAAAGTCGGAACCGCTGATCGAGAAGAACGGCACATCGGCCTCGCCTGCGACGGCTTTAGCGAGGAGCGTTTTACCTGTTCCGGGAGGCCCAACCATCAGGATGCCTTTCGGAATCTTGCCGCCCATCTTGGTGAATTTCTTCGGGTCTTTGAGGAACTCGACAACTTCGGAAACTTCTTCCTTGGCCTCGTCGCAACCAGCCACATCGCCAAACGTGAGGCGATCACGGTCGCGCGTGAGAAGCTTGGCGCGACTTTTGCCAAAGCTGAGCGCACCACGGCCTGCACTGCGGATTTGCCGCATGAAGAGAAAATAGAGCAAACCGATGATCAAAACGAAGGGGATCACCTGGCCGGCGATCTGCGAAAGCATGGTGCTGGCTGGCCGCTCGACGAAGACGGCGGATTTTTGCAGCTTCTCCATGTTGGTGTCGGTCAGACGACCAGACGCTTTGAACAGCGAGGTTTTGGTGCCGTTGCCGCCATCCAAAATCGGGTCTTTCAGCTCGCCCACGATAATCGACTGATCGCGGCCATTACCTGGATCAGGGCTGATTTCGCCTTTGGCGATCAAGCCTTTATCCGCAAAATCGACGATTTGCTGAATCTTGAGATTAGCAGCGGTTTGCGCCTTGCCATTGCTAAAATAGACGAGGGCGGCCATCGCCGCAACCACGGCCATCCAGATCAAGATTACCTTGGGCTGGAAACGCTCCGGGGGGAGGTTTTTGAGGGGGCGACGTTTCTTATCGTTTCGAGGTTCAGACATCAGGGTTTTAGGACTGGACTATTACGGTGGAGGTTCCGCGGTGATAAGTCAATTGAACGCCCGCCATAGATTCACCCGTCACTTTTACCTGATCCGCAGGCGGAAAACCGGGCACCCAAACAATCTCGCCTGCGCTTGTACAAACCACCGGCAGCGCTCCACGTTGCTCCGCTGGAACCTTCCGGTTGACAAACAAATCCTGAAGCTTGGCCGAGCCGGGAGCGCCGAGCGGTTTGAACCGGTCACCGGGATGCCATTGGCGCGCCGTGAGCGGAAAATCGCATCCGCACAAAAACGCCTCGCACGCACTATCGATCTTTCCGGTCAAAACGCGCCGTTTGAGCTCCGCATCAAAAACCACCCGGTGCGCCACCAACTTCGACCCGTCTGGTAAAACCACAAGCTCAGCCTCGTGCAAAACCTTCGGCACCCATGCTTCGGTCATGTGCGGCAAACCTTCCCAATGAACCAAGGATTCCTTCACCACGGCAAAACCTTCGTGCAAACTCACGCGCCCTGCCCCGCCGCTTTCGCAGAGTGCCAGCAGTTCCTCGAAACCGGCGCGGCTCATCGAGCCAACCGGCGACCAGCGACGCAACGCCCGGCGCCACAGCGCGCGGGGTTTCCCCCGTAACGGTTGGAGATCGATCATGGTTTCGGTCGCGACAATGTTCAACTCCGTCAGCCAGGCTTCCAGCGCGACATCGTCCTCCTCGCACAATTCACGGCTGAGCGCTGCACCGCCGAGCACGCTGTTGCATGCGGCATCCTGCCAGCGCGGCAGCACTTCATACCGCACCCGCGTCCGAAAATATTCACGCGTGCTGTTAGTCGCGTCCTCACGCCACTGCACGTCGGCGGATGCCATCGCGGCCATGATCTCTCCTTTACTCAACGTCAGCAAAGGCCGCAGGTAAATCCGCCCGTCAGACTTCGCACTCACCGGCCTCGGCGCGGCCAGTCCAGCCGGCCCAGCACCACGTGCCAGGCGCATAAGCTGCGTCTCCGCGATGTCATCTTTCTGATGGCCGGTCCAAAGCACACGCGCCCCACGCGCCGTCATTTCGCGAGCAAAAAACGCCTGCCGCGCCGCACGCGCTTCGGCCTCGCCGCGGTGCTCGGGCTGGTTCGCCCAACGAGCCGAACTAAATGTAACACCTAACTGCGCGCAGACCTCGCGACAAAATTCTTCGTCGCCGTCACTCGCCTCACCGCGCAGGCAATGATTGAAATGCAGCGCTGTTAGTTTTCCGCGACGTTCTGGCCAGTGCGCCCAGACGAGCAGCAACAACGCCAGCGAATCCGCCCCGCCTGAAAGCGCGATGCACCATGATTCGTCAGCTGGCCGGGCATCCGCTGCCGCCACGACTGCGGATTGCAGTGCGGATCGCGGGAAAAGCACAGGGAGGTTTTTCCAGTCAGGCATGAGGCGAAAAGGCTAATGGCAAAGGGCGAGAGGCTAAAGGCGAATCGCCACCCATTATCTATCGCCCTTAGCCCAGTGCCCTTGGCCATCATTGAAAGCTCAGGTATTCCTTGCCGAAATACGGCACGAGCGCAGCGGGAATCTTCACGCGGCCATCGGCTTGAAGGTTGTTTTCCAACAACGCAGCAAGCACGCGCGGAATCGCGAGACCCGAACCATTGAGCGTGTGAACGAGTTCGATCTTACCGGTTTCCTTCACGCGGTAACGGATCTGCGCGCGACGGGCCTGGAAGCTTTCGAAGTTCGAACAACTCGACACCTCTAACCAGCGCTTCTGGCCGGCAGCCCAGACTTCGAGATCGAATTTTTTGGCCTGCGAGAAACCGATGTCACCACCGCACATGAGCAACACGCGGTAAGGCAATTCCAGTTTTTGCAGGAGGCGTTCGGCATCGTTGCGGAGCTTGTCGAGTTCGTCGTAGCTCGTCGCCGGGTGAACCCACTTGAGCAGCTCAACCTTGTCGAACTGGTGCAGGCGGTTGAGCCCACGCACATCCTTGCCGTAGCTGCCTGCCTCGCGGCGGAAGCACGGCGTGTAAGCGCAGCGATAAACCGGCAGCGCGCTTTCATCGAGAATTTCGTCGCGGAAGAAATTCGTCAGCGGCACCTCGGCTGTCGGTACAGCATAAAAATGCTCCTCAGTCGTCTCGTACATCTGCCCTTCCTTGTCGGGCAACTGGCCGGTTGCGGTTGCGCTGGCGGCATTGACGAAGATCGGCGGGTTGACCTCGACGTAACCAGCCTTGGTGTCCTCATCGAGAAAGAACTGAAGCAGCGCGCGGACGATCCTAGCGCCATCGCCAACGTAGAACGGGAACCCGGCACCAGTGACTTTCGTGCCGCGGGCAAAGTCGAAGAGTTTCTCGAAATCGGGAATATCAAAGTGCGGCTTCGCGGCTGGCGACACGGCGTTCACGTCACCATTTGTCGAATACACGACGTTCTGCTCGGGCGTAGCGCCTTCGGGCACGCTGGCGTGCGGGAGATTCGGCAGCGCGAGCATTGCCTGCTTCCATTTTTCCTCGGTATCTTTGAGCTGAGTTTCGCGCTCTTTTACCTGGGCCGAGACGGCCTTCATCTCCTGCACCTTCGCGATAAACTCCGGCGAGCCCTTCGGCAACTTAGCCATGTCAGCGTTGGCAGCTTTTTGTTTGCTGCGCAGTTGTTCGACTTCCTGCAGCTGGTTGCGCCACGCGGTGTCGAGGGCGAGCACGGCGTCGAGATCGACGTCGAGATGCTTCTTGGCAATGGCGGCGCGGACCAAGTCCGGCGTTTCACGAATGAGCTTCGGGTCTAGCATGGAAGAATGAGTGTGCAGTCCGGCGGCGCGGAATAAATAGCAAAATTCGCCATGTCAGCCTGCCCGACTCTGGCCAAGTCGGGCAGGATCTACTCATGGGAATGATTTCTGGCCAAACAATCGGTGGTTTACCTCGTCGGACCACGTCGTGCTCAGCACCTTTTCCTTATCGCCAGTTCGCAAAACAGCTTCGGCAGCGCGAGCCGGTTTCTTGCCATCTTGCTCGGGGTTTCGTTTCGCATAACTGAACTCACCAGTCGCTCGCCAGGTTGGCGCACATAGCAGGTTGTCATCCTTTTTGCCGCCCTGCTGAATCTGAGCAACCTCCCCAGTCGCGAGCGTGAGCAGGCTCACCGCACCGTTGAAATCTCCAAAAAGGATCTGTTTTTCATCCGGACTGATCTCAAAAAACGCGAGTGATTGCGGCAAATCCTCCATTCTTTTTCGCGGTATCAAGCGCACCAACGTCGGCTGCCGCGCTTGATCGATGGCAAAAAGTTGTTCATGCTCGTCGGAGAAATCGTCGTTCGCGACAGGCAGTTGTATTTCAACCGCGTTGAAAATAATCCGTCCGTCCTTCAGGCAGCGCACGCGATTCAGCTCGGTGAGAGCCAACCCCGCGAGCTCTTGCTTTTGATCGGCGACTGCAATCTTGAACTCAGCGTTCAACACCTCGCGACGTACGAGAACGCCCAGTTCCATGACATCTTGCGTGCCCGAACCCGAAGCCTGCACATACACGAGCGAGCGCCCATCGGGTGTCCAATCGGGATAGGCCGTCACATGTTCCGCCACCGACGTGGCGCCCGAACCATTCACTCGTGCCAACATGAGCCGCAGCCCAACCTTGTCTGGCTTGTACTCCGTCACAAAAGCTACCGCCCGGTCGGCTGGCGCAATTCTTACCTCCATCACTTCGCCCAGCCCTTCGTACAACTGCGTACCCGCAACGATTTTTTCTCCATCGATTTTGGCCATCACGAGTTCATGCACGTCGATCTTGCTCGTGCTGATTTCGTCCCATTCGCCGACGTCAACCTTTGCCCGCAAAGCATCGCCGTAACGTTCACGTAGATAAACGCCCATCAGCTTCTTTTTCGTGTCAGCGGACACACTCATCGTGAGCAGATTCCATTTCGCGCCGGTCTGAAGTTTATGCCAAATTTCTTCAGCATCGGCAATCAGCGCTTCCGCTCGCTCCGCGCCGGCGGCTTGCGCAATCGGATTCCACTTTGCAGTTGATTCCTTGCGTGCAATCACGAGTTGCCGCGAATCGCTCAACCACGCCGCCGCATAAACATTCGGAAGCATAGCGGATAGTTTTCCCTCAGCATCGCTGATATAAAGCCCCTCATCGGTGATCACAACCGCATGACTGCCATCAGGCGACCAGACGAGCCGCTTCTCCAAACCCCCTGCCAACAACAGCAGCATCAACGCCACCGGGGCGATCAACACTCGCGTAGCCATTTTCCCGAACGGATTGTTTTTCATAGTTATCCTTAATTTTTCGATGTCGATATTAGTGATAGCGATTGGAGTTTGTAACGACTTGCTTTATCTTCAGATTTAGTCGCACTCGTCCGCGCCTCAAACCTCGCCACTGACCAGAAACCCACGGACGGTGTCGCTCGTTTGACAAGCGTGGGTTCTTGAAGCGTCGATTCCGACGTTGTGACGTGCGCCATGGTCACTGCGTCTGGCTGTGTTTTGCCGAACCAACCCAGGGTGAGCCCAAGTGCGAGACAAGCTGCGAGCTTCAAGAGCTGAGCCGTCTGTCGGCGCCACCTTAGCCCGCGGTTCGCGCGCTCAATCAAGTCACGAGGGAAAGCCTGCGTTACTTTTGGACTATCGACTCGCATCGATTCAGCGGCATTTCGCATCGTGTCCTCCAATTGCGCCGACTTCTGCGCTGCCTCCGGATTATGCGCCAAATATTCGTCGAGTAGCTCGGCGGTGGCAGCAGGCAATTCGCCCATCGCACGATCAATAAGCAGAGCCTCAAGGTTTTCCGTCTTCATAAAATTCCTTTACCGATTGTGATGGGTTTAGGGTTTCGCGCAGTCGCAACACCGCGTGGTGAATACGCGAGCGTACAGTGCCAATCGGGATTTCGAGCACGCTGGCAATTTCCTCGTAGGTCAGCTCGTGCTGCAGTTTCAATTCAAGCGCTTCGCGCTGCGCTGTCGGCAAGGCCGCGATCGCGTTGTGCATGGTTTCAAGACGCGGATTGGGCCGCTCCTCAGTGCTGACTTTCTGTTCGTCGAACTCTTCCGTGGCTTGACGTTTTCACAGCACGTCGAGGCTCACATGCCGGGCAATCCCAAAAAGGTAAGCTCGTGGCGAAGCCGCCGCTTTCAACCGATCCAGTTGTCTGAATGCTCGTACAAACGTGTCCTGCAACAGATCTTCCGCCGTCGGTTGCAACGCAGGGCGTCGCTGGAAATACGCCAGCAAGGCAGGCCCGGTTTCGCGATAAAGTGTTTCGAGTTGATGCAAGGGGACGTTCATGCGTCGTCCGCCGAAATCGGATGACCACGCACGTTCTACCCCATACGTCGCGAAAAAGAGACTAAAAGTTCAACCGCACCCCAAAAACAGCGCTGGCGCCAACGCACCTTCCACTCAAAACCCGCGATGCGGGAAAGGCGCGGCGGTGCGCTCGCGGCTACCATCGAGCTGCTGAAAGCGGGCGTAAACGTCTTTGGCCGTGAGTAATTTGAGGTTGCCGACCGGAGCTTGCACGACGTGGTTGGTCGGCGAATTAAGCGGATACGGACCGAAAAGTCGCGGATCGGTCGGGCCAAAAATACCGAGATTCGAAACGCCCAACGCCGCCGCGAGATGGAGCGGGCCGCTGTCGTTGCAGATCACCCACGACGCGCGTTTGATCAGCGTGGGCAGCGACACGAGACTGGTGTTGCCCGTGAGGTTGAGAAACATGGTGTCGGGCGGCGCGTCTTTGTAATCGACGTAGGCGTTGCCCGCCCACACGACTTTGCGGCCGGAACCATCGCGTACAATCGACTCGGTCAGCTCACGGAAGCCGTGCCATTTTTTCTCCGCACGACGGCTGTCGGGAAACATCACGATCGGTCGCGCGCCGCTACGGCTCTCCAGAAAACTCAGGTTCAAGCCTTCGACCGGGCGGAATTGGAGCGCGCCCTGCAACACGGGCTTCGCATCGAGCACCGGGCAAAATTGGAGCAAGATATCCATCGCATGGCTCTGTCTGCCGTCGGGTGGCAGCGGCACTTTGCGTTGATAAAATAATCCCGAACACTCACGCGCATCGCTGCGACCGACTTTGTTTTTTGCCAGCGACCGCCAGGTCATCAATCCGGTGCGGAGCAGTCCTTGAAAATCGAATACATAGTCGAATTCGGTTTCCCGCACCTGCTTCATAAGACGCATGAAACCCATCGGCCCATCATTGCGGCGGAAGACGTAGATGCGATCAATCGCCTCGCACGCACGCACCATCGGCGCAAAAATATCACGCACGATCCATGAAATCCGCAGGTCGGGTTTCTGGGTCTTGAGCGACGTCGCGACCTGTAGGCCGTGAACGATGTCGCCGAGCGAGGAGGGTTTGATAATCAGAAGCTGAGTCATGCGAAATACGGTTATAGAATGTTCTTTTAACCGCGGACAGGGTTCGTTTGATGAAGTTTCCATCGGTAAAATCAAATGATTATCGCCGTTTTTCACGCGAACCCCTTATTTAAAGTCAGTTCGCGTGCTTAAATTCATCCTTCAAACCACCGGCTGGCTCATCGCTCACACGCCCCAAATCGTGCTGCGTATGTTTTCGTGGATACTCGGCCATGGCATTTTTTTCTTAATGCCGCGCCGACGGCGGTTGTTTTTTTCGAATCTTGATCACGCATTTCCTGATTGGCCACACGCCTGGCAGGCAAAGATCGCGCGCCAAAGCAGCTGCCGCATCATTGAAACCGCGCTGCTCTCGCTGGCGTCGCCGTTTTTCTCCGATCAACGCCTGCGCGCCATGTCCACTATGTCGCCCGAGGCGGTAAAGTTTTTCACCGATCATCACGCACAACCCTATCCGCTGATCGTCGCCTCGCCGCACATCGCCTATTGGGAAAGCCTGACCTCGCTCGGGCTCTACATGGATGTACCGCTGCCGGAATTCGGCGTCATCTTTCGCCCTGTTGATAATCCCACCGCCGATGCTTGGGTAAAATCCACACGCGAGCGCCACGGCCTCCGCTTGCTCTCGAGAAAAGACGGCCTTGCCGAATCATTCCGCATTCTCCGACGTAAGGCCGTCGTCGGCGTCCTCTTCGATCAAAACGCCGGCCTGCAGGGCGCGCTCACCACGCTCTTCGGCCGCGTCTGTTCCACGAGCGAACTCCCCGGTATGCTCGCCGAAAGATCCGGTGCCCGCATCATGGCGTTTTACCCACGCCGTCTCGGTTTCTGGAAACTGCACTTCGAAGCCGTGGAAATCAAACACGACGGCACCGCCGCCAGCGTGACACTCGCCCTAAACCGCTGGCTAGAGACAAACCTGTCCTCCGACGACAACCTCTGCGCCTCCTGGCTTTGGAGCCACGACCGCTGGCGCCATCAGGACATGCCGGCCAAACGCCTCCGGCTCGAAACGAAACGCGACCTCCTCGCCGCCGATTTCACCGCGCGCGGATTGAGCGCCATGCCGCGCAAAACCCGCGTCTTCATTCGCCTGCCAAACTGGCTCGGCGACGTCGTGATGGCGCTACCGCTCTTGCGCGCCATTCGAACCTCGCGCCCGGATGCCGAAATCACGCTTATCGCCAAAGCATCCTTCCTCCCGCTTCTCGAAAGCTGGAGCGTAGCCGACCGCCTCGAACCACTACCCAAACACGGCCTCGGTTATTTCCCGCACTTCTGGAAACTGCGCCACCGCTATCCCGATTTTTATCTGCTCTTCACCAACTCCGTGCGCAGCGACCTCGAGGCCTGGTTCACACGCTGCCGTCAACGCTTCGGCATCGTCCGCCCCGGCCATCGTCGCCCGTTGCTCACGCATCGCTACGCCGTGCCAGCCGATTTCGACGAAGCCCAGCATCACCAACTCGAACTCTGGGAAAACTTCCTCCGCGCCTTCGGCCTCAGCAGCCCGCTCGACCAAACGCCCATCGCCCCTCGCCTCGCGCCCCGCGCTCCAATAACCATCGGATTTATCTCGGGCTCTGAAAACAACCCCGAAAAACGCTGGCCGGTCGAGCACTGGCGCACGCTTCTGCAACAGCTCCTGCAAGCGCAGACTACGACCGAATTCGTTCTCCTCGGCACCGCCAACGACCAGCCCATCACCGCCGCCATAGCCAACGGCCTCGATCCGGTGCGCATCCACGATCTCGCTGGCCGAACCAATCTCCCCGCCTACGTCGAAAAACTCCGCTCCTGCCGCCTGCTCATCACCAACGACACCGGCGGCATGCACCTCGCCAACGCCCTCGGTGTTCCGCTCGTCGCCCTCTTTGGCCCGACCAACCCCGTGCGCACCGGCCCTGTATTTTCCGCCCCGGTCGAAATCCTACAACCACCCGCCTGCCCCAAGACTGGCGGCGCCGCGCTCGCCGACCTTTCGCCCGACACTGTTTCCGCCGCTGTCACACGCCTCCTGACTCCCGACTCCTGACTCATTCAGAAATGCCACTGCTCGCCGTCAACGACCTCCGCACCTATTTCCACACGCGCAACGGCATCTACCGCGCGGTCGACGGCATCGACTTCTCCGTCGAACGCGGTGAAACCCTCGGCATCGTCGGCGAATCCGGCTGCGGTAAGTCCGTCACTTGCTACTCGCTGATGGGCCTGATCCCGCAACCGCCCGGACGCATCGAAAGTGGCACCGCGCTCTTTGACGGCGTCGACCTGCTGCACTGCACGCCGAAACAGGCGCGCTCCATTCGCGGCAAACGCATCGCGATGATCTTTCAGGACCCAATGACCTCGCTCAATCCCTACCTGCGGATTTCCGAGCAGCTTATCGAACCACTCCTTATCCACGAAAAGATCTCCCGCCAAGCCGCCCTCACCCGCGGCCTCGAAATGATGACCGCCGTCGGCATCAACGACGCCGAGAAACGCATCCATTTTTATCCGCACGAATTTTCCGGTGGCATGCGCCAACGCGTCATGATTGCCATGGCGCTCATCACCAAGCCCGAGCTCCTCATCGCCGACGAACCCACCACCGCGCTCGACGTCACCGTCCAGGCGCAAATCCTTGAGCTGATTAAAAAAATGCAGCGCGAACTCGGCATGGCCGTGGTCTTCATCACGCACGACCTCGGCGTGATTTCCGGTCTCTGCGACCGCGTGCAAGTCATGTACGCCGGGAAAGTCGTCGAGACCGGCGACACCCGAACCATCTTCTATCAGCCCAAGCATCCCTACACCCGCGCCCTGCAACGTTCGATCCCGTCGCTTCAGCCCAAAGGCGCGGAATTGTACACGATCGCCGGCATGCCGCCCGACCTCTCGAAGCCGCTACCAGGCTGCTCCTTCGCCCCGCGCTGCGAATTCGCCACCGACCGCTGCCGCACCGAGACACCAGCGCTCTCAGCCCAAAACGCCGACCACCCCCACGCCTGCCTCCGCGCCCAAGCTGGCGAAATCTGATTTAGCAACTCTCCGCTTCCGACCTCTTCCTTCTCTGTGTCCTAGCTCTGTGCCCTCTGTGACAAAACTCCGAATTCCGTTTTCAGAATTAGCGTCTATTAGTGTTCGTTAGCGGTTAAAAAATCTCCGATGCCCGATCCCATTCTCCAGCTCACCGACGTCAAAACCCACTTCCCGATTCACGAGGGTTTTCTGGTCAAGCGCCAGACCGGGACAGTGAAGGCCGTGGACGGCGTCAACCTCACGCTAGCCCGAGGCGAAGTCCTTGGCCTCGTCGGCGAGTCCGGCTGCGGCAAATCCACGCTCGCCCGCACCATTCTCCAGCTCGTACCCACCACCGGCGGCACCATCGTGCTTGAAGGTAAAAACCTAACAGCTGGTTCGTCTGCCGAGATCCTCGACGCCCGACGCAACCTGCAAATGGTTTTCCAGGACCCCTACGCCTCGCTCAACCCACGCATGACCGTGTTCGCCATGCTGGCCGAACCATTGCTTGTCCACAAAGTCTGCCCGAGCGCCGAAGTCCCTGCCCGCGTGGCCGAACTGATGACACTCGTCGGCCTCGCGCCGCGCTTCATGCAGAAATATCCGCATGAGTTTTCCGGTGGCCAGCGCCAACGCATCGCCATCGCCCGCGCGCTCGCGTTGCAACCACGCGTCATCATCGCCGACGAACCGGTTTCCGCCCTCGACGTCTCGATCCAGGCGCAAATTCTTAATCTTCTCGCCAGTCTCGTGAAAAAGATGGGCCTGAGCCTCATCTTCATCGCTCACGATTTGTCGGTCGTGAAACACATCTCCGACCGTATTGCTGTTATGTATCTCGGTAAGATCGTCGAGCTCGGCTCCGCCGTCGATGTGATCGAGCACCCGCGCCATCCGTACACACGCGCACTGATCAGTGCCATTCCGACGCCTAACCCCGACGTCGAGCGCGCCCGTCAACGCATTGTCCTCGCAGGAGATCCACCTTCGCCAGTGAACCCGCCGAGCGGCTGCACGTTTCACCCGCGCTGCGCCTACGCCCAGGAGAAATGCAAAACCGCCGTCCCGCCACTTGTCAAAATCGACGACGGCCGCGAAGTCGCCTGCGTGCGCATCGGCGAGATCTGATCGCCGTTATTTTGGCAACCCCACCTGCCGCAGCGCTTCGTAGCACGCGATCCCAGCCGCCGTGCTCAAATTGAGCGAACGCAGGTCAGGATTCGCGTGGGGAATC
>Ga0302321_100001492_pt1 | contig 20055 bp, 16 predicted proteins | sample Fen_T0_1_FD_202505 | JGI IMG/M metagenome (GOLD analysis project Ga0302321, IMG submission 202505) | Peat permafrost microbial communities from Stordalen Mire near Abisko, Sweden - Fen_T0_1 | ecosystem: Environmental > Terrestrial > Soil > Wetlands > Permafrost | place: Sweden: Abisko...
ATTTTCCATCATTCCGGACTTTTGTCAGGTACCCGGTATTCGGCAATGTATGCAATTCTTCCAGTAAGTGATAACACCTGGGATCTTTGAATAATTCCGACACTTTGCTGTCTTTATCATTTAGATTTCCGAATACTATGGCTCCTGCGGGGCAAGCCTGCATGCAGGCTGTCTTTATTTCATAATCCTTGAGTACCCTGTTTTCAAGTTTTGCCTGTAACTTTTTTTCCTGTATCCTCTGAACACAGAAAGAACATTTCTCCACAACACCTCTTTCTCTGACCGTCACATCAGGATTTAAAACCATTTTCCCCAGATCTGATGCAGTATTAAAATCAAATGCCTTATTGTTGGTATAGCGATACCAGTTAAATCTCCTTACTTTATAAGGACAGTTATTAATGCAATATTTGGTGCCGAGACATCTGTTGTAAGTCATCTGATTCAGCCCTTCGCTGCTATGCGTCGTGGCAGAAACCGGACAAACATTTTCACATGGGGCATTGTCACAGTGCTGACAGGCAAGTGGTTGAAAGTAAACTTTTGGATCATCCGGCGAATCTGAATAGTACCTGTCAATTTTGATCCAGTGCATAATCCTCCTGCGAATGACCTGATCTTTGCCTACGACGGGGATATTATTCTCAGCCTGGCAAGCTATAACACACGAATTACATCCGACACAAGAGTTAAGGTCTATTGAAAGTCCCCAGTGAAAACCATCATACTTTACCTCGGGGTACAGGGTCTTATGTGTAGATTCAAATTCTTTGTGAAACTCATTTCCTGAAGAGGGTTCCTTTTCATATTCACTCAAAACAGTCTCTCTTACAATAGGCCTTCCCTCCATGGAATAGTGAACCTGGGTGAGAGCTAACTGACTTTTTTTCAGTGTATTTTCAATTTTATCTATGTAAAAACCATATACCCGGTTTCCATCTTTTATATGTATGAACGGATACATATTAACTCCAATATCTGAACAAACCGGGCCTGAATTTGTGTGCCCATATCCAAGTGCAATAGAAACAGTTCCATCAGCCTGACCCGGCTGTATGAAAGCAGGTAAGATCAATTTCTCTGACAGCTTAATCAAATCTCCTGTCTTGATGCCCATTTTTTCTGCATCACTAACTGATAATGCGGCTACATTTTCCCAGCACTGTTTTGAAACAGGGTCGGGCAATTCCATAAGCCATGGGTTATTCGCGTGCATCCCGGTTCCCAGGGAAACACTTTCTGTTATAATCACCTCAATACCTCCGGCAGCAGCGGTATCTGATAACTTATTAGCCCCTGACAAAGCTTCTTTATTAAATGATAAAGATTTGACTGTCTGAACCGGGTATATGAAAACTCCATTCCCAAGTGACCCGTTCCAGAAGAGGCTGAAATCAGTTGTATTTGAATGAGGAAAGTACTCCTTCTCCCAATGGCTTTTTATATAATCGTGATACGTGACTTTACTTCCCGACCATATCAATAATGAATCCTGAAATGACCGTGTGCTGAATATCGGATTAATACATGGCTGGCTTAAGGAAAGATGACCTGGGATTATTTCAGCATCATCCCACGACTCAAGATAGTGATTCACAGGACATTCATATTTTGCTTTACCCACAGTGTCATTCAGGGTAACTGCCATATTTACAGTCAGCTCCGTATTTTTTATGCCCAATAAAAATTTATTTGAATCGGGCCAATCATAAACAGGATTGACATTATACATCAGAAGAGCCCTTACCTTACCCGAACTCAAATCAATTTTAAATTCTTCCATTTTGCTGTCAATCCCTGAAGCAATGTTGATATTATGATCAAGATCTATACATTCAGAATAATTGCCCAGAAGAGAGTTAATTCCGTTTACAATAATCTGGATGTCAACGCTGTTTGTTCCGGAAACAACAATAGACCTGCCTTTATGTTTAACCAGATTGTCTGCAAGTTCTGTAAGATCTTCTCTGAAAACTATGTCGTTAAGTCTGGTATCTCCGGTTCTTTCAGCTATCTTATTATAAAGACCAGAGAGCAGAGTTTTTTCTTCAGAAGGTTTTATTTTCTTTCTTATATCGGCATTCGCACCTGTCAGTGTCATTCCTGATTCAAAATGAATATGCCTGAGCATGCTCTTCTCGCCGTTATCCAGCTTTCTCCCCGAGACATAACCCCGGATAAAATGCACTGGAGCTAACCATGTGCCAAGAAAATCAGCATTAACTGAGACCACGAGTGAAGCCTTACCGAAATGATAATCCGGGATCACTGTTTTACCGAAGCATTTCGAATTTGCTTCCAGAATAGCAGAATATGACACAGCATCATACTTCACCCATTTAAAGTTCTTATATCCTTTCCCGAACTCTTCAATTAACTTGAGTGTTGACGGGGATATAATGCTTGAAGTAAGTAAAACAATTTCACCCCCTTGCGAATTTATTGTACCAAGATTCTTTATAATCTGTTCATCAATAGTTTCCCATGATTCCTTCTTATTAAGCGATGTCGGAAACTTCAGGCGCGCATCATCATAAAGACTCAGCACAGATGCTTGCACCCTGGCTGTTGTTCCTTCACCATTGAAGGCAGAGAGAGCATTTCCTTCTATTTTTATCGGGCGGCCATCCCTGGTTTTTATAAGGATCCCTGAATATTCGTGTCCGTCGTAAAATCCGGTTGCATAATATAATGACTTCCCCGGAGTAATCTCAGGAGGTTGAATAACATATGGCAGGGCTTTCAGAACCGGCCTGGTACAACTTGCCAGGATGGCTGCTGAGCCAAAGCTGAATCCTAAAACTTTTAAAAAATCTCGCCTCGAAGTACCCCGCTTTACAAAATCACCTTCAAACAATTCCAAAACCGGTTCATTGATACTCACAATGTGATTCTCATCATTATCAGCAGAGATGCTCTTAATTTCCTTCGGATTTCTTCCTTCCTTTTTCATATTTCAGCACCTTTCCAGTAATCTGTAATTAATAATGGCATTTCATACATTCCCTGCCACCCACCATGCTCACTGTCACACTGTCGATCTGCCCTTTTTTTAATTTTTCCACAAGACCCCTGTATTGTGAATAAAACTGATTATTGTGAAAATCGACTTTCCTTGTCCTGTGACAATTGATACACCATCCCATAGACAAATCGGATACCTGCTTAATGACATCCATCTCTTTTACATTGCCATGACATTCCACACAACCTACACCGCCTACGCTGACATGTTGAGCATGGCTGAAGAATACGTGATCGGGAAGATTGTGAACCTTAATCCATTCAATGGGTTTCTGATTCTCATATGAGCTTATTATTTTAGATATCTCAAATACTCCTGAACGAGTCCCGTTTCGAACCATGAGATGGCAATTCATGCAAACATTAAGAGGCGGAATTCCTGCTGTTTTACTATAAGGAGCTGAACTGTGGCAATAAATACAATCTGTGCCGTTCTGACCAGCATGAACAGCATGTGAGAATTTAATCGGCTGGATTGGAGAATAGTTCTGAGATCTCCCTATTGAAAGAGAATTTATGACGAGTGTGTAGGTTATGAAAATTCCGGTAAAAGTCAGGATAAGATAATTAATCCACTGTCTTTTTACTGTTTTAAGGATTATCAGATCAGCTAAGGAAAAAAGAAATAAGACTGAAGCTATAATGAATAAAAACAGGTTGGTTATTACGGGTTTGGCTGGTTTAAGACCTATCTCGGTAAATTTATCCATATAGGCTTTTACCAGCACAATGTCTTCAGGCGTCAGATTGATCCCTTTATGAACCTGGGCCATTTTCTGTCCAACCGGTTTAAGCAACACCCTGCTTAAGTCAAAGGCGCTTTTATGCAAGTATTTTATTGAGATCTGCAGGGCATCGGGGTTCCAGTTTAATGTGTCACTTGCACGGGTAGCATGACAATCTGCACAATTAACTGATTCATTTTTAAGGTAAGCCAGACCATAGAAAAGTCTTTCTCCTCGTATTAGTTCTTCTGCTTTAAAGTTTCTTAGTTTGTACAGACCTGAATCGGAAGAGTGCTGATTAACAGCATCCTTTGTTACATTTCCATTATGATTAACTGTGTCTGTAATCTGAACCTTAACCGAATCCGATGATAAAAGTTTATCCGGTTCCGGAACTTTAATCGTACAAGAGTAGCCGGGAATAACAAAAAACAGGAGAAATATCGGAAGTAGAAATATAATTTTTTTTATGGGAGAACAACTGTACATTGATGCAGTTTATTGAATATTTTATACTAAATCATCAGAATGAAACCGATTCTCCCCTTCAAAATCCAACAACTCAAAAATATAAAAATGATTTATATAATCTAATCTCCGAAAGGTTTTTCTTCCATTAAATCAAATATTTGTTTCCTTGGTTCTCAGTGAGAAGCTGAAATGAAATATCTGGTTCTGAGGCATAATAAATAGCTGATTAATGTATGATTTTTAGATTTCGTCTTTATCTTTGCCCATTAATTACAATTTGTTTTGACCGTTCTCGTTTACACTTATAATTAACTAATTCAATTATGAAAAAAATCTTATCGGCAGCACTTATTTTTGTTCTTTCCACGGGGTTTTTTACCGCGTGTAAAAAAGATAAAGGGGTTGCTCCGACTTTGCCTCCGGCTGAATCTATGACTATTGATTTCACTAATTACACTTCAGGGAAAAAATCAGTCGAGGTTTTACCTGGCCAGAAAGGAATAAATCCAAGCAATTGGGAATATGCCGCAACTGTTGCCGGGGTTTGGAATGTTATTATTAGTACAACATTTGCAGTTCCTGTTGCCACATATAAATTAGTTGTTGGCAAAACTCCGGTAAATATTGCTGACAAAACATGGCAATGGAGCTATGATGCACCTGTTGCCACTGTTACTTATAAGGCAAGACTTACAGGACTTATCCGTACGGGCGATGTTCAATGGAAAATGTATATTACCCGTGAGGGAACAGGTGGTTTTGCAGAATTTCTATGGTTTGAAGGTACTTCAAAGCTCGATGGTACCGGAGGACAGTGGATACTTTATCAAAGTGCTGTCGCTCCGGATGCGATTCTTCAGATTGACTGGACAAAAACCGCCACAGCTAACGGCAGTGTAATAAAATATACCTACGTTAAAAACGATCCATTTGTAAACAGTTTTATTGAGTATGGATTGACCACCAATGCTTTAAATGCCTATTATACAATTCATTATTACGATTATGGGATGGCAAAGTATTCTGATGTCTCTATCGAATGGAATACTGCAACACATAATGGAAGAGTTAAAAGTTCAAATTACCTTCTTGGAGACTGGTATTGCTGGGATGCCGCTAAGGCTGATGCTGTATGTAATTAAACTTATGGATTATTATAATTGAAAATCCCGGCAAATCCCGGGATTTTTTATTCACTATTTTTACTATTTTGCACTCGCTAATTTTAATGGAAAAAAAATGTCATCAGGAAAAAAATCTGTTCTATTTATACTTCTGATCCTGATAATTGATCAGGTTCTGAAAATCTGGATTAAAACCCATATGGAGATCGGTCAGGAAATTCATATCTTCGGTAAATGGGGTATACTTCATTTCATTGAGAATAATGGAATGGCATTCGGTATGGAAATGGGAGGAAAACCCGGTAAATTGATTTTAAGTGTCTTCAGAGTTATCGCAATCTTTGGTATTGGCTGGTTTCTTTCATCCCTTATCAGCAAAAAAGCAAATATAGGGCTCATTCTTGCTGTCAGCGCAATTATGGCGGGAGCGATTGGCAATATTATCGATAGTTCCTTTTATGGTATGATATTCAGTGAAAGTTATAATCAGGTTTCTGTTCTTTTCCCTCATGGAGGTGGCTATTCATCATTTCTCCATGGCAGAGTTGTTGATATGTTCTACTTCCCTATTATTAATACACACTGGCCACACTGGTCTCCGTTCAGACCCGATGAATCACTTATTTTTTTCAGACCGGTTTTTAATATTGCTGATTCATCGATAACCTGCGGAGTTATATCAATAGTATTGTTTCAGAAGAGGATGTTCAGAAACCTTTCCTGAATCTATTGATATTACACAAGTCATTTGTCCTGACAACAATTACTTACACAATTCAAAATTGTTTTAAGGTTTTCGTGTTTCAGAAAATACCATGTGTTTTTACCTTCCCGCTTTGAGGCCAGCACTCCTTTATCCTTAAGTATACCCAGATGATGTGAAGCAGTCGCTTGTTCTATGCCAAGTTGCTTATGTATTTCCGTTACGGTTCTTTTTTTCCCGTCTTCCAGACATCCTACAATTGTTATCCTTACCGGGTGCGCAATTGCTTTAAGCATACCTGCAGCTCTTTCAAGGCTTTCCGGATTAAGTTCTTTAAATTCCATTCTTTTAAAATTTCACTTTGCAAATATATATAAATATGTTGATATGATAATTTTTGCTTTTTCAGCCGGAAATCATCATGAATAAAATAACTATTGAACAAAAGTTTATCTTGAGCCCCTGATTTGATTATATTTGACTGAAATTTTTATTTATGTCGGCTCTCTCGGGAATAAAGCAACCTGTTGCAAAAGAGATGGATGAATTTGAAGTCTACTTTAGCAAGACTATGCGCAGTGAGATCCCTTTATTGAATATTATTCTGAACTATATTCTTCGTCGTAAGGGAAAGCAGATGAGACCATTACTTGTCTTCCTTACAGCAAAACTGAATGGTGAAATTGGTGAATCAACTTTTATAGCAGCAACATGTATCGAACTTCTTCATACTGCATCGCTTGTTCACGATGATGTGGTTGACGATGCCCACGAAAGGCGAGGATCTCTTTCAATTAACGCATTATGGAATTCTAAAATAGCAGTTCTGCTTGGAGATTATCTCCTCTCAACCGGAATGCACATCTGTGTTGAAAAATCACGTTATGATATGCTCGAAATTATTTCTGAAGCAGTTAAGTCAATGGCTGAAGGAGAGCTATTACAGCTGCAGAAAGCCAGAAAACTAAATATAAAAGAAGAAGATTATTATAAAATTATTATAAGTAAAACAGCTGCATTACTTTCAGCATGTACAGCTACAGGAGCAAGATCAGTAACAGAGGATCCTGAAACCATCCAGCTGATGAAAGACTTTGGAGAGAATATCGGTATTGCCTTTCAGATCAGAGATGATATTCTCGATTATGAAGGAACCGGACTGACGGGTAAAACAGTGGGAAATGATATAAAGGAAAAAAAGATTACTCTTCCATTAATACATGCGCTGGAGCAATCTGCAAACTCAAAAAAAAGGCATATCCTTAACATTGTAAAAAGCAGGAAAAAGACAAAATCAGAAATAGGTGAGGTAATAAGTTTTGTCATGGATTATGGAGGTATTGAATATGCGGAGCTTAAAATGAATCAGTACCGCGATAAAGCTCTTGCAATACTTGATTCCTATCCTGATTCAGTAGTTAAAGACTCATTGAGAGAGTTCGTTCAATATACAACCTCGAGAAAAAAGTAAAATTATTCTGCTTCCAGGGCTATCTTTGCGACTTTTCCAAGATCCTTTACATAATACCGCGACCCCAGCCAGAACAAAACAGCTCCAACCAGCAGTACAAACGGAAGAACTGACAATGCTGTTTGTATATTAGTAAGGTCATAAATCTTTCCCATAGCTACAGGGGCTGTTGAGGCACCAAGAAGGTTTTGAACAACAACAGCAATTGCATACGAGGTTGCCCTCAAACCCGGATGAATAACATCCTGGGTAACTGAAGCAGCTCCTGAAATAAAAGCAAGCACCAGGACCCCGAAAATAAGGAAGCCAGCATACTGGACTGTCCCTTTAAGCAGAGCAAGAGAAACAAACAGGACAATAGCAGATAACAATGTTGATATAGCCGGAAACATCAGCCTGGCATTCTCTTTTGATTTTCTCCACATATCCGTCAGAAAGCCTCCAAGCGGAGCTCCTATAAGCGCAAGAACCATAACAGAGCTTGCCATCTTTCCTGCAGTCTCCTGGGGTATATTTCTCATTTTTTCAAAATATGTGGGCAACCATGTCAGCATCGAGGTTGTGACAAAAACAACTGCTGCCATTCCAAGATATGTGAGAAGAACAGATGGCTTTGTGATGAACTCTTTTATTATGTCGTTACTCTCCATCTTGACTTTATTGCTGTTTTTGTCGTAAAAGGAGAGGTCAACCGTTTTATAATCCTTCACAAAAAGGAATAGAATAGCTACTATCATACCCGGCACGGCAACAATTCCGAAAGCATGTTTCCATCCGAGTTTTGCAGCAATAATTCCTCCAAGAAGTACTCCTATTGCAGAACCCAGAGGTATTGAGGCATTCCATAACCCCATCATCCTCGCTCTTTTATCTACCGGATATAATCCTGATATCATTGCGCTACCACCCGGAGCATAACCTGCCTCTCCAACACCTATTAACATCCGTGCCATAAAAAGCTGAACAAAATTTCCGGTTAAAGCACATAACGCGGTAGCAAGGCTCCACATTATTGCCATCACTCCTATTGTTTTTGTTCTGCTCCACCTATCGACAAGTATTGAAATAGGAAAAGTCAGAAGAACTATTGCCCAGTATACAGCAGATACCAGTAAGCCACTCTGGGTATGTGATATCCCCCAGTCTCTCTCAATTGAGGTGAACATAGATGTAACTACCATCCTGTCTATATAGTCGAACATGTATAGCAGGAATAACAACGTAAAAACATAATTTGAGTAGCTCTTCGTAAAAAGATACCCGCTGCGGTCTTCTGGTTTTTTCATTCTGACTTGTTTTTGGAAACCTCAATACCAAGTAAATAAAAATAAATATCAGTTGGTTTTTTTATTGTATTTTTAAGTCTTTATACTTAGGAGAAGAAGTTTGGAGTGCCGCCCCCTGTCCCGCTTGAGCGGGACTAAAGCTGTTACATTAAATGAAATTCTTTACATGATAGAGAATTAATCCCGTCGAAGTGGGAGCAGAGGGGCAAGACTTTAGGCACTTTAAAATATATTTATTACTTTTCCCTGTTGAACCATAAAATTATTATAACCTATGACAACTTTGAAACAAATAAATGAATTTCTTGATTCACAACCCATTGCATTAGTAGGCGCTTCGCGAAATCCAAAAAAATTTGGTTATACCGCCTTTAAGGAGCTGAAAGAAAAAGGAATGAAACTTATACCTGTAAACCCACAGGCTGATGAAATAATGGGAGAAAAGGCTTATCCCAATGTAAAAATGCTGCCTGAGGAAGTCCAAAGCATAATTATATTTACAAAAAAAGATCAGACAGCCTCTGTAATCAGGGACGCCAAAGAAAAAGGGATAAAACAGATCTGGATACAACAGATGGCAGACAGCAAGGAGGCTCTTGACGAACTTAAAGACTCGGGAATAAATTTTATTGCCGGGGAATGCATTCTTATGCATTACAAACCTCATAGCTTCCATAAGTTCCATGGAAGTCTTAAAAAGCTCTTTGGCAGGTATCCAAAGTAATGAAAGACGATAAACCTTCATATAATCTTAAATTTGAAGTAAGAGATTATGAATGCGATCTGCAGGGTGTTGTAAATAATGCCAATTACCAGCATTACCTTGAGCATGCCAGACATCAGTTTCTTATATCAAAAGGGGTCAGCTTCTTTCAGCTTCATGAAGAAGGATTAGATTTAATTGTAACAAAAGTGGAAATTGAATACAAATTCCCACTTAAGAGCCACGACGAATTTATTGTTACAGTAGCAATTCAGCGGGAAGGAAATGTCAGAATACTTTTCATTCAGGAAATTTACCGGTTGCCTGATTTAAAGCTTATTGTAAAGGCAAAAGTTACCGGTGCCGCAACTAAAAAGGGAAGACCCGTCTCTCCCGGCGACCTGGTATTAAAACTTGGATTAGAATCCTGAACTTCATTAACCCTTTTAAAAAAATGAAATCAAAAAAAAGCTTCTCCCTTAACCTGGCCATAATAATTATTTTTATGGCGGTTTCGTATTCTTCTTTTTCACAATCCGCTGATGGATTAAAACAGAAATATGATAAACAGGAAGTGTATATTAGCATGAGGGATGGTGTAAAGCTGTTTACTTCAATATATACCCCTAAAAATAAAAAGATTGCACATCCTGTCTTATTAAACCGGACACCCTATGATATCGAACCGGGAGGACCGGAAAGCTTTAATTTCTTTATGATGCTTTATTCGAGATATACTGATGATGAATATATAATGGTTTTTCAGGATGTCAGGGGAAAATATATGAGTGAAGGTGAATTTGAAGATATTCGTCCTGTTATACCTGAAAAGAAGAGCAATAAAGATATTGATGAATCAACTGATACCTGGGATACTGTCGACTGGTTGATTAAGAACATAAAGAACAATAACGGGAATGTGGGAATTTTTGGAATTTCTTACCCTGGTTTCTATTCCACAATGGGTCTGATAAATGCCCACCCTGCAGTGAAGGCAGTTTCTCCTCAGGCTCCTGTAACAGCCTGGTTTTTAGGAGACGACTTTCATCATAACGGTGCTTTTTTCATTCTCGATTGTTTCAGTTTTTACTATAGCAATGGCATGCCTCATCGGGCTCCTACCCGAAAAGGATTTCCTTCATTCAAATGGCCGTTATCTGATAATTATGCATTTTTTCTTTCTCTCGGAGCTGATAAGAATATTTCGCTAAGATATCTCGGTGATAGTGTTAAATTCTGGAATGATGCATTTTCGCATCCCGATTATGATGAATTCTGGAAAACCAGAGATCCGCGACCATTCCTTAAAAATGTTACACCTGCCGTTATGACGGTCGGCGGATTGTTCGATGCAGAGGATCTTTATGGCGCCCTCCACATTTATGAAGCTGTTGAAAAACAGAATTCCCCTTTAGTAAAGAATTATCTGGTTATGGGTCCATGGTCCCACGGCCAGTGGGCTTTTGGAAAAGCAAACAACCTGGGAAACATTTACTGGGGTCTGGATGCAAATAAAAAATTTCAGGCACAGGAGAAAAGTTTCTTTGATTTCTATCTGAAAGGAGAAGGAAAGTCAGATTTTCCTGAAGCTACAATATTTGTAACCGGTACAAACGAGTGGAGAAACTTTGATACCTGGCCTCCGAAAAATGTCATTGAAAAAAATCTGTATTTTCAGCCATCCGGAGCCATTTCATTCACAGCTCCCGATATTAAAGAGAGTTTTGATGAATATGTTTCAGATCCGATGAAACCCGTTCCGTACACCGATGCTGTTCATATACATCGTACAGCTGAATACATGACTGATGATCAGCGTTTTGCTTCAAGGCGACCCGATGTGATGGTATATCAGACCGACATACTTAGTGAAGATATTACCTTAACCGGTCCGTTAACGGCCGATCTGTTTGTCTCGACAACCGGAACAGATGCTGATTATATCGTTAAATTAATTGATGTTTTTCCTGCTGATTCTAAAGCAGATATATCAACCGAAGTTAAGGTTCCTTTGGGAGGATATCAGATGCTTGTCCGCGGCGAAGTCTTCAGAGGAAAATATCGTAACAGCTTTGAAAAACCGGAACCTTTTATTCCGGAAAAAGTTACAGAGATTAAATATACGATGCCCGACGTTGCACATTCATTCAAAAAAGGACATCGGATTATGGTTCAGGTACAGAATTCATGGTTTCCCCTGGTCGATAGAAATCCACAAAAATTTGTTGATATATATACTTGTTCTGACAGCGATTTTCAAAAAGCCACACAGAGGATTTATCATGATGCCGAAAATCCATCCTGTGTTAAAGTCACTGTTTTGAAGTAACAAATTGACCTATTGATTTTCTAGCAACTTTATATCAGTTGTTTACAATTATAAACTTTGTATGACATTTATTGTTTTACCCATGTTATATATTATCAAGCCTTATTGGTTGATTTAAATTGTTTCAATTATGGCAAAAAGAAATATTACACGCAGACAATTCGTAACTACCACATTAACAGCCGGTGCTGCATCCGTTTTGCTTGGGAAAACTGCTTTAGGTTTTCCCGGAAAACCCACAACTTCTTTTGCCGATCCCTTCCAGGTTGTAACTCTTGGTAAGTCAGGAGTAAAATCAACACTTCTGGGAATGGGGACCGGGTTTAGCGGATACAACCGGTCATCAAATATAACCAGGGCTGGTGTTGCTGAATCAATTATCCGTCAGGCATATGAGAAAGGAATACGCTTTTTTGATTGCGCCGACAGCTATGGAACACACCCTTTTACTGCAGCGGCTCTGAAAGGAATTCCCCGCGAATCATATACTCTGAGCACAAAAATGTGGGTCGGTCCGGGCGGTATTCCGGAAACTGATCGCCCTGACGCTGACGTGGTTATTGACAGATTCAGGAAAGAGCTTAAGACAGACTATCTGGATATGGTACAGATTCATTGTATGACTGATACCAAATGGACCGATAAACAGAAAAGACATATGGATGTTCTTGAAAACCTGAAGGCTAAGAATATAATTCGGGCTCATGGAGTATCAGTTCATTCACTTGAAGCTATGGAAGCTGCAGCAGACAGCCCCTGGGTAGATGTTATTCATGTCCGTATTAATCCATATGGGGAAGTTATGGATAAAAACGATCCTGCTAAAATAATCCCTGTGATTGAAAAGCTGCACCAAGCAGGAAAAGGGGTAATTGGCATGAAACTGATCGGTAACGGTAATTTTAAAAACGATTCTGAAAAGATAGATGCTTCTCTGAAATATGTGCTTGGTCTGGGAACAGTGAATATGATAATTGTCGGTTTCGAACTGCCAGAACAGATTGATAACTACATTGGAAGAGTAAGAAAAGTTCAATTAACATAGTATTAAAATAAATTACTGTAACCCCTTTGTGAGCCTTTGTGGAACCTTTGAGTTCCTTTGTGGTAAAAAAAAATTCATTAAACCACAAAGTAACACGAAGGAAAACACTAAGGAACACTAAGGGAAAACATAATAATCAAAGTACCAAATTGTTGAAAATGAAACTGAATAAATTACTGCTTGCTATTCCATTTACCTTCATCCCACTGGCTTTTATTCAAAATAAAGGCCTCGATGAAATAATTCAACCCGGAGATAAGGTTGAAAAACTGGCTGATGGATTTCTTTTTACTGAAGGTCCTGTCGCCGACTCAAAAGGAAATGTCTATTTTACAGATCAGCCAAACGACAGGATAATGGAATGGAGTCTGTCCGGCAAGCTGACAACATTTATGCAACCATGTGGCAGGTCAAATGGTATGTCTTTTGACAAAGATGGCAACCTGTGGACCTGCGCTGATCAGAAAAATGAACTCTGGTGTATTTCCCCCGATAAAAAAGTAATAGTTATTCCATCGACATATAATGGGAAACCTCTCAACGGTCCGAATGATCTCTGGAACACACCCGATGGCGGGGTTTATTTCACCGACCCTTTTTACAGGAGGAGCTGGTGGGATCATGATGCTGTTCCACAGGACTGTCAGGCAGTATATTACCTTAAACCCGATCATAAAACAATTGTCAGGGTAGCTGATGATCTTATGGCACCTAACGGTATTGTGGGGACTCCCGATGGCAAGACTCTTTTTGTCGCAGACATACGTGGAAACAAAACATGGGAGTATTCAATCAACAATGATGGCAGCCTGGGTAATAAAAAGCTCTTTTGCGATATGGGATCTGATGGTATGACTATTGACATCATGGGAAATATTTACCTGACCGGAAAAGGGGTAACCATATTTAATAAAAATGGTGTCCTCTCAGGCAATATCCCTGTACCTGAAGACTGGACTGCTAATGTTTGTTTTGGCGGAGATGACATGAAAAGTCTTTTCATTACAGCAAGTAAAGGTCTTTACAGAATACGTTCAAAGATAAAAGGCGCCTATTAATCCCCTGATTGCTTACTTTGATCAAAACATTTATTATTTTAACATTTTTGTGCGATAAAAATATTTATAATTGCACTCTGATCTAAAATTTTCTGAACCTGATTTTTTCTTAGATATGTTTAAAAAAATGGAGTTTATAGAAGGAACCCGTAGGGCTGATATTAAGCCTGGTATAGATGTTAGGGTAGAATTAACTGAAGATAAACGAACCGGGCGGCTCACAGAAGGGAAAGTTAAGGAAGTCCTGACCTCATCTCCGAATCATCCTCACGGGATTAAGGTTATGCTTGAGAATGGTCTCGTAGGAAGAATTAAGGAGATAATCTGATTCTGTTTCTTAAACGATCAATCAAAAAATTATCTAAATTTGACATCCTTGAAAACAAATTGTTTTCAAGGCGGGTTTATTGATAATCGTAATAACCGGAATAAGATGAAATACGAGGATTTTCTTGTCAGCTCTCTCGGAAAAAGAAGTGTGGTATCTCCGCTTAAACATACTCGTCGTGTGGAAAATCCTGTCTATAAATTTGTCAACGACGATGAAAGAATTCTTTATGATGTATCCCTTGACAATTTCAAAAAATGCCATGAAACAGGAGAACTTCCTGTATCATTTGAAAAAGCCGGCCCCAGGGAAAACATCTATTTCGAACCTGCCAAAACTAAAGTCGGGATTGTCACCTGTGGCGGCCTGTGTCCGGGATTGAATAATGTTATACGAAGTCTTGTAAATGAACTTTATTACAGGTATGGTATCAGCCGGGTACTTGGAATACAGTTTGGCTTTGAAGGATTAATTCCATCGTATAACCATCCTGTTATTGAACTGACCGCACCGATGGTAAATTACATTCATCTTACCGGGGGAACTTTTCTGGGTTCATCAAGAGGTATCCAGGATGTAGAGAAAATGGTTGATACTCTTGAGATTATGAATATCAATGTGCTTTTTTGTATAGGAGGCGATGGGACATTGCGGGGAGCGCATGCTATTCACAAGGAAATTGAAAAACGAAATCTGAAAATCAGTATTGCCGGCATTCCCAAAACAATTGACAACGATATCGATCTGATTCAAAAATCCTTTGGCTTTGAAACTGCATTCTCAATTGCAAATGATATAATCAGGAATGCTCATAATGAGGCAGCAGGCGCATTCAATGGCATTGCTTTAGTGAAACTGATGGGGCGCGATTCAGGATTTATTGCCGCCAATGCGGCATTGGCTATCCAGGAGGTAAATTTCGTACTTATTCCTGAAATTACTTTTGATCTTTACGGACAGCGAGGATTTCTGAATATCCTCAAAAAACGACTGGAGGAAAGGCACCATGCAGTTGTTGTAGTTGCAGAAGGAGCTGGTCAGGACTTTTTCGATTGTAAAGAAGACAATAAAGATGTCTCAGGAAATATAAAATATAAAGATATAGGTGTTTATCTTAAAGATAAAATATCGGAAGAGTTTAATAATAAGGGCTTTACTCATTCAATTAAATATATAGATCCAAGTTACATTATCAGGAGTGCTCCGGCAAATGCTAACGACAGTAAATTCTGTAATCTGCTGGCTCAGAATGCCGTACATGCTGCTCTTTCCGGGAAAACTGATTTTGTTATCGGATTCTGGAACTATCAGTTCACACTAATGCCTATTGAGATAGTGGTTGCCAAACGTAAAAAAATTGATGTAGAAGATGAATTGTGGTGGAATGTCCTCGAGGCAACCGGCCAGCCAATAAGCATGAAAAATCCCTGATATGATTAAAAATATCATTTTTGACCTTGGAAATGTATTGATCAGTTTCAAGCCTTCGGAATATTTTGATAAGAAAAAATATCCTGAAGCTATTAAGACTACAATTCTTTCCGACATTTTCAGAAGTTTAGAATGGCGCATGCTTGACAAAGGTGAAATCACAACACCCGAAGCCATTGATGTTATCTCAAAAAAGTCATCTCTTAATAAGGAAGAAATAGCCCATATTTTCAATTTACGCACCGATATAATCTTTCCCCTCGATACGAATGTAAAACTTCTTCCTGCGTTAAAAAAACGGGGTTTCAGGCTATATTATCTCTCCAACTTCCCTCTGGATATCTTTGATGAGGTAAAAAATGGTTATTATTTCTTCAAATATTTTGATGGAGGATTAATCTCAGCTGAAATAAAATCATCAAAACCTGAAAACCGGATTTACGAAATTATTCTTGAAAGATATTTACTCAAGGCTGAAGAGTGTCTCTTCATCGACGATATTGAAGAAAATGTTAAAACAGCAGAAGGAGTAGGTATGAAAGGGTTAACTACATATGGGTCGCTGGAAATCTCTAAAGAGATTGAGGAGGTGCTTAATAATTCCAAAGGATAGAAGGTTCTGCCTATAATATTCCCGTCCTCCTACCCATATTGACCAAAATATTCAATTCTCGTTGACTTAAGAGTTCATGCAACATGTGATAAACCTCACATAATGTGTTACTTAGTCAATATTATGAGAAAAATGTTCCACGTGGAAACTACAACTATTTCATGAAATATTCTGATAAAATGGAGCTTTTTGCTGAGCCAACAAGATTTTCAAGCTCTTCTGTGGAGGCACTCTTAATTTTGTCCACTGATTCAAAATGTTTAAGCAAAATCTCTTTTGTCTTTGGCCCGATTCCTTTTATCTGATCTAAATCAGATTTTATCATTTCCGAGGATCGTTTATCACGATGGAAATTTATCCCGAACCTGTGCGCTTCGTTTCTTAGTTGTTGTATGATTTTAAGACTTATTGAATTTTTATCGAGATATATCGGTACACTATCACCCGGGAAATATATTTCCTCAAGTTTTTTAGCAATTCCAATTACAGTAATTTTTTCTCTTAATCCTAAATTATCAATACTTTTCATAGCTGATGATAGTTGTCCTTTGCCACCGTCAATAATAACAAGCTGAGGCAGCTTTTGATTCTCCTCAATCATGCGACGATAACGTCTGAAAACTATTTCTTCCATTGAAGAGAAGTCATCAGGACCAGTAACCGTCTTAATATTGAAATGACGATAATCGTTTTTGCTTGGTCTCGCATTTCTGAATACGACACAAGCTGCTACCGGATTAGTTCCCATTATATTTGAGTTGTCGAAGCACTCTATATGAACAGGCAGGTCAGGCATATGAAGATCATTCTTTAGCTTTTCGAGGTTTTTCCCGGTACGTACCTGAGGGGAATGTTCCATCCTTTTCTTCTTTTGCTCCAGTTTATAATATATGGCATTACGTTCGGCAAGCTCAAGAAGTTTCTGTTTCTCTCCTGCTTTAGGAACGGTATATTTAACTCTTTCCAGCATTATATCGGGCTTGAAGGGTAAAATTATTTCAGGAGAATCACTTAGAAGTCTCTGCCTGATTTCGGTAATTGCAAAACCAAGGATAGCTTCTTTCTCTTCATCAGCCCTGATTTTAAGTTCAATTGTAAGAGCCTGTATTACAGCTCCTTCAACAACTTTTAAATAGTTAACATAGGCGTTATCTGATTCCTGAGTGATAGCAAATACATCGACATTTTTAATAGTGTTGCTCACCACAGTTGAACGGCTTCTGAATCTGGAGAGAATATCGATCTTCTCCTTAACTGACTGTGCCTCTTCAAAACGCAGATCTTCAGAATATCCTGCCATTGCCTTTTTAAGATGATCTATTACGGTCGAAATATTCCCCTTTAAAATGTCCTTTATCTGGGCTATGTTTTCAAGGTAATCAGCTTCCTGCTGCCTTCCAACGCAAGGGGCTTTACAGTTTCCCAGATGGTATTCCAGACACACTTTAAATTTTCCAGCCTCAATGTTTAATTTGGTCAGGTTGTGAGTGCAGGTTCTTAACTTATATAATTGTCGGATAAAGTTGATCAATGTTTTTACCATCAGACCAGAGGTATAAGGACCAAAATAAATAGATCCGTCTCGTACCGGATTCCTGGTACTGAAGACTCTGGGGAATGGTTCGTTTTTAATACATATCCATGGAAAGGTCTTGTCATCCTTCAGCAGGATATTGTACCTCGGTTGGTGTTTTTTAATTAGGTTATTCTCAAGTAACAGGGCGTCTGATTCATTATCCACAACGATATGGCGGATATCAGCAGTCTTTCTAAGAAGAGCTATTGTTTTACCGGACTGGTTTTTTGAGAAGTAAGAAACAACTCTTTTTTTAAGGTTTTTGGCTTTCCCGATGTATATTACAACTCCCACAGAATCAATAAACTGATATATCCCCGGATTATCCGGGAGTAGCGACAGTATTGATTTGAATTTCGTTTCGGGTGCCATTGTATCAGAAGAATTTAGGGGTAAAGATAGTATTTGTCCTTGTTCGTAACACCGCTCTGCTCTTCGGGCGGAGGTGGTATACTCACCTAAACAATTTATTCTTCAACAAACAGCGATACGGGTTCAAACTTCCTGACATCAAACAGTCCCCGGTCTCCAATTTTAAGATCAGGTATAACAAGCAGTGCCATAAACGACAGGGTCATAAAAGGAGCCATCATAGTGCAACCCATTGATTGAACCAATTGATTCAGATGATTATAATCATGAGCTATTTCTTCACATGACCGGGTGGTCATTATGCCTCCTATATTTAATTGAACTGATTCAGTTTTATCGCCGGTGCATACAGATAAACCTCCTTTCATTCTTACAATCTCATTAATAGAATTTACAATATCACTGTCGTTTGTACCGATGGAAATTATATTATGACTGTCATGTGCAATCGAGCTTGCAAAGGCTCCCTTCTTTAAACGAAATCCTTTAATGAATCCGACAGCCGGTGGTGAATCTCTATAACGGTCCTTAACAACTATTTTCAGTAAATCCTTACTAATATCTGTAACAACATAATCACCATTTTGCGAAGATCCCCGAATTTCACTTGTCAGAAGTTCTCCTTCGACTGCCCCTATAATTCTGATTTGCCCATTTTTGTTGATTACCCGGATATCTTTTTCTTCAATTGGTCTGCAAATGAAATTATTAACCGGTCTGCTTTTTTCGTATTTAAACAAGACCTTCGCATCTGCAAAAACCCGCTTACCCTTTATCCATGTTTCCTTTATATTCATCGTTGCCGGATTATCTGCAAGAATAAAATCAGCATCATCTCCAGGACGAAGTAATCCGGACTTCAGATTATAATGAATTGATGGATTAATTGTAGCACTTCTAATTACATCATACAGATCAAATCCTTCTTCAATTAGTCCGGCAATTATTTTATTTATATGCCTCTTCTCTAGCATTTCAGGATGCAGATCATCGCTGCAAAGCATAATCATGTCGGGGTTGGTATTAAAAAGTTCTTTCAAGGCATAAAGATTTTTTGCAGCGCTGCCTTCCCTTATGAGAATTTTCATTCCCAGAGAAATCTTTTCTCTTGCTTCCTCAATAGTACTACACTCATGATCTGTCGAAATTCCTGCTGCCACATATTTCTTAAGCGACTCTCCAAATAATCCCGGAGCATGACCATCAATTGGTTTTTCAAATTCTCTTGCACACTTTATCTTTTTAATCACTTCAGGATCGTCGTGAATTACTCCTGGAAAATTCATCATTTCAGACAAATAATGTATTTCTTTCCTTTTAAGCAGCCTTCTTATTTCTTTATTATCTAAACATGCCCCATTTGTTTCAAAACTTGTTGCGGGAACACATGACGGGGCTCCAAAGAAGAATTTCATCGGGACTTTTTTTGCATCCCTTATCATAAATTTTACCCCCACAATTCCCAGAACATTTGCTATTTCATGCGGATCTGAAACAACCGCACAAGTGCCATGTTTAACGGCAGCCATAGCAAATGCTCCCGGGGTTATCATTGAACTTTCAATGTGAATATGTGAATCGATCAGACCGGGTAAAATATATAAATCCGGTGCATTGTAAATTTTCTCAATCCTGCTGATTCTGCTGCCAGTTATTGTCATAGCTGCAGGATAAATATCCCTGTTATGAATATCCACCAGTTTTCCGGAGATTCTCATATTTTAAATTTTATATTTCAAATTTTTGTTCCACGTGGAACATTTTATCTTCCCAGGTACATTAATAAGATATTTATA
>Ga0302321_100001494_pt1 | contig 20047 bp, 18 predicted proteins | sample Fen_T0_1_FD_202505 | JGI IMG/M metagenome (GOLD analysis project Ga0302321, IMG submission 202505) | Peat permafrost microbial communities from Stordalen Mire near Abisko, Sweden - Fen_T0_1 | ecosystem: Environmental > Terrestrial > Soil > Wetlands > Permafrost | place: Sweden: Abisko...
GGGGTATACTCTGAATTTCAATTCTGATTCCAGCAACATCCTTATAAAAAACAACCAGAATACAGTTAAGGGCAGGCATTATCTGCTTATCTCATCACGAGGTGCAGTTTATGCCTCAATTGAAACAAGGTTGGACAACAAACCATTAAAAATCCATCTTCCCCTGAAAATGTACCCTAAAGGTATTGTGCAGATAACACTTTATGACAGCCTTTTTCGTCCGTTGGCAGAGAGGTTGGTTTTCAATAACCGGTCGGATCAGAAGATGTTTATTAATGTTGAAACTGATAAAAAGGTATATAACCAGAGGGAAAAGGTTAACCTGACACTCAATGTTACTGATGCTTCAGGAAACCCGGTCAGGTCATCTCTTTCGCTGGCTGTGGTGGATGCTTTAAAAAACGACTCAACGATTAGCTGTCCTGATATTGAGTCTTCCCTTTATCTTACATCCGAGCTGAAAGGTAGAGTTGATTACAAATTATTAAACCTCTCTGATACCACCTCTGAAGGAAATACAAAGAGAGATCTTGTAATGATGACCCAGGGCTGGCGAAATTACTTATGGAATTCAATCCGGTATACTAATACAAATAAAGTTCTCTATCCGATCGAAAAAGGATTCTGCATCGTCGGGTCTGTTTATAATCAAAATAACTCCAGGCCATGCAGTGGCTATAAACTCAATTACCTTGACTTTAGAACAGGCTTCAATGGTATTGCTGAGGTTGATAAGAACAACAGATTTAAAATTGATATTCCTTTCCATTATAATTCCCATGATTATTTCATTCAAAATAAGAATAATAAAGATAGGGTCGGGAATCTTGCCTTTGTCCTGGATTCTTTTCCTCTTCCTGCGATACCTTACAGAAAGAATGAATTGCCTTTTATATCTTATAAAGCCGGATATCTCAAGGCACTTGATAAGAAATTCAGTGATATTGATTCAGCTAACAAACTGGATATAAAATACATAAAACTGAATGAGGTAAAGGTTACAGCAAAAGCTGACCGCACCGGTTATTCTGCTCCTGATAAAACTATTGATCTTGTTAAGAAAGATCCGACCGGGAAAAAGTACAACAGCCTGTTTCAGATGATATATGAGGAATTTGGGGAGAAAGCGTTTACTGCCACAGGGTTTGGCACAAGTAAGAAAGTCCATATGCCTATTCTGGTTGTAGACGGAGCCCCTCTCACTGCCCAGGATTGTCCGCCATGTTATGATTTTAATGCTTATGCATGGGCGGCAACAATTCCTGTCAAATCAATTTCGGATATTAAATTTTATGCAGCAGAGAGTAAGTACAGTCAATGGCTAACGCCATCTCCACCCCCGCCTACCTTTGAGAATATAAAAATGAAAAAAAATAAGATGGGAGGAGATTTTCTGTACACACTTCCGGCGGATGCAAAGATATACTTACCTGTCGTTACATTAAAAACTTATTCTAATTCATACCGGGGATATCCCAGGGGAGCAATTATATTCCCGTTTCAGGGAATTTACATGGCAAGAGAGTTCTATCAACCGGATTATGAGAATAAGAACATCCAGACACCCGACAACAGGACAACCATTTACTGGAATCCTGAAATAAAGACCGATTCAACCGGAACTGCTAAGGTTTCTTTTTATAATTCCGATTTGAAAGGGAAGGGTCTTATAAGGATTTCAGGTGTGAGTTTCTATTTAAAGGATGCCTCTTCGACTATTTCACATTATTTGTCCCATTAATCAAATTCTTACTAACCATTGATGTAAATCTCTGAAGTTAAAACTGTTTAGATCTTAATAGAATGTCGCATCCCAGTTTCACTTTAAAAAACTACACTCATATCAGGCGGTTTATTAGATTTTCTATTTCAACAATATCGTTGTGTATAATTTTAAACTTCCCTGCCCATTCACAAAACAATCAAATATATCCTTTTGGTTATGAACCTGAAAAAATTTACCTGCAGCTTGATGGTAAGGTTTACACAACAGATAAAACCATTTGGTTTAAGGCAATTGTTACAAACGCAAGCGATCATATCCTCACCAAATTAAGTGGAGTTTTATATGTTGAGTTGATAGGTCCTGATGAGAAAATAATCGAAAAGAAGTTAATAAAACTGGAGAATGGTATCGGAGACGGATTTTTTGATTTAAATCAAAATTATTCTGAGGGCGCCTATCTGATCAGAGCTTACACCGAATGGAATAAAAATTTCGGCACCGATTTCTTTTTTAAAGAATACATTCAGGTTTTCGCTCCTTCTGCTAAAGTGAAACCAGACCCAATCAGCAATATTAAACTTGTGGAAAAACAGAATAATGAACGACAGCTTATTGCATATTTTGACCCTTTGGCAATTGACAGCCTTCACAAAAAAGAACTAACAATTTTCATCACGATTGATGATAAGAAAGACAGTCTTTCTATCAGAACAAACGATGATAATAAGTACATGATCGAATATCCTATCCCTGAAAAAGGTCAGTTTGTAACGTTGCAGATGCGGACTAAAAAGCTTTTCACTTATACAAAGACTATATCATTGAATGAAGATCGTCCTGATCTGCAATTTTTCCCGGAAAGTGGTGAACTGGTTAACGGATTACATAGCAAGGTCGGCTTTAAGGCCGTGGACTATAATGGTAGAAGTAAACTTGTCGAGGGCGAAATAATAAACGAAAAAGGAGAAATAATCACTTCATTTAAGAGCAATGAATTAGGCATGGGCAGTTTTATGTTGAACAATGTGGATAAAAATGCTACTTATAGTGCCAGATTAAATTCACAATCAGATGAAAAGATTGCATATATCTATCCGCTACCTGAGGTTGCTTCCCGGGGAAATATATTGTCGGCTGTTAAGAAAGCGAATGAAATAATCTTTACTGCTTCTTCAAACTATTTAAAAAATGATAGTATTTATATCAGGACTTCCTGCCGGGGACTGGTTTACTACGACATTAAAGGAAAATTGCAGGATGGTGTACTGAAGTATGCTTTACGTTCTGACAGCCTGCCTGAAGGCATCATTGCTTTTACGATGATGGATAACCTGAGACAACCTGTAGCAGAAAGGCTTGTTTTTAATAAAAATCCTGAAAGCAGAATAAATATTGCTATTTCTCCTGAAAAAGACACATACGAGCAGCGTGAACTGACCCGGCTGAATATTAAGACTACAAATAGTAATGGACAACCAGTAAAAGCCAATTTATCATTACTTGTGCTGAACAAAGCGGAAATGGGACAAATACAGCGTATACGTCAAAATATATTATCATATTTTTTACTTAGTTCTGATCTGAAAGGTGAGATAGAGAACCCTGGATTTTATTTCAATGGTAATAGTAACAACTACAACGATCTGGATGCCTTATTGCTTACTCATGGCTGGCGAAAGTACTTATATACACAACCTGTAGAAGAGATCCGATTTCAACCCGAGACAAAGCTTACTGTATCAGGAACTGTAGGCGGAGTATTTTTTCAGAAGAAGAAGAGTGCAGAGTTAACTCTGATGACATTTGGTCACCACAAATCTGTTCAAACTCAAAAAACTGATAGCTCAGGCAGATTTAATTTCAATATAAATGATGAATATGGACAGAACCTTAATATTTTGATTCAGAGTGCCAATAATGCTGGAAAAAACAAGAATTATACCATTGCGTTGGATAAAAAAGAATCACCAAAAGTTGTTTTTAATCATATAATTTTAATCGGGAAAGTTGATAGTATTATACATCAACTCGTTGAAAAAAATATCACCCGGAAGAAAGTGGAAGATACATATCGCTTATCAAGTGGTATTCTTTTGGATGAAGTTAAAGTTGAAGCCTACAAAATGACTCCAAACAGAAAAAAGGTATTGTTAGAAATTGGCAAACCTAATAAGGTAATTAGCGGTGAAGAAATTCAAAAAAAAGAAGAAAAGTGGTCGTTTGGATTGTATAGTGTTATTCAGGCTAGATTTCCGGATATTATTATAAATAGATTTCTGGGATATCCTGGTTATTTACCTGGTTTTCTGATGGCTCAGGTCAGGACGTCACATGAGACGCTTGTGGTGGTTGACGGTATTACTGTCAACCTATTTGATTATCCCTTGATTCCTAATATTCCACCCAGTGAAGTCAGCAGTTTTGAAATCATCAAAGATGCTAAAAATTTTGCAACACTCTATCAGGAATTTAATCCTGAAGTCTCTGCGTTAGGTGTACCAAATCAAGGTGATGTTATTGCAATATATACATATGGAGGCAGTGGAATTTTGGGAGTCTTTAAACCAGAAGGCATCATTAAGGCTGCTGTTCCTGTCTTTTCAGCGCCTCGTGAATTCTATACCCCAAAGTATGCTAATCTTCAGCCTGGTGATTGGTATAAACCAGACCTGCGTGCCTTGATAGATTGGGAACCAAAACTAATAGTTGATAGTCTAGGTAAGGCTTCCACAACATTTTACAACGCAGATGTCATTGGAAATATGCAGGTAGTGGTAGAAGCTATTTCGGAGGATGGTAAGATTGGATATCAGGAATTAGTATATAAAGTTAAAGAAAGATCTAAATAACTCACCACTGATTATCAGGATTTGTTAACATTAGTATCGATTGTTAATAGTCAGACAGAAACCTTTAAGGTTCAAGGATATAGCGGATTGTTGGTAAAATGCTTCTGTGACTGACGTGGCTGTGCTTAAAAAAGATCAACCTGATTATCCTGAGAAAATCGTTTGTCTGATATAAGTAACAAACATATTTCTGACTGACAGATGGTTGTTTTAAAATTCCGGTTTTCAAACGCAATAAACGAGTTAGTTATGGTTAATTATCAGCCTCACTGCACGATAGACAAATGACTGGACAATTAACCATAACAGAAAAACCAAAGTAAGATTATAAACAACTTTCAATATAATTCCATCATGAAGACTTATTTTCTTTTACTTCTAATCAGTATTTCAATGTCCGGTAGTTTATATTCTCAAAAGTTTAAAAAGCCTATTAACTACAGATTCAAAGGCGGAGAAATAGGTTATATTTCATTTTTTTCTAAGAGTATTCACTTCCCTGAAACTGCTATTCAGAATGCCTTACCCTTATTAAATGAACTTATTAAAAGAGATCCTTTCAATAGAGACTTATATAAAGTGCGCATAATGATTAATATCAGATTAAACAGACCTGAATTTGTTAACCAGGATGACAATAAAATTTTTGACTTCGCAGAAGGATTTTCACTCGATGAACTAAACCGCGACCAGTAATAATATTGAGTGGGAGTTTTTTCTCTTCGTAAATATAAACTGATCTAAAAATTTACCTAATGAGAAAATTTATTCTATTAATTATTTTCTTAAATATCCATTTAGTTGCTTATAACCAAGTTATTAAAGGAACTATCTTCGATATTAAAACCAAAAGCGCTATTTACTCCGCGTCAGTATATTTCAACGGGACCTCTGTCGGAACTCTGTCAGATGAGAATGGGAACTTTCAATTGGATATTTCTAAATATCATCCCTCAATGCCCTTAACAATTAGAGCTATAGGTTATTATTCTGTAACCCTGAAAGATTTTTCAACGGCTAAACCAAATTTAGTCTATATGAACCCCAAGCTATTTGAATTGAATGAAGTTAAAGTGAATGCCAAATTTCATGGCCTGGAAAGGAGCGAAAATTTAACGATTTTCAGAAATGAATTTCTTGGAACGACCGGTAATGCAATGAATTGTAAAATAACCAATGAGGATGACATAAGATTTAAATATAGTGCAAATAAGGATACACTTAAAGCATATGCTACCAATCCAATATTAATCGACAATAAAGCTCTTGGATACAAAATAACTTATTACCTGGATAGATTTGATTATGATAAAGAAAGCAAAACTTGTCTCTATAAGGGAAATATTATCTTCCGGGAAGATTCAACTGCTAAGAATGCAAAAAAGTTATACTTTGAAAGAAAAAGAAGACAAGCGTACTTTGGATCGAAAATCCATTTTTTCAGGGCTCTTTGGGTTGATGGATTAAATTCGGCAGGGTTCACGGTAAGAAATTCAGCAAACGAGGTTGTTAATTATAAAAAAATAGTATTTCAAAAAGATAGTCTTACAAAATATCTTAAATACCCTGGAGCGTTAGGTATTTCTTACTTTACAAAACTGTCTACAAGCTTTATTGTATCACTGAATGAACGTGTTTTTTTTGATTCAAGTGGATATTTTGAACCCGAAGGAATTATGTGGGAAGGAGAAATAGCAAGACAGCGTGTAGCAGACTTGATCCCCAACGACTATTCAATCAAGTAACATAAAGTAACAAACCATAACTCAGACGGTTTAATTAATTATCATCGCATTCAAAAGTCTATGAGAGAAGTATTTAACTCACTTACAGATCTTCTGGCACCCGGACTGTTCCTACTGCCGAGACAAAATCAATAAGGTTGCAAGCCGACCTGCCTACCGGCAGGAAGGCGCGTTGTTGTCATGGTTTTTGCACGCCACCTTGACAACTTTATCGTGACATGACAAATCCTGCCCGTTTATCGGGACCACACCATCTGGACAGTTTCATCGTGAGACCAAACGCTCGTCCACTTACCGGGACTGGCAAAAACGCATGCCAACCCTAACACCCCTCGCTGCCGCTCGGGGCAGGCTCACGGCAACTAAATTAAACCGCCGAGCAGTTAGCTGCAAGCGATCGCACATCCGATACTTTACAAATATCCCAAATAATCCTTGACTTATTTAATCATATTACGTATCTTTACCAAATAATCTATACGTAAGATGGACTCAAAATTAACACTCAGCATCGACAAAGACGTAGCGCGAAGAGCAAAAGTCTATGCAAAAAGCAATGGCAGGAGCCTTTCAGATTTAGTTGAAAACTATCTCAAGCTTCTCACCAGAAACTCTTCTATTGAAGATTCAGAGTACACACCACGCGTTAAATCCTTGCTTGGGTGCATAACTCTGCCAGAGGACTTTGATTACAAGAGGGAGGTTGCAGACTACCTTACAAAGAAATACCTCTAGCATGACAGACTTATTTATCGACACAGATGTCATTATTGACTTCCTCATCGACAGGAAACCTTTCTCGAGAGAAGCTGCCATAATATTTACTCTGATTGAACAGAAAAAACTTAAAGGATTCTCATCTTCTTTGACATTTAGCAACTTATACTATGTTCTAAGAAAGATTGAATCTCATAATAGGGTTATCTCAAAGCTTGACAGTTTATCAAAAATTGTCGGAATTCTTAAGGTCGAAGAACAGACAATTAAAAATGCCTTTACATCCGGGTTCCCTGATTTCGAGGATAGTATACAGTATTTCAGTGCAGTTGACAGTAAAAAGATCGATGTAATAATTACTCGAAATATTAAGGACTTTAAAAAATCAGAAATCCCGGTTATGACTCCTGGAGACTTTTTAAAAACAGCCAGCAGCTAACTCGGACGGTTTAATTAATTATCTCATCCCGCATGCGCGGGATTCGATGAGCTCGTCGCACTAAAGTGCTCCTCGGTTGCCTTTTGCACGTCACCTTGACAACTTTATCGTGAAATGACAGATCCTGCCCACTTATCGGGACTACGTCATCTGGACAATTTCATCATGACACCAAACACTCGTCCATCTATCGGGACTTTGCAAAAACTCATGCCAACCCTGACACCCCTCGCTGACGCTCGTGGCAGGCTCACGGCAACTCAATTAAACCGCCGGGCCTTTACCCCTAATAAATTCCAGTGACGAGAGAGAAATAGATTAATAAACAAAATAGATTAAATGGATAATAAAGAGTATAAAAATGTGATTGATGCCTTAAACAGAAAACTGCAAACAAGTCTCCAGCTCGTCCCTACCTGTCGACGAGATTGAGGACTGAACGACAAAGTCTTCATACATCGAATTTTAAAATTAACTCTACACTCAAGTCAGTTCTATACTTAAGTGGCTTGGTTTTGATTAATAATATTTCTTTTTACTTTTGGCACTAACAAAAATGTTAACTATGCATTTACTTGTGATCCCCTGGGACGTAAATCCTGAAATATTCCGATTCGGCTCCTTTGCAGTCAGATGGTATGGTTTGTTATTTGCCTCAGGTTTTCTGTTCAGTTATATCATAATGAAAAAAATTTTCAAAAATGAAAATCTGGGTGAAACTGTTCTTGACAAACTGACAATTTACATGGCCATTGGTGTTATTGTTGGAATGCGACTTGGTCATTGCCTTTTCTATGAACCAGGATATTATTTAAGACATCCTGCTGAAATACTGATGATCTGGCATGGTGGTCTCGCCAGTCATGGTGGAGCTACTGGAATCCTAATAGCATTGTGGCTCTTTAAAAGAAAAGAGAAAAAAGATTACTTCTGGATACTCGACCGTATCGCTATAGTAGCAGCCCTCTGCAGCTTCTTAATCAGAATGGGAAACCTTATGAACTCAGAAATTTATGGTGTTGAAACGAGAGTACCATGGGGTTTCGTTTTTCTAAGAAATCATGAAGTTGTTCCAAAACATCCTACACAGATTTATGAAGGACTGGCATATCTGATTATATTTTTTCTCCTTTATTATTTATACTGGAGGAAGAAAGGTGAGCATTACCAGGGTATGCTCGTAAGTCTGGTATGTATCCTGGTGTTCACATCACGTTTCTTTATCGAATTTCTGAAAGAAGACCAGGTGGCTTTTGAGGCTACTATGAAGCTTAACATGGGTCAGTGGTTGAGTATTCCTTTTATTGTAATGGGAATAGTTGGGTTATACTTGAGCCTAAAATATAAAAAACGGGCTATCATTATACGACAGTAAAATTGCATGCAACATTACTGCCTCTTTTTTACGATTCCATAGCCCATTGCGGTAAAAAGGCATCTGAAACTTGGCACATCTTGACAAACACATAATTGCTACCGGGACTTAAAAAACTAAGCCTAACTCGGAGATAATTTCAAATCATTATTAAAGACCACTTTGTAATCTATTAATCTAGACCTGACTCTTGTCATATTTGACTATGAACATCACAAAAAAAATAACTCAAATCGATCTTTTGATCAAAATATTTAGAAAAACACTTGTTTATATAATAAATATATTCTACATTTGTAGAATTATATAACAAAACATAGAATATGCAACTATCAAAAACCGAAGAACAGATAATGGAACTGATCTGGAAAAAAGAAAAAGTTTTTCTTAAAGATCTTATTGACTGCTTTCCTGATCCTAAACCAGCCGCAACAACGATAGCCACTCTATTAAAAAGAATGCAGGATAAAGGATTTGTTGGCTATACCTTGTTTGGCAACTCCAGAGAATATTATCCACTTGTAGAAAAGTCGGACTATTTTTCGAAACACGTAAACGGAATTATTAAAAACTATTTCGGAGACTCCGCATTACAGTTCGCATCATTTTTTACAAAGACGAGTAATTTAACAACCTCAGAACTAGAGGATTTAAAGAAAATTATTGATAAAGAAATCAAAAGAAAAACGAAATGACATCTTACATTGTTAAAACAATTCTTTGCTCTGCAATTCTTATTCTGATTTATTATCTCGTTTTGGAAAGAGAAAAGATCTACCGGTTTAACAGGTTCTATCTGTTATTCAGCATTGTCTTCTCTTTCATTATTCCTGTAATTACCATTAAAATAAGAACTGCAGTAAGTTTAATCTCCCCAACAGTATATCAGCCTGTTAGCAGCATTCAAGGAGCAGTTTCACAACAAACGCTCCCTTCTGTAAATGAGAATATTACACCTGGAAATATTCTTTTGTTAGTCTACCTGGGCGTGACACTGTTTCTGTTTATCAGGTTTATTATAAATGTTATTGTTCTTTTCATTAAAATCAAAAACAACGATTCTGTTCCTTACCATGGTGCAAAACTTGTATTGACCGGAGACAATCATGTACCTCATAGTTTCCTGAACTATATTTTCATTTTTAAGGAAGATTATGTTAAGGGCAATATTGAGAAAGAAATATTTAACCACGAACTAGCCCATGTAAGACAAAGACACTCACTTGATATTTTGTTCATTGAGCTCATAACGCTTTTTGCGTGGATAAATCCTATTTTATTCCTGTATAGAAGAGCCATACAGCTCAACCATGAATTTTTAGCAGATGAATTTGTAGTAAATTCTGTTACCAGCCCTCACGATTATCAACTTTTATTACTCGATAAAGCAATGCAGCCAAGTGTGTTAGTCCTATCCAGTTCATTTAATTATTTACAAACAAAAAAAAGAATAATAATGATGACTAAGAAAACTTCATTTAGAATCGCAATTTTAAAACAAATTGCACTAATCCCGGTAATAATAATTACAGGATTTCTATTCTCTACCAAAATTATTGCTCAGGACTCAAAAAAAACTGTAAAGAAACAAACTAACACCTCTCTTGAGCAACAAAAACAATCACCAGAAAATGATCCGTCTTTTAAACATGATAGATACAGTCTTAGTATGGGTTTTTCGTCATGGGTTACAAATCAGATAAAGTATCCTCCCGAATCTTTGAAGAATAATGTTAAAGGATGGGTTCATGTTGGTTATACAGTTGAGCTCGATGGGACAATAAGTAATGTTAAAATAAACGCAACTCCGGATCCAGTGCTTGGAGATGTAGTAGCGAAAGCTGTTAAAAGCTCTCCAAAGTGGATGCCCGGAAAGAACACAGCAGGCAAGTCTCCATTTAAGTCAGCTGTAAGCATTAAGTTTGAGATTCCTGAAAAAGTAATAAGTTCAGAAGACATCCCTGTATTCGCTTTTGGTAAAATACCAAGCTTTGAGGAGCTTACTGTGGGCATTGAAGTGGATCAGATACCTCAGTTCCCACAAGCTAAAGCCGCTACAGAAGAAGCAAATGAAGAAGCAATCCGTGGTTGGGTTGATAAGAATTTAAAATATCCTGAAAAAGCTATCAAAGGAAAAATCGAGGGCCCAGTTATTATAAGATTCATTGTGACTAAGAATGGAAAGCTGGAAGATTTTCTGGTTACCAGATCCGTCAGTCCTTTATTGAACGATGAGGCACTAAGAGTTATAAGCCTTATGCCTGACTGGAAACCAGCTATGCAGGGAGGAGAACCAAAAAATGTTTATTATAATGCAATAGTTGAATTCAAATTACCAAAATAAACATCCTATCTCTTTTTATTCACATAATTGATATTACTAATTCCTTGGCAGTTATTATAAATAGAAGGTGCGGATAAATGGTCCGTACCTTTTATTTGTTAACAATTAGGAAAACAAAGTCTATCAGGATTATAATAAAAATTGCTACAACCACCTAACACGGACGGTTTAATTAATTATTGAACAATTGCCAGGCAATTGTTCAATGAGCTTGGCCCGAATAAAATTTCAGGTTGCTACGCTTCCTGCATTTGAGATAGTTTGATAAAGAACTAATTAGTATCTTTGATAGTATCAAATGATACTATCGTTAATTAAGTTTCTATGAAATCTCCTTACCAGATAACCAATAAGATTGTGGAGTTAATCGCTTCAATTTCTGAAAAAATTGGAGAAGTAAATTCAGCTCATTTATACAGACCACCAACTGAATTAAGAAAAAAGAACAGAATCAAGACAATTCAGTCTTCCTTGGAGATTGAAGGAAACACACTTTCTATCGAACAGATAACGGCGATTTTAGAGAATAAAAAAGTTGTCGCACCTAAGAAAGATATTCTAGAAGTAAAAAATGCAATCATTGTTTACAACAGACTTGCAGATTATAAACCATATAGTTTGACATCTTTCTGTAAGGCTCATGAGATTCTTATGAAAGGACTTGTTGACAATCCAGGCAGTATAAGAAGTAAATCTGTTGGGATTATCAAAGGTTCGGTAATAACACATGTAGCACCTCCCGGCAATATAGTTCGTTCATTATTGAAAGACTTATTTGACTATCTAAAAAAAGACAAAGACTTACTTCTTATTAAAAGTTGTGTCTTTCATTACGAGGTAGAATTCATCCACCCATTTATGGATGGTAATGGAAGGATGGGCCGACTTTGGCAAACTGTACTTCTAAGACAATATTCCCCAGTATTTGAATTTCTTCCTATTGAATCCTTGATAAAGGCAAAGCAACTCGACTATTACAAAATTCTTGGAGAATCTGACAATCAAGGAGATTCAACTGGATTCATAGAGTTTATGCTTCAAATCATTAATGACTCGCTTGAGGATTTATTAATCAACCAAAATGTAAACCTGACAAGTAAGGACCGGATAAATATCTTTAAAGAAAAAACAGGATCTGATTCATTCACAAGGCAAGATTACATGAGACAATTTAAAGATATTTCATCAGCCACCGCCAGTCGAGATTTAAAAGAAGCCTTTGACAAAGGGACTTTAGAAAAAACCGGGGACAAGAGGACTACTCAGTATAGATTTAAAAATAAAAAACTAAACACAACTCGGTCAACCAGGATTCAAAATGCTTTATGACTTTGATTTTTAACAGATTCTATATACAAGGCAGGTCCTCTTATTCAGACCAAATGAACAAAATTATTATTAAAAATGTTAAGAATAACAAGTGAGAATTTATTGAGTGATACTGCTTTCCAATCGGGATTTATGCTGACATAATAGACAGGAAAAATGAGAAAACTGATAATGTGGAATATCATGACCCTTGACGGTTACTTTGAAGGAAATCAAAACTGGGACTTGACTTTTCATAATGTTATTTGGGGACAAGAACTTGAAAAACTAAGCGTTGAGCAATTACATTCAGCAGACTACCTTGTTTTTGGACGTGTAACCTATGAAGGTATGGCGGCATATTGGACTAATGAAGAAGGAGAAATTGCCGACCTTATGAACAGAATCCCCAAACTTGTTTTCTCTAAAACACTAAAATTAGCCGATTGGAACAACACGACTCTAATAAGTGAAAATGCTACTGACGAAATCAAGAAACTTAAAGTGAAAGGTGGTAAAGATTTGTATGTTTTCGGTAGTGCAAACCTTTCGGAGACTTTTATAAGTGACAACCTTTTTGACGAATACCGAATTGGAATTGCACCAGTTATTTTAGGTAGTGGACGACCACTTTTCAGACAAGGTATGTCTCCTAAAAATTTATCTCTCGTTTCGACACATCAACTATTAACAGGCGGAGTGATTTTGAAATATACGAAATGAAATCAGCTCTTTATAGAACAGCCATAAACAAAAGATTATCTGTTGTTTTTTAATAAAAAAGGAGGTTTACCATGTCAAATATTATTGATTTTGAAAATGTATCCTTAGCGGGCTTAGAATCATCACCTGTATCGAAATCACTTGCAGGTTTACGTGCTAACGAATCAAGGTATTTTAAGAACAAGTACAATCACGATTTTACTGTTAGACCAGTATCCAAAAGCAAAGATGTACTTGAATATGTAAATAATATTCTTCTAATAAAACGTGATATTAAAATCTCATCCAAACCTATTGAAACATCAAATTTCATAGTTGAGGATTTAAAATTTACATACATATTCTATGAGAGCGGACTTTCAGTCAACGTTATGTATTCACTTACCGATCCTAAAAAAAGAGCAGTGGGCTTTAAGCTTTCAGAAGGTATGGAAGTACCAAAAGAGCTGGATGAGAAATTCAAGTTCGCAAAACAAAAATCAAAACTTGCAGGAATAATTCGTGGTTCTTTTTTTGTAATTAAGGGGGAATATTAAGACTATTGAATTATCATTTGACTGACTTACGCCGAAACAAGACAGTTTTAAAATTGGCCCGAAATGCTAACACGGATGTTATAGTTAATTGCCTTCTTCAGCCAGGACACATTCGTAATCAGCTACATAAGTCTATGCTCGAAAGTTCTTTTCACTTATTAAACGATGTGCACCCTGACTCATCCTGCTGCCGAGACAAAGTCAGTAGGGCTGCAGGCCGACGTTCAGTTGGCAGCGTTTTTTGCTCTCAGTTTATAAAATGCACCGTGACCAGTAAACTCAGTTGTTACTACCGGGACTAATACGTAATCAGGCTTTACCTGGACTGGACAACTTCCGTCAGCTTACCGGGACTGGCAAAAAACTCGCCAATCCTGACACAGACGGCAACTCAACTATACCACCGGGCCGTTATGCTTAAGAACCAGAGTGTTACGAGACCGTGAGTATCTTGACAACAAACGCAATTGAGAGAATGGATAAAGAAAAAATTATAGGGAAATTTGGTGGTGATTATATTGCTGATGAATATTCATACATTATGGGGATTGATATTCGATTTACAGATCATTTAGCTAATAGATTTAAAAATCGAAAGGTACTAGAGACCTGCTCAGGAGCTGGATTTACGACTATATCCTTAGCAAAAAATGCAAGCCATGTTTATAGCGTAGAAATTGATACACCTCGTTTAGAAATAGCGAAGATAAATTTGAAAATTGCTGGATTAGAAAATGAAGTGACATTTTTTAATGGAGATATTACCTTAACCAAAATGTTGGATTTGCTACCTCCAATTGATGCAGCATTTATTGACCCTGATTGGGCAGTTACTGGTGAGAATCATATTTATAGATTTCTAAATTCAAATACAAAGCCTCCTTCAGATAAATTATTACGTTTAATTTTTAAAATAACATCAAATATTACTATCATACAGCCGCCATTCATTGATAAGAAAGAGTTTAGAAAACTTCCACCTCATGAATGTGAATCTTTGTATTTTAATGGCCAGCATGAGTTATACTGTTTACATTTTGGAGATTTAGCCCGATTTACTGGAGACAGTAAATTTGTTGTAAATGAATAATTTAATAATTTCAAGCTAATTTATAGACTTAAATAAAAGCCTAAGCATAACTAGGACGGTTTAATTAAGCATCTCATCCCGCTTGCGCGGGATTCGATAAGCTCGGACCGGATGAAATTATTAAGTTGCTTCGCAAATGAAATTGTGGTCGGTCCACGGTTGCCTTCGGCAGCCCGGACAACTTCTCAATCAGCCCCCAAAGTCTATGAGATTTAACTTTATCCCACTTATTAGGTTTTGTTGCACCTGGACTGTTCCTGCTGCCGGGATAGAGTCAATTGGGCTGCCGGCAACTCAATTAAACCGCCGGGCCGTTAGCATTCAGGCCCGTTTCGCGAGCATGGGGACAATTTACATATAGCCTGACAGTTCCGTAACAAAAAAAGATGGCCCAAATGCTAACTGAGAAAGCATAATATTACTTGACAACCAGGATTTAAAATACTTTGTAACTTTGATTATTAGTAAATTCTATAAACAAATTATGCGGCATTTACATCAGACATTTCGGAGATGAAAATATTCACAAATAAAATAGCTATTAAATTCGATGTTTTAAATATTTCGTATTGTAAGACATCTTAAATTATACCAAATCTGATCTTTTTATATATTACTGACAAATTAAAAAAGTAAAAATCATGAATTCAGATAATTTATACAAATTCGAATTTCTTTTTGGGGAATGGAATTTGGAGTATAGAATTCCAAAGAGTATTTTCAGTGATCCCGGGACAGATACAGGAGTTGGATTATTTAAGAAGATTCTTAAGGATAATTACGTATTATTTGAATACTCGACTAAATCAGGTGGGGAGGCAAAAGGCATATTTGCATGGGATGACAAAATAAAAATGTATAGATATTGGTGGTTTGAGAATTCCGGTAGTTTTTCAACCGCGACATGCAATTTTGTCAATGATACGACCTTAGCAATGAACTGGCATGATACCTTACTTGTTCAAACATTTGTCAAAGAAGCTCCAAATAGAGTTGTTCTGAAAATGCAACATCCTGCTGACAAAGGGGGATATGAATTGATATTAGAGGTAGTTTTTACAAAGAGATAAATAAGTGATATGATAATTATATATGAAAAATATAAACGCCTCATAACACGAACAATAATGGTAAGTTGACTGGTCACAGTTTTTGCAAACGGCTCCTGCTTTCTAGACAAATGGGTGATAGACCCGGACCGCGTTTATCCTGTTAACAAATTAACACTACCGTGACAAATCCAATAACAATCAAAATTGTACCGTTACCCCGATATTATTTGACTGACTAATACCGAAAGATTTGGTTTCCAACTACAGTTTTGAACTTGGCCCGAAATGCTAATACGGACGGTTTAATTAATTATACCGGCGGGCTGTTATGTTAATGGCTGAATAACTGCACATTAGATAGATTTGAAAAACTAACACTAACAGGTAAAGCAAATTTCTCTAACTTGACAACTTCTAATTATCTACGCGATCAAAAAAAATTCTGCTCTCCATGTAACCATTTCTTCTTTCATGAGTAATCAATAGAGAGAACCTAAAAGTAGCTTATTTGGCAAGTAACCTGAACAGGAGTAAAATCTAATTACAGAGGGAAAATGAAAAGAAAATATGATGTTCTGATACAGACTATGCTTATACTTATTTTGTGTAGTGGTTTTAATAATGTTGTACATGGTCAAGATAGTAGAAAGGACACAATGCCGGGAAAGATTATCGAACTTTCTCGAGGCTGCAAATTGGTCTTAGACTCAACGATAAACTTATCTGATAGCGTTTCAAGTGAGATTATCGATGGAATACGTAAAATCCTACCACGTGTGCAAGAATTGATACCTGCAGATAGTGCAACGATCAAATTAGCAATAAGTGATGTTAATATTCTACCAATATGGGGTATTGGAGCGAGGACAATAAGCGGCTTTACTGATAATCATCAAGTGGAGACAGTAGAAATATATTATGACCCAAATAATTCAAACTTTAGGGTAGAGCTTATTCTACGCACATTAGTCCATGAACTTCACCATGTATGCCGAGTTCGTATGCCTAACTTTCAGTTGACATTATTAGAATGTATGGTTAATGAAGGGCTTGCCGATCATTTTATGCTCGAAGTCCTCAATTGTGAAATAACGCCCTTTAGCAGTGCGCTCACAGACGAGCAAATTCAGCAAAACATAATTCGGATAAAACCATTTACTCGAATAAAGTTTGAATCTTGGACGCAGGAATTCAATGATAAATATTTCGTTCCGTGGATGTTCGGTAGGACTGGAGACGACCCGGTTCCTCACTGGACCGGATATTCAATTGGGTGGAGGATAGTTGAAAACTACATCAGAGCTCATCCTGAAGCACGAGCGTCATCTTTGGTCTTTATATCTCCTGAGGTAATTGCAAGTTCAACACCTGAATTAAAAAATTAATACGGACGGTTTAATTAATTATTACTCTTAGCAATAAGTACGCTGTAACCATCAACGATACCCAGCGGATGACCTTTGTCGCGGCTGCAAACTATTCATTTGGAGTGCTATCCTCCAGCTTGTTCGCTGTATATGCTATTCTTGTACCTGCCTTGCGGATTCTCATAATCGGACTTGTCATGCTAAAAGGAACTTTTAGCAAGATTACGGCCTATTTAGGTGTTGTCACGGGGATCCTTGGGATCATTTCAGTTGTAGGCCCGTTTTTTATTGCTGCTCTAGGTATGACCGCAATCATTACTTCAGTTCTCACCACTGTCTGGGTTTTATTAGCAGGCTACAGACTTTTACGGCTTAGTCAGTCGGGTACAATCTCTGAGAACTGAGGACAATCCTGGTCTATTCGTGTATTTATTTCATAAAACCTGGATACTACATTTCCTTTTTGATTTTAGTCAAATTAAAGAAAATCAGTCAGAGAGTAATTGGTTGAAAATTGGCTTGAATTTTCGTAGTATTGGAACCCGAGCAATAGAAAATATATTCCCTGCAGCGATAATCAGCGATTTTTTTAACGTAATCATCTATATTGATTCAACTCATGCATCAAATTGCTTTTCTCTTTATTGAAATCAGTAACCTACAAAATTGTAAAATTTCTTACCATGACAATTTTAAAAAACAGCCTAAAACTCGGTCGGTTTAGTTAACCCGCCTACCGTGTAATTCTTCACAAGTACATGGACTCCAATGCGCAAGCAAGATTTTGGCAGCCTTTCCCTGCAAGCTTCGCCTCCAAACATTTGCTTAATTGCCATCTTGCTCATTTCGTTGATAGTATCTCCAACTAGATTAGATTGCTCATTGTTACCGGATAATCCAATCTTTATTAAAAAATCAAATAAATACCGAAGGATTTTAATGTTTTCACTACTAATAAGTGAAAATTAAGAAAAAATGGCACAAAGCGATAATGCATTAGTAAAGGATATTAAAAACGGGGAGCAAAGCGCTTTTAAAGTCTTATATCTCAAATATTCTGATTTGTTGTTTGCGTATATTTTGCACCACCTTGATAAAGATAAAGAAGTAGCTTCCGATATATGGCAAGAAACATGGGTTGTCGTTATCGAAAAAATAAACGATTTTCAATACAAAAGCAGCATTTTTACCTGGCTATGTGCTATTGCAAAAAACAAAATATCTGATTATTATAGAAATGCTAAAAAAAAAGAACGATTTCAAAGAATTGAAAAACTACATTTCGACATTGATGCAGAAGAATTGGAAATTGAGTTAGTTGATTTAGTAACTCAAGTTGATGTAATTACAGTTTTGGCTAATTTAAAAGACGTGCACAGATATTTACTTATAGCAAAATATATCGAAAATAAAGGCATCGATGAAATATCCTCCGAAATAGGCAAATCATATAAAGCGACAGAATCTTTGCTAACAAGATCCAGAGAGGCATTCAGAAAGGAATTCAAGCAAATTATAAAATCATGAACTATGAACAATAAAATGATATATACAGAAAAAAACATCGAAAAACTACTTAATTCAAGTTTTAACAAAAAACATCAACCAGGTAAGCAGCTTAAAGATGATACTTTGCAATTACTGGAACAAAAAGTAGCACAAAATTTAAAAGAGTCGCCCCCTGAAAACAAAATTGTTGTTGGACTTACTGTTATTTGGATAGTCTTTTCATTTTTGATTTTTATCGAATTAAGAATTTCAATATATATGTTGGATTTGATAAAATCAGCTTTAGGCCTAAGCTTGGTTTTAATTCCTGTTTCATGTATTGTTTTAATAATTTTAAAATGGAGGGTTTATGAAAAAACCATGGTATAGAATATTACCTTGGATGGCATTGTCATCAGGGATTTTAGTAATTCTCTTATTGGGGTTAGCTACTATTTTAAAGCCATCAAAAAACATTGAAAGTTCAGTAAATAGAAAAATTGCTCTTGATAAACTGAAACAAATTCGAATAGGAAGCACGGAAAATTTAAATAGTAAGGCTTTTTTCGACTCTTTCGATAAAGTTTTGAACTGTTCCGTGATTACAACTAAATGGCTGATTTCCGAGAAAGGAGAAATAATTTATGCTAATGGGGTAATGGCACAAAGTACACCGCTGAACTCAAATATTTATAACTTGGTAGATGCTCAAAATCGTGGATTCATCGATGCCATTGAATATAATGTTGACTCTGTACAGAAGCGTATAATGTTTGTAGCGGCCTCTATCAGGCGTGAAGGCGATCACAATGATATATACGGACATCTGGTAATGCCTTTAAAAACAAGTTCTAATGTTTTAGTTGGTTATATTGGAGTTGCATATTCATTAGACGATTCGAAACCACCTTTTCAGAATTATTATGTAATTATCATAGCATTGATTGTTTGTTTTCTTCTGTATTGGCTGTTATTACCATTATGGGTATATTTTGATTGTCGTGAAAGAAATAACAAATATATTCTTTGGTCAATATTTGTGCTATTTGGTAACGTTCCAGCTCTTATTGCTTATTTAATTTCGAATAGAAAATAAAAATTACTTTTATAATCTGGTGCCGACATGCTGTCTGCACCTTTTCGACGTCCATCTACCGGGACTGGCAAAAACGCCACCAGCCCTGACACAGGCGGCGCCTGACTAAACCGTCGGGCTGTTCGCTGTAAGGTGAAGCAATGCCTTGATTATCTGCCAGCAGCAAAATATTGGCAGCCTATCATTAAGCTG
>Ga0302321_100001499_pt1 | contig 20018 bp, 13 predicted proteins | sample Fen_T0_1_FD_202505 | JGI IMG/M metagenome (GOLD analysis project Ga0302321, IMG submission 202505) | Peat permafrost microbial communities from Stordalen Mire near Abisko, Sweden - Fen_T0_1 | ecosystem: Environmental > Terrestrial > Soil > Wetlands > Permafrost | place: Sweden: Abisko...
ATCGTGGGCTTGGTGCTGATTGCGGCGGGGGCGTTCTGGTTCATCCCGGCGACGAGCATCGGCACGTATTGGGCGTTTCTGACGGGCCTGTTCATTCTGGCGGCGGGGATGACCTGTTTGGAAACGATCGCGAATCCTTACACCACGGTGCTGGGGGCCCCGGCGAGCGGCGCGACCCGCATCAATATCGCCCAATCTTTCAACGGCATCGGCTGGATTCTGGGGCCGATCGTGGGCGGGCATTTTGCCTTCCAGGAAACGGCGGCCACGGCGGCCAATGCCAACGCGGGACTGTATCTGCCCTACCTCGGCGTGGGGCTGGCGGCGGCGGTGCTGATCGTGGTGTTTGCGCTGGCGTATGTGCCGGATCTGCACGCGGAGGAAGAGGTGAAATCGGAAGTCTTGGGCACGGGCAAGCGGCCATTGTGGCAGCGCGGACATTTCACTTTTGGGGTGGCGGCCCAATTCATGTACGTGGCGGCGCAGACGGGTATTTTTAGCTTCTTTATCAACTACGTGATGGAAAATGATCCGTCGGTGACGAAGGAGAAAGCGGCGTATTGGCTGGGGGCCATTGGGTTCGTGCTGTTTCTGGCGGGGCGGCTGTGCGGGAGCGCGGTGATCAGCCAGTTCAAACCGCAGCGGGTGCTGACGACCTACGCGCTGGCGTGCATTGTGCTGACGGCGGTGGCGATGACGGGCGGGAAACCGGGCTTGTATGGCCTGTTGGGCACGTTCTTTTTCATGTCGATCATGTTCCCGACGATTTTTGCGTTGGGGATCCGCGGTTTGGGAGAGCATACCAAGCTGGCGTCGTCGCTGATTGTGATGTCGATTGTGGGCGGAGCGATTGCGCCGCCGCTGATGGGCTACATCGCGGACAAATCCTCGATGCGGGTTGGTTTTGCACTGCCGCTGGTCTGCTTTGTGTTCATCGCGATCTACGGTCTGAGCTGGCAGAAGCTGGAAGCGAAAGACCGGGGCTGACAGTATAGCCGGCTTGTTTTCATGGCGCGTTGCTACATGCTCCACGTTTGTGGAAGTTCAACTCGACTAGTAAACCGGCAGGCATTATTCCGAACCGTGGCAGTCCTTTACTTGACTTGGCGCAGATATCCGAATGGACAGCGATGGGGAGTTAATCTTGCGCACTGCGGCATGCTGCTGCTGGTGACCCGAAAAAACTGCCACTACGCTGAGACCAACATGAGCGAGATAACCATGATTTTACAGGCGGTGGCCCGGGGAGAAGAAAAATCCTCTGAAGAACTGTTTGGACTCGTTTACGAAGAATTGCGGCGTCTCGCGGCTGTGCGCATGGCCGGCGAGGCGGCAGGTCAAACGCTCCAGCCCACGGCGCTGGTCCATGAAGCGTGGCTGCAATTGGTCGGGAGCGGAGAGCGTTCCTGGCAGAATCGTGCGCACTTTTTCGGTGCGGCAGCCGACGCGATGCGTCGTATCCTGATCGACAAGGCCCGCCGCAAAGCCCGGCTAAAACACGGCGGCAGTCAGGCGCGGTTAAACGTGGATGATTTGGAACTGGCCGAGTCGAGTCCAGACGACAATGTGCTGCTTATCAATGAGGCGCTCGAAAAGCTGGCGCAGGACGATCCGGAGCAGGCCCGGATTGTGGTGCTCAAATTTTTCGGGGGGCTGACCAATCTGGAAGTGGCGGAAACCCTGGGCCTCAGTGAACGTTCTGTGGACCGCCATTGGGCCTGTGCCAAAGCGCGGATATTCAGTTGGATTCGATCACAATAGTGGATGATTTTTGGCGTAAACTCGTCCCCAAACACGCGTTATTTTTACAAATCACCTGAATGAGCGCCGATAAGCAAAAACAACTGGAAGATGCGGTTTTTTTTACGGCGCTGAATATTGGCGAGCTGGCGCAGAGAAAATTCTTCCTGGACCAAGCCTGTGCGGATAATGCCGGCTTGCGGGCAGCAGTGGAGGCACTGTTGGTTGCCCAGGCCGGCGCGGAACATTTTTTTACCAAAGGCCGTTCAGCCCTGCGATTTCCCGCGGACGAATTGGCTGCCGTGGTAAATGGGATCAAGGACGCACCGCTGGTGGATGAGCAATTGGGTTCCCAAATTGGGCCCTACAAACTGCTGCAAAGGATTGGGGAGGGCGGCTGCGGGGTGGTCTATATGGCCGAGCAGGAGCGGCCGGTGCGGCGGCGGGTGGCGCTGAAGGTGATCAAACTGGGGATGGACACCAAGAATGTCATCGCCCGGTTTGGGGCGGAGCGGCAGGCGCTGGCCTTGATGGATCATCCGAACATTGCCCGGGTGCTGGATGCGGGTGCGACTGAGACCGGCCGACCGTATTTCGTCATGGAACTGGTGCGCGGGGTGAAACTCACCGAATACTGCGATCTGAACAATTTGGACACGCGGCAGCGGCTGAATTTGTTCATCCAGATTTGCCATGCCATCCAACATGCACATCAGAAGGGGATTGTGCATCGGGACATCAAGCCGTCGAACATACTGGTGACCCTGCATGATGGGGTGCCGGTACCGAAGGTGATTGATTTTGGGATCGCCAAAGCGATTGAAGGCAAACTAACCGAGCAAACGCTGTTTACGGCTTACGAGCAACTCATTGGGACGCCTGCCTATATGAGTCCTGAACAGGCGGAGATGAGCGGGCTGGACGTGGATACCCGGAGTGATATTTATTCGCTGGGGGTTCTGCTTTACGAACTCCTGACGGGCCGGACTCCGTTTGACGGCAAGGAGTTGATCAAGTCCGGGCTGGATGAAATGCGGCGAACGCTACGAGAAGATGAGCCGCGGCGGCCGTCGAACATTCTCACCACCTTGCACGGCACGGAATTGAAGGCAACTGCCGAACACCGGCATGCGGAAGCGCCCAAATTAATTTCGATTTTGAAAGGCGATTTGGACTGGATCGTGATGAAGGCCTTGGAGAAAGACCGTCAACGGCGTTATGAGACCGTAAATGGCCTGGCAATGGATGTGCAGCGCTACCTGAACCAGGAGCCAGTGCTGGCCCGGCCGCCGAGCCGCTGGTATCGTTTTGAAAAACTGGTGCGGCGGAATCAGATGGTATTTGCTTTGGGCACGGCGGTGGCGGTGGCACTGATCCTGGGCTTGGGGACATCCACGTGGCTGTTTTTGCGGGAAAAAGATGCCCGGCGCGAGCAGGCCTGGCTGCGGGGACAGGCCGAACAGGCGCAAAAACGGGAAAACGAGCTGCGCCAGCAGACCGAAGCACGCGAGAAGATCAATCTGGCAGCGGTTTACGTAAGCCAGGAGAAATACGAGCAAGCCGCCCAACTTCTGGACGAGGTGAAAACGCCGCCGCCCAAGCCTAGCTTCGACGGGGTTTCGGCTTATCGGTCGGTGGGAGAATGGCTGGCCGTCCAGGGCCGGTGGCGCGAAGCGACGGAACGGTACCTGGCGCTCATGGAAATTGACAAGCTCGACAAGTGGGGCGCGGTAACGCTGGATTATCAGGCGTGTGGTGCAGTGCTGGTGGAGAGTGGGGGGCTGGCACAGTATGAACGCTTTTGCCGGGCGACGATTGATAGTTTCATTACTACCACCAACGGCGATGCCGCCGGCAGGATACTCAAAACCTGCCTGCTGCTGCCGGTCACTGAAAGCAGGCTGGCGCAGGTGCAGCCTTTGGGCGTGGCGGCCGAAGAACTTTTTCTACCGCAAGACCCCAAGACGTTTCCGGGTTGGGCGGCGATTCCGGCCAGTCTGTGGCGCTATCGGCAGGGCAATTATGACCAAGCAATGGAAGAGTGTCGGCGCGGACTGGACGAGCAGGATAAAACCACGGCGCGCACGGCCACCCTCCGCGTCATTCTAGCGATGGCATGCCAAAAAAATGGGCGGCTGGAAATAGCTCGCACCCAGCTAGCCTGCGCGCGGAGCACGGTGGAAGCAAAGTTTGCCAGCGGCGTGGCTCGCGGGGACGGCAATCTGGGGTTCTGGTATGACTGGGTTTTTGCCCGTATCCTGTTGCGCGAAGCCGCTGCCTTGATTGAGCCGCCGCCGGAACTTCCCCAAGCGGCAGTTAAGTAGCACCGAAACCTTTCCCAATAACGCACCGCCGTTACGCACCGCCGTTGCGTCCAAGCGGGGCGGTTTTGCCACGCGACGGCCAGGCAAAAAAGGGAGCGCGGTCGGGTTGGGGGGATTCTTCAAGCGTCGGCATGCTTACCCCGTGGTCAGCCCGGTTACCGGGCAAAAATTGGCGGAATTTTTTTGGCGGACTTTGGTTCGGAACCGCGCGTGTTGTAAGTGAACCCCGAAATGTCATCCACATCACAGGCTGCCCGTCCGTCTCTTCCAAGTGGCGATTTGCCACCGCGCGGGCGGCTTGCGACCCCATTTCGGGCACCGCAATCAACAACTCCTAAAACCTCAAACCACATGAAGAGCTCAATCCAAACGCAGGAGGGCCGGCGGAATTCATTTTATATTTCAAGTCGGGCTGGGCTTACACGGCTCGCCCAGCATGGCTGGGCTTGCATCGTGCGGGCAACGGTCTCGAGCAGCCTGTTGGCCGCCGTTTCGAGCCCCGCTGCACCGATCATCTGGGGCGCGCCCACGACCATTACCGCCAACGTGGACATCAGCACCAACGGTCCGCTGGTGCACGCAGGCAACTTTCGCAACACCACTGGTACCGTGTTGGTCACTAACGTCTTAGAGACTATTTCCTTTACCAACCGACAGGCGCAAAACGCGCTGGGAACGCTGCTGGCGGGCGAGGAGGCGCGGGTGATTCAGGGCGCCGGCGGGCGACAGACCGCCACCTTGTTTGATACCAACGGAACGGTGGTAGATCCGGCGTTTCAAACGGTTTTAAATGGTTCGGCCTGGGAAAATTCTGATCCTGGTCCCGCGCCCGGGTTGACGGACATGATTTTACGGGTGACCGGGGCAGGCGGCACCGCGTTAACCAACGGACAAACTTACCAGATTCAACTATTCTTCTCCGACGACCGGGCTGGCAGTGCCGGGCGGGCGGAGCGGTTGCATGACGGGGTGGGAAATTATTCCGCCTCATTTCTCTTTAGCGACAGCCCTTATGTGACCGGCACTTTCACAGCGGATGGCACTGGCTATCAGGATGTTTACATGCAGAACACCAGCGGCGGGGGGAATTTTCCGGTGGCGATCAATGCGTACGTGCTCCGCAAGCCGGTCACGATTCCGGTGTTGGTTGGTACCGTTTCCGTGACCCCTTCGAACACGGCTTATGCGGGCGAGAGCCGGGTTTTCTCGGCCACGGCCACGGGGCCGGCCACGGGCTATCTTTGGCAGTGGGACAATGGCACCGGTGGAGCGACTTTTACGACCATCCCCGGCGCCACCGGACTGAGTTATACGCAGAGCACCAGCGGATTGCTGGGGAGTTATCAATACCAGTTCCTGGCCACGAATGTCAGCACGGCGGTTACCAGCTCAGTGGTCACCCTGACCGTGAGTGCGGCATCGGCGCCGTACCTAACGATAGATGTCACGCCGTCGACCGTAAGTCGTTATACCGGCGGTTCCGTCACGTTTGAGGCGATGTTCGAAGGCAACCATCCCATCGCCTATCAATGGCAGGCCAACACGGGCGGCAGTTTTACCAACATTCCGAATGCGACCAATCCCACGCTAACGCTGGCGAATCTGCAACTGGTCAACGCTGGCAGCTATCAGCTGACGGCCACCAATGCCGTCGGCGGCAACGTCAGTTCAGCGGCTGTGCTGACCGTAAATAATGGTGCCCTGGCAAAATTTCAATGGGCCGCCCCCGTGCCCTTCAACGGCCTCGGTGCCGATCAGATTTTGACCAATGTGACCGGCGCCGTGGTGGGGGCGGCGGCATTTGGCGGCACGGCGTATCAAGTGACGCTGGGCAATGGTCGCATCTTCAACTTTAGCACGGATGGCAGCATCGCCACGGCCAGCGGCTTGGGCACGGGCAACGGGGCTTACCCGGCCGGCACCGGCCTGACCACGAGCAACGCCAATTTTGATGCGGTTCTGAACAATTACAGCTGGGATGGAGGTCCAAAAACGATCAATTTATACAACCTCGTGGCGGGCGAACAGTATGCGGTTCAACTCTTTGGTCTGGATGACCGGAGTGTGGGGGGCAGTGAATCCAACCGGCTGGCAAGCTACCAGGACCCCAACGATGAGGGCGATGTTTCAGCGACTTTCAAGATGGGTGACAACGTCTATGTGCTTGGCATCTTCACTGCCACCAGTTCAACGGAAGCCATCCAGATGAATCTGCCCACCGGCAATGCCGGCAGTATCAATGCCTTGGTGTTGCGCGCACTTTCGTATGTCCCGGTCAGCCAGCCGCCCACGGTCACGGCGGACCCGCAGTCGCAAACCGTGTTCTTCGGCCATCCGGCGAGCATGACGGTTACCGCCAACAGTTATGTCCTGCCGACCATCCGCTGGCAGGCGGGGCCGGCGGGTGGGCCGTTCACCAACCTGGACAATGGCGGGGTGATTTTCGGTGCCAGCAGCAATGTGCTGACGCTGACGAATGCCACGGCCTATGATGGCGCCCAATTTCAGGCGGTGGTTGGGAATCCGGCGGGCAGCGTGGTTAGTGGCGCCGCCCAGCTGACGGTCGTTCCTTTGCCGCCAACCTCCGGTGCGGGCAGTCTGGCTGTGCGCTCGCTGTTGCCAGTGGCCTATTGGCCGCTGAATGAAACCAATGACGTTTCGGCCGGCAGCGTGGGCGCTTATGACGCGGTGGGAATCTTTGACGGCACCTATCTGACGGCGGCGCAGAACGCCTTCAATGGCATCCTCGGCGTGCAACCGGCAGATGGTTTTCCGATGTTCGCCACCAATCAGGGCGCGTTGCAGTGCACCGCCAACACAGACCAGAGCTGGGTGACGACGCCCGCCCTGAACTTGAACACCAATACCGCCACCATCGGTATGTGGATTTATCCCGAAGGCATTCAGCCTTCGGCCGTTGGGCTTTACGTGAATCGCAATGCCGGCACCGTCGCGGGCCTGGGGTATTACGGCAACGACCGCCTGGGCTACAAGTGGAATAACGACGGCTCCGACACGTGGGGCTTTAACAGCGGACTGCTGATCCCGACCGAGGTTTGGTCTTATGTGGCGGTGGCAATCGAGCCAACGCAAGCCGTCCTGTATCTCTACAACACGAACGGATTGCAGACCGCGACGAATATTGTCACGCACGCCAACATGACCTGGGACGGCAGCGCGGCAAATATCAGGATTGGTTCGGACAATTCCACGGCGACCGTGTTCAATGGGAAAATTGACGAGGTGGTGGTTTTCAACCGCGCCCTGGCCGCGGCAGAAATCATGCAGCTGGCCGGAGAGGTGAAGTTGAATCTTCAGCCGTCCGGCAGCCAGTTCCGGTTGACCTGGCCCTATGGCACGCTGCTTGAAGCCGCGACCCTGGCCGGTCCGTGGCTGACCAACGTGAATGTGTCTCCCTATCTGGTCAGTCCGACTGGAGCGCAGAAGTTCTACCGGGTCCAAATTCCCTGAGCGACAGCAGAATCATGCTGCCAGGCTTGGGGTCTGGTGGCAGGGGTGGCGGGGTGGCGGCTCTGAGTGTGTCGGCACCCCGCGTATTTACAATTTGGGTTAAAGCAGTTTGCCAGCAAGTATGAAAATGAAACAAACGAATCGTCACGACGTGAGCGCCCGGTGTTCAAAGCACGCTTTCACTTTAATTGAACTGCTCGTGGTGATCGCGATAATCGCGATTCTGGCGGCGATGCTGCTGCCGGCGCTGGCACGCGCCAAGCTGAAGGCCACTCAGGCCGCCTGTCTGAGCAATCAAAAGCAGTTGGGCTTGGCGCTGGTAATGTATGCCGGCGATTTTGACGACAAAATTGTGCCTTACTCCAATGGTTCCACCTGGAGCGGGGGCGGCTTTTGGAATTTGCCGAACGGCATGTCGGACACCACCTTTGGTTCAGCGATCGGCGGCCTGAGCGCCGAGAATGCCGAGAAATACGTCAGCGACGTAATCAGGACGAACAACCCGCTGTTTGGTTACGCGCCCAATCCCAAGGTTTATCATTGTCCGGGCGATCTCCGTTACCGGTTGACACCCGGCACGGCGCCAACCGTGGGCTGGGCCTTTGATAGTTATGGAAAATGCCAGGTGCTCGCCGGCGATCCCATGTCAAGCTTCTGGGGCATTGGTTCGGCGTATACGAAGCTGGGGGTCGTGCGGAGTCCCGCGCTGACATTTGCCTTTCTGGAGCAGGGCGACTGGCGGGGGTTTAATGACGGCACCTGGCAGCAGAATTGGAGCGCCGCCAGCCATGACTTCTCCTCCTGGGGCGATCCGCCGGCCATGTATCACGGCAACGTCAGCACCCTCTCATTTGCGGATGGTCATGCCGAGGCGCATAAATGGAAGAATGGACTGCTGGTCAGTGCCGGCAAGAAGGTGGCCAGCGGCATCGCCGTGACGTCGTTTACCGGTCCCACCGCCGGCGATCCAGATCATGATTATGTTTACAATGGCTACCGCTTTCCGGGCTGGTAACCCACGCTACCGCCAAACCTTGTTAATTGACCCAGTACTTATGCTGAATTTTCTCTTCCCCGCCCCCAAAAAACTGCTAGCCCTTGCGGTCGTAAACCTGACGGTCCTCGGCCTCGGGGCGGCCGCGGAGCCGCCCCAAATTATCGTGAACACCACAGCCGAGCCGGTGGCCGCGGGAAAATTTGCGCCGACCTGGGCGTCGCTCAAACAGTATCAGACCCCCGAGTGGTTCCGGGATGCGAAGTTCGGCATCTGGGCGCACTGGGGGCCGCAGTGCCAGCCGGAGGCGGGCGATTGGTATGCCCGCGGCATGTATCAGACTGGCGGCTGGCAATATAACTTCCATACGAATCGCTATGGTTCCCCCGCTGAATTTGGTTTCAAAGACGTCATCCATTCCTGGAAGGCGGAGAACTGGAACCCGGACCAACTGCTGGCGCTCTATAAACGCGCCGGCGCGCAATACTTTTTCGCCCTGGCGAATCACCACGACAACTTTGACAACTACGACAGCAAATATCAGCCCTGGAATTCCGTGGCCATCGGTCCGCAGAAAGATTTGCTCGGCGGCTGGGCGAAAGCGGCGCGGGCCAACGGGCTGCGCTTCGGGGTGAGTGTCCACGCGGCCCACGCTTGGACATGGTATGAGCCGGCACAGGATTACGACGGCAGGCTGACCAAGGCCGACGGCGCGGGGAAATGGTGGGACGGTCTGGATCCGCAGGATTTATATGCGCAGAACCACACGCCGTCGCAAGATTATAAGAACCCGGGGAAAATTCATTCCCAATGGAACTGGGGCAATGGTGCGAGCCGGCCGGACCAGGCGTATTGCGACAAGTTTTACAGTCGCACGATTGACCTGATCAACAAGTATCAGCCAGACCTGATTTATTTTGACGACACGGCGCTGCCGCTGTGGCCGGCCAGTGATGCCGGGCTGAAGATTGCGGCGCATTTTTACAACCTCAACCTTAAGTGGCACGGGCCCGACAATGACGGGGTTCTCTTCGGCAAGATTCTCGACGCGGAGCAGCGACAGTGCATGGCGTGGGATATCGAGCGTGGTTCGAGCAACGAGATCGAGCCGCACCCGTGGCAGACGGACACGTGTATTGGCAACTGGCACTATGACCGGGGCCTTTACCAGCGCAACGGCTATAAGACCGCTAAAATGGTCATCCAGACACTGGCCGACGTGGTGAGCAAGAATGGAAACCTGCTGCTGAATGTGCCGGTGCGCGGGGATGGTACGATTGATGAGAAGGAATTGCAGGTGGTGGAGGGCATCGCCGACTGGATGACGGTGAACCAGGAAGGCATTTTGGCGACCCGACCGTGGAAGGTATTTGGCGAAGGCCCGGCTTCGGGCGGCGCGGCTTTGAGCGCACAGGGCTTCAATGAAGGAAAAGGCAAGCCGTTTACGGCCCAAGACGTACGGTTCACCCAGGCAAAAGATGGCCGGACACTTTATGCCATCGTGCTGGGCGCGCCGACGAACGGAGTCAGCATCCGGTCATTGGGCAAGACGGCCAAACTGCTGGACCGGAGGGTTAGCACACTGCAACTGCTAGGCACCCAAGAGAACATCCAATGGACTCAAACGGACGATGCTTTGGTGATTTCCCAACCCAAGAGCCAGCTCAGCCGGGCGGCGATAGTTTTCAAAATCACCCTAACCCCCGGCACCCTTTGAAATTTCAAAAATGGGGGGGGGTATTTCGGCCGGCTTAAAACTCTAAAATCACCTTCCGCCGGGATGGCGGGTGGTGATAAGCAAGATGACCCTAGTAATCGGATAAAACCAAAACCAAGATGAAAATAAACCAAGTGAAAATTCAAACCCTTCGGCGCCAATCCTGTCCGGCAGGGTGGGCAATAATAGCCGCCACGCTCCTGGCGGCCGGCAGCCAGGCGGCTTCCGTGACCTTTCAAAATTCCGTGACCATTGCGAATACCAGCGCCTTGGATGCACCGCTGCTTTCCTATCCCGGTGCGACGTTAATGCAGGCCGTCAGCTTTGGCTGGCCGCCCACCGGTCAGATCGTGATCACGACGGGGGGACAGACGATCAATTTTACCGGGGCCAACCCAACCTGGGGTGAGCCGGGCGATACGGCCAGCACGCTCTACCGCGCCGGGGGTGAGAACAATGCCGCGCTCTGGTCCGGCACCACGGACAGTGCGGCGTTCGACGGGGTCCTGCAAAGCCAGGGGTGGTGCAATACCGGCAGTTCATTCAGCCCTTCAGGCGTTCGGTTGGGCGGCCTTACTGCGGGCTCGCTCTATGTTGTGGAATTGCTGGCTTCGGACATGCGCAGCGGGTCGGCCGGGCGAACCCAGCAATATTGGGACAGTGCTGGTTTTACCGGCAGCGCTTCGGATTCGTTTTCGGTGCAAGCGCCAACCTATGTGCTGGCTTCGTTTACGGCGGATGCCAGCGGCTATCAGGATATTTTCATCAAGGACACCCGTGATTTGACGGGAACCTGGGACACCACCTTTGCCGGCTTTACCGTGTATAATGTGGCGGCGGTCCCCGAACCTGGCACTTGGGCGTTGCTATCCGGCGGTTTGGGGTTGCTGGCCTTTGGCCTGCGTCGCCGGGCTTTGAAATAATTGGCACGACAAACCAGATATCCTCTGGGATTATCCTGCCCAACGCAGTAAACACAATCCAACCGGAAACTGACTAATTATGATTCGCGTACCAATGATGGCAAAAAATACGGCCGGGCAATGGGATCAACCGATGCGGTCACCGGCTCGCTGTAGTTTCCTGGCTGCGTTGGCCGGCTGGAACAGAATAGGCGCATTCGCCGGGTGCCTCGCGGCATGGAGCGTGGCCACGGCGGGCTTGCCCCCGCTGCCGCCCATGCCGGACGTGCGGGCCCCGTTGCCGGCCGATTCCGTACCGATGGGCACTCTCAGTCAAGCGCCGGAGATTAAACTGGATCTGCCGATTGCGCCCGGGCCGTTTGAGCCGACGTGGGCCTCGATTGAGAAAAATTATCCGGGCACGCCGGCCTGGTTGCGCGAGGCGAAGTTTGGCATCTGGGTGCATTTCGGCCCGCAATCCGCCGGCCAAAGCGGCGACTGGTATGCCCGCAAAATGTATGTGCCAGGCACCTCCGCCTACAAGAATCATCTGAAGAACTACGGCCATCCATCCGAGGCTGGCTACAAGGAAGTTTTGCGCGACTGGAATCCGATCAAGCTGGATCCGGCGGCGCTGACGGAGGTTTACAAGGATGCGGGCGCGCGGTTCCTGATGATTCAAGGCGTGCATCATGACAACTACGATCTGTGGAATTCACACTATCAGCCGTGGAACTCCGTCAACTTGGGACCGAAGCGCGATCTGATCGGCGAATGGGCCAAGGCCTGCCGGGGCGAGGGCATGCGCTTTGGGGTGACCTTCCATCACGAATACACGTGGTGGTGGTGGCAGACGGCGTTTGGCAGCGACCAGGCGGGCGCAAAGGCCGGCGTGCCCTATGACGGACACCTCACGCTGGCCGATGGCAAGGGCAAGTGGTGGGAGGGGCTCGACCCGCGCCGGCTCTATGGCATTGACCTGAGCGAATACCAAGGAGTGACGCAGGCGGCCAATTCCCCGTGGAGTCCGCCCCCGGCCGGCATTTTCACCAACCATCTGGACTACGCCACTTGGTATGCCACCCAATGGGCGTTGCGTATGATGGACGTGGTGGACCAATACAATCCTGATTTCATTTACACCGACGGCACCGACCAGCAGCCGTTCAGCGGCAGCGGCACGGGCACCGGCATCAAGGCTGACGCCATGCAACGCGTCATCGCGGACTTTTACAACCAAACACTGGCCCGGCGGGGCGTGGTGGACACGTTCAGCATTGTGAAATTCCGGAAGAAAACCAACGGCACGGTGACGACGGAAGAATTTGGCCTGCCGGGTCACATTCGCACGGATCAGGCGTGGATTGGCGAGACGCCGGTGGGCGACTGGTTTTACGCGCCCGGCTTCACCTACGATTCGGGCATGATGATTCATTACATCACCGAGGCCGCCGCGCGTGATGGCAACGCCGCGATCTGCATTTCGTTGTTGCCCGATGGCTCGCTGGATGACGGCTGCCGGCAAATGCTCAAGGAAGTCGGGGTCTGGATGCGCCGCAATGGCGAGGGCATTTACGGGAGCCACGCGTGGAAAATCCCCGGCGAAGGCGAAATGATCAACGGCAAATTGAAGCAGCTGCCGGGCGGGGCGCTGCGCAAACAACACGCTGATTTTAAATTCGGCCCGCAAGATTTTCGATTTACGGTCGGAACGAATGGTTGTTTGTACGCCTATTGCCTGGCGGTGCCCGCCGCTGGCAGCCAGGTGAAAATCGTTTCGCTGGGGGCGAAGGCAAACCTGCTGGCGGGGCCGGTTCAATCGGTCTCGTTGCTTGGCAGCGAGGCCAAACTGGTCTGGACGCAGGCGGAGGAGGGGTTGCTAATTACTTTGCCGGAATCGCTGCCGTTGGCTACCGCCGTGGGTTTCAAAATTGGTCCGCCGGCAGCGGTGGGCGCGGCGAACACACCGCGCCATTGATTGGCAATGCCGCATGAACCTGAAGGCCCAACTGGCAAAGGTAGCGGTCGCTCTCCTGGCAGGGGCGGCCGCCGGCTCACTGAAGGCGTACGAACTCCCGGCGCTTGCGCCCATCCCCGCGATTCCCGCAACGGCGGCACCGGGCTCCATACCGCTGGGGAGTGCGGCGAATTTTCCGGAGGTCAAGATGGACTTTGCCATTGAGACGAACGGGCCCTTTGCGCCGAGCTGGACGTCCATTGCCAGCACGGTGACCGGCAACGGCACGCCGGCCTGGTTGCGCCAGGCGAAATTCGGCATTTGGTTCCACTATGGGCCGCAAGCGAATCTGGCCAGCGGCGACTGGTCGGCCCAGCACATGTATCAGCCGGGTTCGACGGCCTACAACTATCACCTCGCGAACTTCGGCCACCCGACGACCAACGGTTACAAGGATGTCATCCGGGCGTGGAATCCGACCCACTATAATCCGGCAGCGCTGGCGCAGCTTTTTTACGATGCCGGCGCGCGGTTTGTGCTGGTGCAGGGGGTGCACCACGACAACTTTGACAACTGGAACTCAAAATATAATGCGTGGAACATCATGAATTTTGGGGCGAAGCGCGACACAATGGCGGAATGGACCAACGCGCTCCGGAGTTTGGGCATGCATCTGGGGGTGGCGTTTCATCATGAATACAGCTGGTGGTTTACCCTCGCGGATTTTGGGAGTGACACGGCCGGAACGTTCGTGGGGATGCCTTACGAGGCCGCGAGCACAGCCACGAATACCAGCGGACAATGGTGGGAGAATTTTGACACGCGCCGGCTTTATAATCTCAATTTGTGCGAATATGCCGGCGCGGTAAACCCGGGCACGGGCTATTTCAACCCGGCCGCAGGCATTTTTACCAACCACCTGGACTACTGCCACTGGTATGCGACGCAATGGGCGCTGCGCGTGCTGGACGTGGTGGAAAACTACAGCCCCGATTTTATTTACACCGATGGCAATTCCACACAGCCCTTCAGCGGCTATGCCACCGGCACCGGCTACAAGTGTGATGCGATGCAGCGCGTCATCGCACATTATTACAATCGAACCCTTGAGCGTCACGGCCGGCTGGATACCCTGGCGGTCGTCAAATTTCACAACGGCGACCGGATTGGAACCACCTATGAAGGTAATTTTTCCACCGCGATCAAAAGCGATCAGCCATGGTTTGCGGAATTTGCCATCGGCGACTGGTTTTGGACGCCCAACATCGCCTATGACACCGGCGGCACCGTGGTGGACCGGCTGCTCGAAGCCGTTTCCCGGGACGGATGCATGATGGTCAATATTCCCAACCGGCCGGATGGTTCGCTGGACAGCGGCGCGACGAACATGTTGGCGGGGGTCGGCCAGTGGCTGAATATTCATGGCGAGGGAATCTACGGCAGCCGGGCGTGGGTGAAACCCGCCGAGGGCTCCTTCCGTTTTACGGTTGGCACGAATGGGTTTCTTTATGCCTTTTATGAAGGCATTCCGACTGCGGGCACCAAGCTGACCATTGCGTCGCTCGCCACCAGCTCCAACCTATTGGTTGGTTCCCTCAGCTCGGTTTCGCTGCTGGGCAGCGCCATGCCGCTGGCTTGGTCGCAAACCAGCACGGGTTTGCTCATCACCTGCCCGTCACCGATGCCGAGCCTGCCCGCCGGCACGGCCATCGGTTTCAAGATTGGCCCGGCCACGGCCGTCGGCAGCGCGGTCCCCACCAGCGTCAGCGCGTTGCCGGGGACGAATCAAATCAACTTGTCGTGGTTTTATCCGGCCACAACGGCAACGTTTAATATCAAGCGCGCGACCACGTTGGGCGGAATTTACACCCCGGTGGCGACCGGGCTTACAAACCTGGCTTTTGCGGATACGAAGGTGGTTCCAGGCACGCTCTATTTTTACGTGGTATCCGCTGTGGGGGAGGGTGGGGAATCGCTGAACTCGGTCGGGACCTCGGCGGCCCTGGGCACCGCCGTCGCCACCAACTGGCTCACGCAGGACATAGGCATGGTCGACGCAACCGGTTCTTTTAGCCTGACCAACGGCGTATTCAACGTGCAAGGTTCCGGCGCGGACATTTGGGGGACGGCTGATGCCTTCCGGTACGTTTTTCAGGCGTTGAGCGGCAACCTGACGATCACCGCGCGCGTTTTAAACATGCAGGCCACGGCGAATTGGGCCAAATCCGGGGTGATGATTCGGGAGACGCTGGATGCCAGCTCCAAATATGTTATCCACTACCTGTCACCGGCGAACGGCGTGGCGCTGCAGCAGCGCGACAGCACGGGTGGTTTAGCGGCGGGAATGGCGAACACGGCCGGCCTGGCCGCGCCGTATTTGGTGCGGTTGACGCGGGTTGGAGATGTTTTTTCCGCCGATCGTTCGCCCGATGGAACCAACTGGATCACGGTGGGCTCCACTACGGTCAGCATGAACCAGGTGGTGTATGCCGGCTTGGAAGTGTGCAGCGTGAACGATGGCACGCTCAACCTCTCCCAGTTTGACAATGTGTCGGTCAGCACGCCGCCACTGGCCGGGGTGCCCGCAAATCTGCAGGCCGTCGGCGGCAATGCGGTGGTGGGAGTCAACTGGGGCGCGGCGGTCAACGCCACGAGTTATCACTTGAAACGGGCAACGGCGAGCGGCGTGGGCTATGCCACGGTGGCAACCGGTTTGACCGGGACGGCTTTTTTCGACACCGGCGTGACAAATGGCACTACTTATCACTACGTGGTTTCGGGAGCCAATGCCCTCGGCGAAAGTCGTGATTCAACCGCCGCCATCGCTACCCCCGCCGAGCCAGCCCTGACCAGTCCGTGGCGTCAGTCGGACGTTGGGGGCGCGACTCCGGCCGGCAGCGGCGGCAATTTCAACGGCACCTTTTTTATCCAAGGATCTGGTGCTGATGTCTGGGGGACGGCCGATGCTTTTCACTTCGTCTATCTCCGGCTGACCAATGACTGCTCGCTAACGGCGCGGGTTTTAAACCTGCAGAATCCCACCATCTACTCCAAGGCCGGGGTGATGATTCGCGACCAGTTGAATGCAAACTGCGTCCATGCTTTGGTGGATGTGACGCCAGGCATGGGCGTGGAATTTATCCGGCGCATCACCACGAACGGCGCGACCACGGCGGCGGCGGCCACCGGCCTCACGGCCCCGCAGTGGCTAAGGCTGACGCGTGTGGGCAACGTGTTTACCGCCTATCTTTCGTCCGACGGCGTGGCGTGGTCGGCGGTCGCTTCCCCGGTCAGCATTCCCATCATGAGTGCCGGCGTGTATGCCGGTTTGATCGTGAACAGCCACAGCAGCGGCGCGTTGTGTCTGGCACAATTTGACCATGTGAGTTGGACGCCCGCTCCCGTGCCGGCTGTGCCGGCGTGGACTTCGGTCGTTAGTGGGGATGGTCAAGTGACGCTGAATTGGAGCGCGGCTGCCAATGCGGCCGGCTACAACGTGAAATGCTCCACCACCAATGGCGGTCCTTACGCCGTCATTGCCGTGAACGTGCCCGGCTATTCGTTTGTGCGCCAGGGCCTCACGAATGGAACAAAATATTATTTCGTCGTATCGGCAACGACTGCCGCAGGCGAAAGCGCGGATTCGACACCGGTCAACGTGGTTCCAGTATCCACGGCATCCTTGACCTTCAATTACCGCCTGGCGGGGAATCAACTGCAGTTGTCCTGGCCGGTGGATCACACGGGGTGGCATTTGCAGGTGCAGACCAACTCAGCGGGCGCGGGATTGGGCACGAATTGGGTTATGGTGGCTGATTCGGAAACCGTTCATAATATGTCATTTGCGGTTGAACCTGCCAAGGGGAGTGTTTTGTACCGGCTGGTTTATCCGTAATCAAACTCAGCCGAGATTTGAGCGATTTTCAGATTAACTCCAAATTTGGAGGCTGACAAAAATTGGTGGTGCTAGTCTAGTGTCCAATAATTCATTTGCATTATAGAATGGCGAGGCATCATTGGGTGATGCCACGTCATGCCCAGCCTCTGACCTTGAGCGATGCGGAAGCGAAGGAACTTAACGCTCGCGTCCAAGATCGCCGTTCCACCCAGCAAGTGGTTTTGCGTGCCCGCGTCGTTTTGCTCGCCGCCCTACAATGGGAGAACCAGGATATTGCCGCCGAACTGGAAACCACCGCTCACACGGTGGGCGTTTGGCGGCGGCGGTTTGTCCGCGCGCAGTTGGCCGGGTTAGCGGACGCCCAGCGTTCCGGCCGGCCGGCCTCGCTGAACCACGCACGGTAACGAAAGTGCTCACCACGGTGACGAAACCGCCCCCGGGACGAACCCGCTGGAGTGTGCGCAGCATGGCTCGCCATGCCGGCTTGTCCAAGAGCCGGGTGCAGCAACTTTGGCAGGCCAACGATTTGAAACCGCACCGGGTGCGCACGTTCAAGCTTTCCAAGGACCCGCAGTTTGAAGCGAAATTCTGGGATGTCATGGGCCTTTATTTGAACCCGCCCCCAGCGGGCGTTGGTGCTGTGCTGCGATGAGAAAAGCCAGTGTCAGGCGTTGGAACGCACCCAACCCGGGCTGCCCTTGGGTTTGGGCCACATTCGCACCCGCACCCATGACCATGTGCGCCACGGCACCACGACGTTCTTTGCCGCCCTGAACACTTTGGCTGGCCGGGTCATTGCCTGCACCGAAACCCGTCACACCCATGTGGAATGGCTGCGGTTTTTGCGGCAGATCGAAGCCGAAACGCCGCCGGAACTCACCCGGCACCTGATCGTGGACAACTAGGCGACGCACAAGCATCCGGCAGTCAAGGCTTGGCTCGCCCGCCATCCACGAATCCACCAACACTTCACGCCCACGAGCCGTTCGTGGCTCAACTTGATCGAACGCTTTTCCGTGACCTCACCGAGGAGGTGATTCGCGAGGGCAGCTTTCAAAGCGTGGCGGAGCTGGTGCGCTCCATCCACGGCTGGCTGGCCGAGCGCAACCGCCAACCGCAGCGCTATGTCTGGCGTGCCGAGGGAGCTGCCATCCTGGAAAAAATCGCCCGCGCCCGCGCTAAACTCGAAGAAATAATGGCAGCCACTTCAAGGACTAGTTTCGGCCGAATCTGCACGATCAAATGCACATGCTCCGCCTGCACATTCAACTCCTGCACCTCACACTTCATTTGCCGCGTTTGTTCCCGCACGCACATATCCACCTCCGCTTTCACCTTCCCTTGCAGCACCCGATACCGATACTTTGGCACCCACACGATGTGATAATTGCAGGGTCAGATCGTGTGTGATAAGCGTTTGAATCTGCTCATGGTCCGTTCCTTTCGTTTGGTTGTGGAGACAACACAAACCAAGGATGCCATGGGCAGATTCTTTCAGCAGAGCTCTTTCTCTAACCCCGTTCACAGAACGGGGATTTCTCGGCTCACCATTAAAATCGGGCCATGCCACGGTGACCGCTCCAACACCTGTCCCCGTCACGACATGGCTGGGTATTCCCGCCAAAACGGAACGTCTTGGAGTTGTATTTCGATCCCCAAGGCCGTGGTTGGTATTGGCTCCAAAAACGAAACATGTTTCGTTTTTGGAAATCCCCGCCGAATACCCGCTTTCACTTAAACCAGCCAAGCTTCAAGAGAACGTCAAATCCACTGAAAACAGCAAGGAACCATAAAAATAAATGAGCCTTCGCCACCTGCATGGAAGGAATTGAGGGCTCATTGTTACCGCTGACGAGGGGTAAAAACGGGTCTTATTGGGTTTGTTTTCAACTTTTCGATTTTTGAAAAATCATCATATTACATTTAAATTCAATGACTTAACATCGAAAAAAACAGTTAGCTCGTTTAGTGGCAAACAATTGTCCTCGTGCCCTCCCCGGCCCTCTCCTCCTTTGGGGGAGGCGAGGGAGGCGAATAGTGTACGCCGGAATGGATCTGGCCAGAGTAATAATGGACGCTGACGTTCTGACAGAGGGTGAAAATCCGCAGCTCCGTTTGAGGGGAAAATTCTAGCGTCCTTAACCACGGGTTATCACCCGTGGCTACCTGCCTACGCTCCTTTGGAGCTGGGGGGTGCGTGCGCACGGCCACCGAGACGGAGGACACGGGGGAAAGCGGAAAAAGGGTTGAACGAGTTACAGCCACAACCGCGATGCGGTTGGAAATGATTGCGGATGATGCCCCGGGGCAGCTCGTGGCCAAACAACCCCGGGCTGAGTCCGGAATCCCGTTGGGATTCTCAGAAACGGGCAAGATGGCCTTATTCCAGCGATGTTTTCACACTGGCTGGTCAACAAAGAAAAAGAGCGGGCAACCAGAGCTGCCCGCTGTGAAAACTCGAGGGAGAGGGAACTTAGGCGACGCGGCGGCGGATGAACAAACCCGCCAGACCGAGGCCGACCAGCGCGAAGGTGGTCGGTTCCGGAACCGAGGCGACACTAACCGAAATCTGGTCAAACCCAACATTGTTAGCCCCACCCGTATTCTCAATGATAATACCGAGTGTCCCACCGATCGATGCGGCACTGGCGGCAATCCCGGTGGTGTCGGTCCAGACATCAAAATGCCACGCATTCGGAGTCAAGGTGTAAGAGCCGATCACATTCGCGGGATCGTTGTAAAACAAGGTGGCCTTGATTTGGCCGGAGCCCCAAGCATCGGCCACTAAAGAGGGGGTGAATACATCCCCGGCCTGAATGACGTAAGAACTCAAATTATAGGCTCCGCCACCGGCATTCACAAAAGCGCAATTTCCATAAGCATAACCTAGTATCCACCAAGCACCGGCGGCTTCAACCCCAGCGTCGGAAGGCGAGCCGTAATTCTGCCAGCCAACGATCTCGGGCGCAGCAGGAGCATCAAAGCCCGCAAACGGCCCAGGGGTGGTCACGATTC
>Ga0302321_100001501_pt1 | contig 20011 bp, 18 predicted proteins | sample Fen_T0_1_FD_202505 | JGI IMG/M metagenome (GOLD analysis project Ga0302321, IMG submission 202505) | Peat permafrost microbial communities from Stordalen Mire near Abisko, Sweden - Fen_T0_1 | ecosystem: Environmental > Terrestrial > Soil > Wetlands > Permafrost | place: Sweden: Abisko...
CCCGGCAGCAGAAGCAAAACGCTTACGTGCGGTCATGGATAAGGTAGACTGCGTGAATATTTTTGTTTCCGAAGGCGCTGGGGTTGAATCTATCGTGGCAGAAATGCAGGCCAAAGGACAAGAAGTTCCCCGCGATGCCTTCGGTCACGTCAAACTGGATGCCGTCAATCCCGGCAAATGGTTCGGGGAACAGTTTGCGCAAATGATCGGCGCGGAAAAAACCCTGGTGCAAAAATCTGGTTATTTCGCGCGGGCCGCCGCTTCCAACGTTGAAGACATCCGTCTCATCAAATCCTGCGCCGACCTTGCCGTCGAATGCGCTTTCCGCCGTGAGTCCGGCGTAATAGGCCACGACGAAGACCGTGGCAACATCCTGAGAGCGATTGAGTTTCCACGTATAAAAGGCGGTAAACCATTTGATATTGATACCGCATGGTTTAACCAAACTTTGTCTGAAATCGGACAAACCAAGGGTGCTAGGGTAGCAGTTGGGCATTAGCAATACCATTCTGTCTAAGGCCTGCTGGTTGGAATGAAGTGCCAACCAGCAGGCTTTGACGTTTGATATACTACCGCCGGGGGCTTTGTTCAAGATCGACTATTTATTGATTCGGCCTTGTGAAGTATTAACCCCATTCGCCTTGAGCTTGTCGAAAGGTCAGTAGGCTTCAAACATAATCGTGCCGAATCAATAAATTATACCAATCCCAATAAGTTCTCACTGTTACCTTCTCCAAAGGGAGAAGGCCAGGATGAGGGGATTCATATAACAACTTTTTGGGATTGGTATTTCTTGGTCTTGGGAAACACGGATTAAATCAGCTATTCCCCTTTAACCTCTGAAACAAATCGACGTGCGGCATTCAATACGTCTATGACTGGCTGTGTTTGTGGGCGAATTTTTCGCCATAAGAAAAATGCCTCTGCCGCCTGTTCAACCAGCATTCCTAAACCATCCAGACTTTTTTTGGCTTTTTGTTCCACGCCCCAGCGGACAAATGCTGTGGGTCTATTGCCGTAGGCAAGGTCGTAGCACACACCGTCTTTAGCCAATATATCATCTTCAAGCGGGGGTAACTCATCGTTCAAGCTTGCCGATGTCGCATTGATTATCAAGTCGAATTGTTGGCCTTTTAATTCGGCAAAACCACTACCCTCAACATCGCCAAAGAGACAAAATTCTGCTGCCAAATCACTGGCTTTTTGTCGAGTACGGTTGGCTAGAATGAGTTGGCGCGGGGAACGCTCAAGAATGGGGGCAAGAATGCCTCTACACGCACCGCCTGCGCCCAAAATTAAAATCCTGGATGCCTCCAAGCTAATACCGTGGTTGATTGTCAAGTCCGTAATAAGGCCACAACCATCAGTATTGTCTCCTAATATACGATCATCATCTTGAATTAACAGGGTATTAACGGCTTTACTCAATTCTGCGCGTTTCGTAGTAATATCGGCAAATACCCAGGCCAGCTCTTTCAATGGCAAGGTACAATTTAAGCCTTTACCACCTTGAGAAAAAAAGGCCTTCACCGATTCCCCGAATCGTTCAGCCGGAATTTCTTGAGCGGTATATTCGATTACTTGTTGGGTTTGTTCCGCAAAAAGCTGATGGATACGCGGCGACTTACTGTGTTTTATTGGATAACCAAACACCGCATAACAGTCTTTACCAACCATGTTTATACCTTTGTTATTAGAGATTGTTCTATAAGATTAGTACATTATAGTGATAACTTAAACAACAGCATTCAATCTAAAACTCTTAGTACAAGAAGATAATCACAAAATACTTAAAACTTGTGATTCCGATCATGGTTCGGCAAGGTTATCCTGAGCATAGCCGAAGAACTCACCACAAGTAGAATCAACGAGTTACCCTTCGTCCTGAGCCCTTCGATAAACTCAGGAGAGTCCTATCAAAGAACTTAAACTGAGATTCCTTAACTAAACTGAATTGTTCCCAAAGCCATAATCCAGAAAATGGAGCAAAAAAATAGCCGCATTGTGCGGCTATTTCTATACACATCAGTTAATGTTACTTGATAAAATCGACAATCAGAAACAAGATAACTGTCAATCCTAAGCCGCAGTGGATCACGCCTTTAACACTGCTATAAGGCCCCATTTTTCCTGCGGGTGGAAGTTTACTTAAGAAACCGACATTTTTTAGCGCCGGATACGCACCGTTGTATTCCAACGCCAGAATAATTGTGGCGGCAATGAGGAAAGACAACATATTAAAACCGTGTGGAAAGTGCGTTGAAGCCCCCATAAAATACAGCATAGGAACGGAGAATAAAGCGTTCGTCCGCGATGCTAATCCCGCTGCTGCCAACGCGCCAGCCGCTTCAGGCAACGCTTGTCCGCCATTGGCAACCTGGGTAGCGGAAGCAATGACTATCTTTTGGTTTGGCCAGATGATTAACCAGACATTTGTAAACATGATGATCGCCAAGAGTGCGCCGATATAAATATCCAACGACTGGCCGCTCCCACGAATACCCATAATCCCGAGTCCCGTCAGCAAGGTTAACACAGCGCCCCAACGAAACCACCACAGTGCCCGTGGCACCAGTTTTTGTATGGCATCGGATTTTGCGCCGCCATCGGCTTCTTTAAAATATTCGCCCTGGACAAAGTTAAAGTAATAAAGCAGCCCTATCCAGGTAACTCCAGCTAGCAAATGCCCCCAGCGCAGCAGCATTTCATAAAAGTGAATATCTTTAAATAATTCCATAGCAATACCTCATTTGTAATGTTGTTATTGATTTATAGCACACCCTTCGTTGTGATAGTGCCTTGAAGATAATTTTTGTCTAGGTAAACCTCTCATGTCTGAGCCAGCCAGCTAGCCACAGATTTTGCAAAATAGGTCAGGATTGCGTCACTGCCGGCACGTTTAAAAGCCAGCAGGGATTCCAAAACGACTGGTTTCTCATCCAGCCAACCATTCATGGCAGCCGCTTTAATCATAGCATATTCCCCACTGACCTGATAAGCAAAAGTAGGCATCCCGTAACTGTCTTTTACCCGGCGGATAATGTCCAGATAAGGCATTCCGGGCTTAATCATGACGATATCTGCACCTTCCTGCAAATCAAGCTGGATTTCGCGCAAAGCCTCATCAGAATTGGCAGGATCCATCTGGTAACTGTATTTGTTGCCACTGCCCAGATTGCCTGACGAGCCGACTGCATCCCGAAATGGCCCATAAAAACTGGATGCATATTTGGCTGAATAGGCGAGAATTCTTACATTAACATGGCCTTTTGCTTCCAAAGCCTGCCTGATAGCGCCTATGCGGCCATCCATCATATCCGAAGGTGCAACAATGTCTGCACCCGCTTCAGCGTGGGAAAGTGCTTGCCGGACGAGTACCGCTACGGTTTCATCGTTAACCACATAGCCCTTGTCATTGATAAGGCCATCCTGACCATGCACCGTAAAAGGATCAAGGGCAACATCGGTGATGATTCCCAGTTCCGGCAAGTCTTTTTTCAAAGCCCTGACACTGCGTTGGACCAAACCATCAGGATTGTATGCTTCTGCGGCATCGTCAGATTTTTTATCAGCGCCAACCACTGGAAACAGCGCAATGGCTGGAATTCCAAGACCGTAAACTTCCCGTGCCTCAGCCAATAATAAATCCAGGGAGACTCTTTCTATACCGGGCATGGACGGAATAGGCTCTCTCCGGTTTAAGCCTTCAGTAACAAACATTGGATATATTAAATCGTCGGTACTTAGTTGATTCTCCCGCATTAATCGGCGGGAAAAATCGTCGCAACGCATTCTTCTCATACGTATGAAAGGAAAATTAATGTTATTATAAGGCATCTTAATGTGTACTCATGGATTAAGGAATGTTGGGGTTTTCTGGCTTTTTCGTCATATTGAATGAAATATTTGATTAAAACAGCATGATATTAAAAAAATTAAATCACATTCCTGATTATTCACCATTTCAATGCTGGTCGCCATTGTATAAAACGCAAGCGCATTGGCTCGATTTTAGAGGGTTTTATGAAAACAAAACAATATAAAGCACTAGGTTTATTCGTCGTAATACTAAGCCTGTTATCTGCAACTGGCGCAAAGGCTTCAGACTTATTGCCGCCCCAAGTGGCTATACAAGAGGCTTCAGACAAACTCCAACAAAAGTTGCAGGATAAGGCGTTTAGCCAAAATTTTGCTCAAGTTGCCCAATTTGTTGACCAAACCATCTACCCGCATACTGATTTCGACAAAATTTCCGAGTTAGTTTTAGGTAAATTGTGGAATACTGCAAGCAGTGATGAGCAAACACGTTTCAAACACGAGTTTCAAACCCTATTGGTGCGGACTTATTCCCGTGCCTTTGTGGAATTTAAAGACTGGACAGTACGCTTTCTGCCGATAGAAATGGCAAGCGGCTCTAACAAAGTCGTTGTGAAGACGGAAGTTTTGCAACCTGGACTGCAACCCATCAGCGTAAATTACCGCATGTTGTTGAGTAATGGCAGATGGAAAGCTTACGACATCATGATCGAAGGTGTCAGCTTGGTAACTAACTACCGCTCAACGTTCAGCAATGAAGTCAAGACCAAAGGCTCATTGGCAGCAGTGATTGATGGGCTGGCGAAGCGTAACGCAGAAGCACTGGCCGCCAAAAACTCCTGATATTTCTTTGGAAAGCTATCCCTTCCTATGAGGGAGGGATAGTAAACAATTTGTAGCACAAACCGCTTATCCTCAAATCCATCGTTTCGTAAACTGGATGCTATCCAGCGCAACATTCCATTAAGTGATTGATTATAAGCCATTATGCCATGCTCTTCGGTCTGCCAAAGCAGATGTGTGGGCAGATCTCTTACCGCAACAAATCAGCGCCGCATTCGATCACACCCGTCATGGACATTTGGCAACATGGCAATCTCTGATAAAAAACCTGCCGGAATTTTCCACATCTCAACGCATCTTGGATGCAGATACTGTGCAAATAGGCTCTGCGAATGACCTAACCAAGCTGGCAAAGACAACACTGGAAACCCAATTAAAAAGCCTGCATCCCTGGCGAAAAGGCCCTTACGAGTTATTCGGCATTAACGTTGATGCCGAATGGCGTTCAGACTGGAAGTGGCAACGCGTCGAAAAACATATTTCTCCGCTCAAACACCGCCTGGTGCTAGATGTGGGCTGTGGCAATGGTTATTACTGCTGGCGTATGCTGGGTAGCCAAGCCAAAATGGTGGTCGGCATTGATCCCATGTTACTTAATGTAATGCAATTCCAGTTCATACGAAAACTACATGGCGGAGAACCACCTGTCTTCGTGCTGCCATTAGGCATAGAAGATCTACCTTATGGCATGAAAGCGTTTGATACCGTGTTTTCTATGGGCGTGTTTTATCACCGCCGCTCGCCTATCGACCACTTGCTGGAATTAAGGGATAGCCTTGTACCCGGTGGTGAACTCATTCTGGAAACACTAGTGATTGATGGCGGATTAGGCGAAACACTAGTCCCTGAAGACCGCTATGCAAAAATGCGTAATGTTTGGTTTCTGCCTAGCTGCCCAACTTTGATGAGCTGGTTAAGCCGTTGTGGATTTACAAATATCCGCCTTGTTGACATCACCACAACCACAACGGAAGAACAGCGAAGTACGGAATGGATGACTTTTCATTCACTAAGCGATCATCTAGCCCCGGACAATCCCATACTGACTTGCGAAGGTCTCCCCGCCCCTAAAAGAGCTATTTTCATTGCACAATCGGAAAATTCTTAACAAATACAAAAACAGCAAATCACAATACTAGAGATAAGTTGGGGGGCCAACAATTTATTAATTCTTGAACCTTATCCCCCTTTCATCTATATTCATTAGACACTATCATTAGTTATGAGATCTCATGGCAACAGCAACAACAGATTTTCATTTTAGCGGGCTTGCAAAATGCCTAATTCACGAAGGCCTGTTAACGGAAAAGGACGCTAAAACCTACATTCAAGAAGCCCAAAAACACAAGGTCTCCCTGATAAGCTATTTAGTTTCCAACAAGTTAGTCGATAGTAGGACTATAGCCGCAAAAGCATCGACCGAATTCGGTGTACCATTTTTTGATCTGGATGCAATCGATCCTCGCAACTTGCCTATTAATCTGGTCAAAGAAAAACTCATCCGCAAGTACAGTGCCCTGCCCCTGTTGAAACGTGGCAAAACCTTGTTCATTGGCATATCCGATCCGACCAATACCCTAGGTTTAGACGACATTAAATTCCAAAGCTTGCTCAATCTCGAAACCGTTTTGGTAGAGGAAAACAAGCTGCTTAAGGTCATCGAGACTGCCCTGGAAGCCGTCGATACGACGATGGCTGACCTTATGGATACTGATCTCGATAACCTGAGTGTAATCGGTGGCGAAGAAGAGCTTGCAAAAAATGATGTCAACACCGAGATTGACGATGCCCCGATCGTGCGATTCGTCAATAAGATTTTACTGGATGCCATCAAAAAAGGGGCTTCCGACATCCACCTCGAACCCTATGAAAAAAACTTTCGCATCCGCTACAGATCGGATGGCATATTGCACCAAGTAGCAAGCCCACCGGCAAATATATCCAACCGCATCATCTCCAGAATTAAAGTGATGTCCAAAATGGACATCGCAGAACGCCGGGTTCCGCAAGATGGCCGTATCAAGATGATATTGTCCAGAACCCGTGCGATTGATTTTCGTGTCAACACTTGCCCTACACTATTTGGTGAAAAAGTGGTGCTGCGTATTTTGGATCCTACCAGCGCCCAAATTGGTATCGAAAAACTGGGTTTTGAACCCGAGCAACAGGCAGTCTTTCTCAACGCCATAAATAAGCCTTATGGATTGGTTCTTGTAACCGGGCCCACAGGTAGCGGTAAAACAGTTACCCTCTATACTGGCTTAAATATTCTCAATAAGATGGAAAGTAATATCTCCACGGCCGAAGACCCTGTGGAAATTACCGTAGAAGGCATTAATCAGGTCAACGTTAATGTTAAGTCGGGATTGACCTTTGCCAATGCCTTACGGGCATTTTTGCGGCAAGATCCAGACATTATCATGGTTGGTGAGATTCGTGACCTGGAAACCGCCGAAATTGCCGTAAAAGCTGCGCAAACCGGTCACTTAGTGATGTCTACCTTACACACCAATGATGCGCCGCAAACATTGAACCGGCTGATGCAAATGGGCATTGCGCCTTTTAATATTGTATCGGCGGTTAATTTGATAATGGCACAGCGTTTAGCCAGGCGATTGTGTGAACATTGTAAAAAGCCAGCGACCTTACCCGATAATGTGCTTTTATCCATAGGTTTTAAGGAAGACGAACTAAAAACCCTAACGATCTATGGGGCGGTGGGCTGTGAACTCTGTACGAATGGTTATAAAGGCAGGGTCGGTATCTATCAGGTTATGACCTTGAGTGAAAAAATGCGCGGCCTGATACTTGAAGGCGGCAACGCCATGCAACTGGCAGAACAAGCAAAATCTGAGGGCATTAATGATTTACGCGCATCAGGTTTAAATAAGGTTAGGCTGGGCGTTACCAGCATCGAAGAAATTGATAGAGTGACCAAGGAATAGCAATGGCTGAACAAACTGAACAACTGGATTTTATCTGGGAAGGGAAAGACAAAAACGGGAGAATAAACAAAGGTGTTTTCCCTGCGAAAAGCGAAGCGGTTGCCAAGGCGGAGTTGCGGCGGCAAGGCTACCGGGTAACCAAAATCAAAGCTAAAAGTAAACCCCTGTTTAAAAGCAGGCCTAAGCCTATCACCCCAGGTGATATTGCGGTCTTTTCAAGACAGTTAGCCACCATGCTCAAGGCCGGTGTACCTCTAGTTCAATCCTTTGATATTGTTGGCAAAGGCAATGAAAATCAAAGTATGCAGGATCTATTGCTGGGCATTAAAGCAGACATAGAAGGCGGCGACACCTTATCTGAAGCGCTCAACAGGAGACCGCTCTATTTTGACGAATTGTTTTGCAATCTGGTTGAAGCGGGCGAACAGGCTGGGGTACTAGAAACACTGCTGGACAAAATCGCCACTTACAAAGAAAAAACCGAGTCCATGAAGAAAAAAATCAAAAAGGCCCTGACCTACCCGATAGCGGTGGTCGCTGTGGCTTTTATTGTAACAACCATCCTGTTGATTTTTGTAGTGCCTGTGTTTGAAGATTTGTTTAAGAGTTTTGGTGCCGATTTGCCCTCATTCACAAAAATGGTTATTTCTATGTCGGAATGGATGCAGGAATACTGGTGGATCGTTATCGCATCTGTAGTCGGCACTGTTTATACATTCGGTTATTTCAAGAAACGTTCCAGAAAGTTTTGTCACTTCCTAGACAGGACACTATTAAAACTCCCCGTCGTTGGCCTGATTATGAACAAGTCCGCCATCGCACGTTTTTCTAGAACCTTATCAACCATGTCAGCAGCCGGTGTTCCCTTAGTTGACGCATTACAGTCGGTTGCCGGTGCTTGCGGTAACATTATCTATTCCGATGCTGTTTTAAAAATGCGCGAAGAAGTCGCCACAGGTCAGCGGCTTCAGTTTGCCATGAGCCAAGCACAACTGTTCCCCCACATGGTGCAACAAATGATTGCTATTGGTGAAGAATCCGGCTCTATTGATGCCATGCTAGCCAAAGTGGCTGATTTTTATGAAGAAGAAGTTGATAATCTGGTCGATAATCTGAGCAGCTTAATGGAACCCATCATCATGGTTATCTTAGGGATTCTGGTCGGCGGTTTGATTGTCGCCATGTATCTACCTATCTTCAAAATGGGTGCTGCTGTTGGCTAACATACTGAATTTTTTATAAAAACTAAAGAAAGTACTTCCGCAAGGAAGCCTAGCACCCAGCATGCAGCAATTTGACTACCTTTTTGGCTCGTCAGTCCTTTTTTCCGCTCTCGTCGGCTTGATTGGCCTGTTGGTCGGCAGTTTTTTGAATGTGGTTATCTATCGCCTGCCGGTCATGATGCAGCTTAGCTGGCGCAAGGATTGCCAAGATTATCTGGGACTGGCTTCAGAGCCGCTGGCAGATGAACCTTTTAATCTGGTGCTGCCACTCTCGCGTTGCCCTGGTTGCAACACGCCCATCAAGCCTTACCAGAATATTCCGGTCATCAGTTATATTTTTTTGCGTGGCAAGTGTGCCCAATGTGCTAAGCCTATTTCATTACGTTACCCGATCATAGAAGCGTTTACCGCCCTGACGTCTTTCATAATAGCTAGTCATTTTGGTTTTACGCCACAAACAGGATTTGCCTTATTATTGACTTGGTCCTTGATTGCATTGAGCTTTATCGATATAGACCATCAATTATTACCTGATTCAATCACGCTACCTGCCTTATGGCTGGGATTATTTCTGAGCGTGTTCGATTTCTTTACCGATAGCCACGACAGCATTATCGGCGCGATTGCCGGTTACCTAGTGCTTTGGAGCGTTTTTCACCTGTTTAAATTGCTGACCGGCAAGGAAGGCATGGGCTATGGCGATTTCAAATTACTGGCTTTATTTGGTGCTTGGTTAGGCTGGCAATTTTTACCTGCCATTATTTTGCTGTCCTCATTGGTCGGTGCTGTGGTCGGCATCGCCATGATTGTATTTTCTCGGCATGACCGCAACACGCCTATCCCTTTCGGCCCTTATTTGGCGGCTGCGGGTTGGATTGCGCTGATCTGGGGGGCTGATATTAATCAACTCTATTTGAAAATGGCAGGTTTATAATCGGGTGTTCAAAGTAGGGCTTACTGGCGGCATAGGCTGTGGCAAAACCACGGTCAGCAAGCACTTCACAGGAATGAATGTCCCGGTCATCGACGCTGATGACATCGCGCATTGGCTGGTAGAAATTGGGCAACCCGCTTTATTGGAAATAGGTAAAGCCTTTGGTGATAAAACTCTCAATCCTGATGGTTCTTTAAACAGACAATATTTACGTGAACTTGTTTTTTCAGATCCTCATCAAAAACAAAAACTTGAAGCCATTCTGCATCCTCTTATCTTTGCCGCTATACAGGAGAAAATTGACCGATTGGATAGTCCTTATTGCATCATCAGCATCCCCTTATTATTTGAAACACACAGAACTCATTTCGTTGACCGAATACTCGTGATTGATTGCCCCATTGAACTCCAGATAGAACGCGTTAAATCCCGTGACAGTTTAGACGACTTAAGAATCCAGTCTATAATCGGCAGCCAAGTGAACCGGGAATACAGGCTAAAACATGCCGATGATGTTATCGACACAACTGAAACCAGTACCAGACTTGCAGAACAGGTCAAAAAATTGCACAATCTATACCTTTCAATCAGCGCTTCCTTAGGACAAACACGCTCGTGAAAAACCATATTACCTATGAATTTCCACTCAATGAACGAATCCGGGTTTTCATTAGGCTAGAGCAGCTATTCCAAGAATTCAGCCATTTTTCATCGGGCTCGACCATCGCCGACAAACGCGCCGCCATTGGCGTGTTGCTGGATGTTATGTCGATTTTCAGGCGCAACGACCTCAAATCGGAAATCCTCAAAGAACTGGATCGCCATGCAAAAGTACTCAATAAATATGCCGACAGCCAAAATGTTGACCCAAAACAACTGGAATCCATACTTAACAAGCTTACTCAAACCAGCAAAAAACTCTATGCGACTCCTGGGAAAATAGGCATCGGGGTCATGGAAAGCGATCTGTTTCAGAGTATCGCGCAGCGCAGTTCAATTCCAGGCGGAACTTGCTCATTTGACCTGCCGGAATTTCATTACTGGCTGGAACAGGAAGAGTCGATCCGGTTCAAAGACCTGGAACACTGGAGCAATCCTTTCAACGAAATTCGTACCGCAATTGACCTGATCCTGGATTTTGTTCGTACCAGCAATGCACCCAGCGAAGAAATGGCCGAGGCCGGTTTTTTTCAAATTGCTTTGGACAAAAGCCTACCCTACCAGCTTATCAAAGTCAGCATGGATAGGTCGCTGCCATGTTTCGCCGAAATCAGCGGCGGTAAGCACCGCTGCTCAATACGATTCATGGTGCCTTCCGCCGATGAGCAAAGGCCTACACAAAGCTCGGATGATATACCTTTTGCCTTAACCCGCTGTATGTTCTGATGACTTTGTCTAAGCAAACTCTAACCGTAAAATGCCCCCATTGCGGACGAACCGTATCATGGACAACGGAATATCCATTCCGGCCTTTTTGCTGTGAGCGATGTAAATTAATCGACTTAGGCGAATGGGCGATGGAGGAAAAAGTAATCCCTGGAGAACCTGTGCCAACTGAAAATGATGGGGATGACAACTCGTTTTTTCAGTAAAAATAGAATCCCTTATATTCACAAAACGTCGAATTCGCTTACCTAGATAATGACTACCGTTAATTCAGAAAAACTCTCTAGCGCCCGTTTTGCGGAAGCCACCGACGCTTTTGTAGAAGAATTTACCGCCTCAGTAAATTTTGATAAGCGCATGGCGAAGCAAGACATTCAGGGTTCTATCGCCCATGCCACCATGTTATGTTCGATTGCCATACTGACCACAGATGAACGCGATGCAATTATTGGCGGACTGAAACAAATAGCTGAAGAAATAGCCAACGGCGAATTCGTCTGGTCGATCAAACAAGAAGATGTCCACATGAATATTGAGGCCAGACTAACTGACCTAATCGGCATAGCGGGAAAAAAACTGCATACCGGACGCTCACGCAACGATCAGGTAGCCACCGACATCCGGCTTTATCTCCGCTGTGAAATCAAGCACATAGAAATGCAGTTGCGCCGTCTTCAAACAGTAATCCTGGACTTGGCCGAACAACACACGGATACGATCATGCCCGGCTTCACCCATTTGCAGGTAGCCCAACCCATCACCTTCGGCCATCACTTGATGGCCTGGTTTGAGATGCTGGGCCGTGACCATGAGCGTTTGCAAGATTGTCTCAAACGCATCAATGTCATGCCTTTAGGTGCGGCAGCACTTGCAGGTACGAGCTATCCTATCGACCGGCAATTGACTTCCGATTTACTTGGCTTTAGCCGACCTTCGGCCAACTCCCTTGACTCAGTAAGTGACCGCGATTTTGCGATTGAATTTACGGCAGTCGCCAGTCTGATTATGATGCACCTGTCGCGTTTTTCCGAAGAACTGATCTTGTGGTCTAGCGCCCAGTTTGACTTCATCGACATGCCCGATGCCTTTTGTACAGGTTCGTCCATCATGCCGCAAAAGAAAAATCCGGATGTACCCGAACTGGTGCGCGGAAAATCAGGCCGGGTAACTGGCCACTTGATCTCCCTGCTAATGCTTATGAAAGGTCAGCCCTTAGCGTATAACAAGGATAATCAGGAAGACAAAGAACCCTTGTTCGATACAGTAGACACGCTAATTAACTGTTTACGGGCTTATGCCGATATGATTCCCCATCTCAAAGCCAAAAAAGAAAATATGTATTTATCGGCCAAACGCGGCTTCGCGACCGCAACCGATCTTGCCGATTACCTGGTTCGTAAAGGACTCGCCTTTCGTGATGCCCATGAAATCGTTGGACTAGCTGTCCGTTTAGGCTTGAATAGCCAACGCGATCTTGCCGAACTATCACTCCCTGAATTGCAGCAATTTTCGCCGCTGATAACAGTAGACGTATACGATATTTTAACGCTGGAAGGATCGGTCGCCGCACGTAAACACCTAGGTGGCACCGCGCCAGAAACAGTGAAAAAAGCCATCCATACCGCAAGAGAATCATTAAAAAACCGGCCAAACAACATCAGGTAAGCGCCGCTTTTTTGGTCATAGACGAAATACCGCTTTTTTTGTATAATGACGGGATTTACAGAAACTTCAAAATTTCAGTCGCACCCCCTCATCTAAATCATTCTGGAGAAACTCAATGCCTATTAAAGTTGCCATTAACGGTTATGGCCGTATTGGACGTAATATTATCCGCGCACTTTACGAATCTGGTCGCACCAACGAAATTCAAATTGTAGCAGTCAATGACCTAGGTGACACCAAAACCAATGCTCACTTGACTCAATATGACTCCGTGCATGGCAAATTTCCTTTTGAAGTGGGCGTTGACGGTGATTGCATCGTCATCAATGGCGATAGAATCAAGGTGTTCTCAGAGCGTGACCCTTCCAAACTGCCTTGGGGCGAACTGGGTATTGATGTTGTCCACGAATGTACCGGCTTGTTCACCAGCAAAGCCAAAGCCTCAGCGCATATTGCGGCTGGCGCTAAAAAGGTCATTATCTCCGCTCCAGGCGGCAATGATGTCGATGGCACCATCGTTTTTGGTGTTAACCACAACACACTGAAAGCATCCGATACCGTTATCTCGAATGCATCATGTACCACCAATTGCTTGGCACCCATCGTAAAGGCTTTGCACGACACGATTGGCATAGAGCATGGTTTAATGACCACCATCCACTCTTACACCAATGACCAGGTGTTGACCGACGTTTACCACAGCGATTTGCACCGTGCCCGTTCGGCCACACAATCCATGATCCCTACCAAAACTGGCGCTGCCGCCGCAGTCGGTTTAGTGTTGCCTGAACTGGCAGGGAAACTGGATGGATTTGCCATGCGCGTTCCGACCATCAATGTTTCCGTAGTGGACTTAACTTTCCAGGCCTCCAGAAATACGACTAAAGAAGAGATAGACCAAATCCTTAAGGCCGCATCTAATGGCTTCTTGAAAGGCATCCTGGACATCAATGAACTGCCTCTGGTTTCAGTCGATTTCAATCACAATTCGGCCTCGTCTATCTACGAAGCGGCATTGACTAAAGTCCTAAACGGCAGCTTCGTAAAAGTGCTGTCCTGGTATGACAATGAATGGGGTTTCTCAAACCGCATGTTGGACACGACTGTAGCCCTTGTTAATGCCAAATAGTTAACCGCAAATAACGATTCATTACTGAAACTAAAATAAAACCCAATGTTAAGACGAACCAAAATTTTAGCCACACTTGGCCCAGCTACGGATAAACCCGGTGTACTTGAAGAATTAATACAAGCCGGGGTTGATGTTGTTCGCATGAATTTCTCGCATGGTTCTGCTCAAGACCACCTTGATAGAGCCAAAACAATCAGGGAAATCAGCCAAAAAATAGGGCGGCGCGTCGGTATTCTTGCCGATCTTCAGGGCCCTAAAATACGGATTGCCCGATTTAAAGACACCAAGGTGTTGCTAAATGATGGCCAGGACTTTGCCTTGGATATCAATCTTGATCCATTGGCAGGGGATAACACCCAGGTCGGCATCACTTACGAACCGCTGGCTATGGAAGTCAAACCCGGTAGCCGGTTGCTGCTGGATGATGGACGTATCGTACTCGATGTCGTTAATGTTGAAAATATGCGGGTTAATTGCACCGTTGTCGTTGGTGGCGATTTATCCAATAACAAAGGCATCAACCTTTTGGGTGGTGGCCTTTCTGCTGCGGCACTGACCGAAAAAGATAAGGAAGACATTAAAACTATCGCGCTTATGAAGTGCGATTATGTGGCGATCTCTTTTCCACGGACTGCTGAAGACTTGCATGAAGCCAGATGCCTATTGGTGGCAGAAGGGTGCCATGCAGGAATCGTCGCTAAAGTTGAACGTGCTGAAGCGATTGTTCCAGACGTTATGGATGAGATTATCCTGGCATCCGACGCTGTGATGGTTGCGCGGGGCGACTTGGGTGTCGAAATTGGTGACGCTAACCTGCCCGCCGTGCAAAAACTTCTGATCAAACGCACACGGGAACTCAACCGCGTTGCGATTACCGCGACGCAGATGATGGAGTCGATGATCGACAACCCGATTCCTACCCGTGCCGAAGTGTTTGACGTTGCCAATGCTGTGTACGACGGCACCGATGCCATCATGTTATCCGCAGAAACGGCATCAGGAAAACATCCGATTAAAGCTGTTGAAGCGATGGATCGCATTTGTCTTGAAGCCGAAAAGCAGTCTATCGTCCGTGTTTCCGATCACCGTATGACCATAGAATTTGAACGTGACGACGAGGCGATTGCAATGTCGGCAATGTATATGGCAAATCATACCAAAATCAGAGGTATAGTCGCTTTGACCGAATCTGGCTCAACGCCTTTATGGATGTCACGGATCAGTTCAGGCATACCCATTTTTGCATTAAGCAGTTCCGAAGAGGCGCTGGGACGGGTCACCTTATTCCGGGGCGTGTTTCCCATCTACCACCGCATCGACATACGGCACGATCATGCCGAAGTTAACCGCGATGTTGTCAGGGAATTACGGAAATGGAATCTCGCCAAAGACGGCGATAAATTCATCATCACTAAAGGCGATTTGACAGGCGTTAAAGGCGGGACTAATGCGCTGAAAGTTATTGTAGTTGGGCAGGGGTTAACGCCTTAAGGAATATCTGCAAAGTCCTTCGACAGGCTCAGGACGAACGGCAATAGGCTGAATCCGTTCGTGGTGATCTTTTCGAACCATGAATGGGTTCAACTTATTTAAAGATTCCTTAAAATGGAGTTTGTAGGAATTATGCCTACAACGCCTCCAACTGGGCATAGCTCAACATAAGCCACTTAACCCCGACCTGCTTGAAATTAATTTGCGCCCGTTCTTGTGCGCCCTCCCCTTCAATTTGTAACACCACACCCTCGCCAAACTTGGCATGGCCTACACGCTGTCCAAGTTTAAACTGTCTCCCCTGCGCCATTAGATCAATAGACTTTGCTACCGCTTGCGGACGACTAACTGTAGCCCGCATCCTGACTTCCTGCATACACTCCGCAGGAATTTCCCGCAAAAATCGCGACGGCCTGGGATAACTTTCCCTGCCATATATGCGCCGGGATTCAGCGTATGTTAGGTACAATTGCCGCATGGCACGGGTCATGCCCACGTAGCAAAGCCGTCGCTCCTCTTCCAGGCGTGCAATATCATCAGAAGATTGTTGGGAAGGGAATAAGCCTTCCTCCATACCGACCATGAACACCAGCTTAAACTCCAGGCCTTTTGCGGAATGTAAGGTCATCAACTGCACACAATCTTCAAACTCCTCGCCCTGCATGTCACCCGCTTCCAATGACGCATGAGCAAGGAATAAATCGAGTTCGCTGAGATTTTCCTCATTTTCCTGCTCGGCATCGAAAAGACGGGCGGCGTTAATCAATTCGTCCAGGTTTTCCAGTTTTTCTTCGCCGCGATCACCTTTTTCATTTTTATACAATGGGATTAGGCCGCTATGTTCGTTGACCATCTGTACTTTTTCGTACAATTCCAAGCCTTCAGCTTGTGTACAAAGCCGATCAATCAGTTCCAAAAACCCTACCAGTGCTTTTTTTGCGCGAGGTGTCATCGGCTTTTGCTTAAGTAGCGTAATAGCTGCCGACCATAAAGACATATTCTGGTCTTTGGCTATTAAACGAATATCGTCGATGGCTTTAGCGCCTAGTCCTCGCGTTGGGGTATTAATCACGCGCTCGAACGACGGATCATCATGGCGGTTGGACATCAGCCTTAAATAAGCCAAGGCGTTTTTAATTTCCGCCCGTTCAAAAAACCGTAACCCGCCATAAACCCGGTAAGGCGTACCCGTAGCCATTAATTTTTCTTCAAACTGACGGGATTGGGCATTTGACCGGTACAAAATCGCAGCATCACTACGCAATCCGCCTTCATTCACCCAGGCTTTGATCCGATCAACCACAAAATAGGCTTCATCCAGTTCATTAAATGCAGCATACAAGGAAATCAGCTCGCCCTCGCCTGCCTCAGTCCATAGCTCTTTGCCCATTCGGGCTTCATTCATGCTGATGACTTTGTTGGCAGCATTAAGGATGTTGCCTGTCGAACGGTAGTTTTGTTCAAGCTTTATCACTTGATGATTGGGGTAATGCTTTTGAAAACTAAAAATGTTTTCAATCCGTGCGCCGCGCCATCCATATATCGACTGGTCATCATCGCCCACGACAAACAGGTTATCCTTGCCGTCCGTCAAAAGCCGTAACCAAGCATACTGGATGGTGTTGGTGTCCTGGAATTCATCGACATGCACCTGCAAGAATCGCTGTTGATAAAATTCCAGCAAATCGTGATTATCACGCAAGAGCTCATGCGCCCTAAGTAACAATTCGGCAAAATCCACCAAACCCGAACGGTCACAAATTTCTTCATAACCCCGGTAAACCGCCAGCATTTGCCGCTGGAAAACATCGCTGGAATCTAGCTGATGTCGCGCCCGTTTGCCTTCATCTTTTTGGGCATTAATAAACCATTGGATTTGCTTGGGCGGCCACTTGGTCTCATCAAGATTCATCGTAGCCACCAAGCGTTTAATCACCCGCAGTTGGTCAGCAGAGTCCATTACTTGAAAAGTGTCCGGCAGTTTCGCCTGCTTGGCGTGCCGCCTTAACAAGCGATGCGCAAGGCCATGAAAAGTGCCGATCCACATTGTGTGCGTTGAAAGACCCAGCAAATCTTCGAGCCGGTTGCGCATTTCCCTTGCCGCTTTATTGGTAAAAGTTACCGCCAAAATACTATGTGCGGACACGCCCACCACACGGATCTGCCAGGCGATACGATGCACCAAAACACGGGTTTTACCGCTACCCGCTCCAGCAAGCACCAGGACAGCCTGATTGGGTGCGGTCACTGCCGAGCGCTGGGCATCGTTTAAAGGATCTATGATTTTCGTAATATCCATGTTATCGCTTGCACTTTTTTAGGAGCTGTGTATATTGCCAGTGGTTCTGGCGACAGAATGACGATCACCCGACAACATAATAAAAATTACACCCAGAGGAGATTAAGATGAGTTTTGATTATAAGCGCATGATGAAATTTGAACACAACGTGGGGCAAAAAGAAAAAAAATACCGGTTATACGCCGGTGCGGCACTACTGGTTATTTCTATTTTCACTGCACAAATACTTTTGTTGCTGGTGGGTTTGGCGCTGGTTGCAAGCGGTTATTCGGGCTGGTGTCCAGTTTATTCCGGCTTGGGCAAAAACACTTGCACCGTGGCTGATGCCGCAGCGGTAGTTGAAACGCCTAAAGCTGACACGCCAAAAGCCAATAAGAAAGCGAAATAATTGCACAGTATTTTAAGGAAACTACAGGGATGTAGTTTCTGTTCCCAGTATCTTAGTCGTCTTTACGAAATTCCCCTTCCAACACATCCTTCTCTTTGGGTTTGCCCCATTGAAAATGCCCCCTGGACTGAACGAGATGATTTTCAATAATATATTGCGCAATTTTCCTGCGTAATTGTGGAATCAGGCAGGCTAGGCCCAATATATCAGTAAGAAAGCCTGGGGTTAATAGCAAGATACCACCCACCAAAATAATGGGCCCTTCGATCATTTCATAAGCGGGAATTGTCCCTTGCGCGAGATTGGCTTGCAACCGTTGGAAAGTTGCAAAGCCTTGTTGCCGTAGCAGCCATGCACCCAGTACAGCGGTAAAAACGACCAGGAATATGGTTGGAAATGCGCCGATGATGCCACCTACCTTCAATAACAGGTAAATTTCGACAAATGGAATAATCAACACTAACAAAAAAATACTTCGGAAACCTTTCATAACTCTCATACATTGACAGATGTTGGTACAATATAGGGCTAATTGACTGCAATTCCTAGCATAAAATCAGGTTGATGCGCTTATGCACCCTCCGTACACGCCAAAATGACACAGCTTATTATCACACTCTGCACCTGCCCTGATAGGGATACGGCGGAAAAAATTGCCCAGTTATTGGTAGACGGCGCTTTGGCGGCCTGTGTAAATATTTTGCCTAACATAACGTCCATCTATTCATGGAAAGGTCAGACCGAATCAGCTGAAGAGCATCTGCTCGTCATTAAATCACCTCAATCTGGCTATCAGGCCATTGAAACTGCCGTCCGCAGCCTTCACCCTTATGAACTTCCCGAGATTATCGCTGTTCCAATAGCACACGGTTTACCTGAGTACATTAACTGGATTAATTCATGTCACGCTTCAAAATAATTATTTTCTGTTTACTGCCGTTACTTGACCAGACCGGATTTGCCTTGGACAGCGACGCGCTGCTGCCACCCGAAAAGGTTTTCCAAGCCTCGGCAAAGGCAATCAGCCCCGATCAAATTGAAATCACCTGGACGATAGCCAAAGGCTACAGCCTGTATCGCAAAAGTATGCGTTTTGAAACCAAAACGCCGCAAATCCAATTCGGAAATCCTGCGTTCCCAGCCGGAAAAATCAAGCACGATGAATTGTTGGGGGATATTGAACATTATCGAGAACAATTAAAAATCAATCTACCTGTAACAGTTTCTAAGAGCGTACCATCGACCCAATTAGTTATTCATTATCAAGGCTGTGCAGACATTGGCGTTTGTTATCCGCCTCAAGAAAAGTCACTTGATGTCACATTTCCTGCACCTACAGTTGCCGCCAATGTTTCGCCTGTTGATAGCTTGGTGAAAGAAATTTCAGGATTGAAGTCCAACCTGTTCCAGGCCGAACTGTTACCGCCGGATCAGGCCTTTCAATTCACTGCCACGATAAAAGACCCCAACACCCTGCATGTCAGTTGGCTGGCTGCGGAAGGCTATTATATGTACCGGGAAAAATTCAAGGCGCAACTGATTGGCGCACAGAAAGTGACATTAGGCGAATACTCTCTCCCACACGGAAAACCCAAGGAGGACGAAGCTTTTGGGCATGTGGAAATTTATTACGGTGAAGTTGTAGTTGACATTCCGCTCATACGAACAGACACTTCGCCCCGACTCATCAAGTTGAAAGCCAATTACCAAGGCTGCGCTGACCGTGGCGTGTGTTATCCGCCGATGGACAAAACCGTTGAACTAGAACTGCCATTGGCACCATCAATATCGTCGGTTGGGAATTCAACTCAACAAACAGCGCCATTATCTGAACAAGACCAGATTACCCAATCGTTACATAACGATAGCTTATAGGGTACGCTCGTCA
>Ga0302321_100001502_pt1 | contig 20008 bp, 16 predicted proteins | sample Fen_T0_1_FD_202505 | JGI IMG/M metagenome (GOLD analysis project Ga0302321, IMG submission 202505) | Peat permafrost microbial communities from Stordalen Mire near Abisko, Sweden - Fen_T0_1 | ecosystem: Environmental > Terrestrial > Soil > Wetlands > Permafrost | place: Sweden: Abisko...
CTCTAAAGTAAAATTTTTGCCCGTTAGTTACTGTTACACTCAAAGGAGTTCCAACAGGAGAAATATGAGCCGCATCAGTAAACCAACTTACTGTAGTGCCAGGAACTGCAATTGTATTGGTAACAGCAGAATTATAGGATGTCAAATCTACACCGGCATGTGAACCTCCTCCAAAAACATCCTCACATAACATCGGAGCTGGATCGACAGAAGTAGGAAGAGGATTGATGGTGACTATAACATTGCTTGTACTATTCCCGCAAACACCTAGGGCACTCGCAACAGTCCACGTAAGTGTAGTAGAGATGGGTGCCGCTCCGGGTAATGGTGAAGGCAAGCCAGTGACTGTGGTTGCCGGGTTATTGGGGTCCGTAAATGAGATCGAAGTAGCCGAAGCATCGCCAACAAAAATGTTATCGAATCCAATTTTGTTAGTAGCTGCATCAACACTCACGCGAACAACGATCTGAAGCGTTGCACCAGTCAGACCTATAACAGACGCAGTGGAATTTACAAAATTCCCTGTAAAACTTCCGTTGGTCGGAAATGGTGTTTCTGCTCCGCCATTCAGTTTATAATAAACATGGATGTAATCTTCGGGAGCTATTAGGTCATTGGAGATATCAAGCAAATCAATGGTCGCTGAAACGGATGGAATGGTTGAAACATCAATCACCTGAGAATTCCAAACCACTTCACCTTCATTGCCCACTCCTGTTCCGAGAGATCCGTTGGTATTATTTGCTTCAAAGTGATTGGACACAACTTTGAATGATCCTGTTCCACCAGTGAGGACATTTGCTCCACTAATATCTCTTGTCCATCCATTTAAAGCAGTGGAGCTCGTTGCATTGTTCAGCAAAGCATCCTGAAAATTTTGATAGTAGGCTATTTTGTTCTGAACTGTCCACGCTCCTATTCCACCAGAGGTTGGGGTGTTACCAGCAAGCAGAACCGATGCAGCACTTGAGCAAACATTTGGTTGAGCAGGACCCGCATTGGCACTCACTGGAATAACATCTTGCGTGTGTTGCACAACTGTACCCGAACTGCTTTGGCAAAGTGTTGGTGCGGTGGTACTAAATGTGAAAGCATAATAAGTTGCAGTAGCATTACTTGTTGGAGTAAACTGCTCACCATTTACTCCGCCAGTAACTCCAGCTGCAGCAATAGTTCCAGCAGGGTTACTAAACCACTGTATAGTAAAGCCAGCGCCAGGATTGTTGACACTAATAGTCGCTCCTGTTGGGCTAGTAGAACAAGCTGTTGCTCCGAGAGCACCAGTTGGAGCTGCGGGTCTTGGGTTTACAATGAGCAATGGCCCGTTAATCGGAACAGCACCCGCACAAAGAGTAGTAATATTAAAAATGCTGGTTATAATTATTTGATAACCCAATGGCTCGGGCGCATTTCCCAATTGAGCATAGGTAGGCGTTATCGTAACTACACCATTAACGTCAGAAGTAAAGTTAGCGGGAGGTATGATGGTCTCTACAAGTGTATTCAGGTTCTTGAGCTTGTAGCCAACACTATAAGTGGCAACTACATCCGGCAATAGATCAATGCTGGCAGATGGGGGGACCGTAGCACCTGCATCGTCACAAACCGCTGGGGTCGAAGTAAAAATTTGAGGAGAAGGCGGTGCTATTCCAATTACATTTACTGTTACCATACCCCCAAATGAAGTGCCAACGCATCCATTATTGTCCGTAAGAGAAGTAATCTGATAAGTCTGAGAAGCAGGCGGGTTGGGGCCAACTATCGTGTAGGTCAAACTATTGTAACCCGTCACTACCAAAGGTCCTTCCACGCTTCTATTGATCGTGAAATTAAATGGTGGTGAACCGGTAAGCATCCAAACAATATCTGGGGCTGGGGTTCCTAAACAAACTGATCCGCCACCAGAAACAGAAGCAGTGGGTAATGGATTGATCGTGACAACTGCTGGAAAAGAAATAATGCTCTGGCAATTGGATGGATTTGTCCCAATGACCTGCACTGTATAACTTCCTGATTGTGCGGCTGTATTAAGTGTAATTGTATTCGTAGTAGCACCTCCGACCGGAACACCATTCTTAAACCATTGAAAACTGGTTGCCAGTAAACCTATATCAGATGATTGCAAAACAGTTTGTTGTACTCCATTTTCACAAATAGTTAGTCCGGTGCTTGTTACCGCCTGGCTGATCGTTGGCTGAGGAGGAACGGGATTTACCGTGATGGTTGCCGGATTGCTAAAGACGACTGCACACGGACCATTTTGCACTACGGCTCGGTACATGTAAGACCCGGCACCAAAAGCAGGAACTTCAGAGAATAAGGTTGTCGTATTCAATGGTAGTATGTCACTCCATGTTCCTCCTCCATCTAATGAACGTTGCCATTTTACCACATTTCCGTTTTGACCGGATAATGTCATCAAACCAGTAGAGGTCACATTATCATTGCAAATAGTGTTGTTGGGTGCAACCGAACCACCTACTGTTTGGCCATTAACGGTAACAGGAAAAGTTCTGAATGTAGAAGAACAGGTAAGTCCTGTAGTGTATTGCCCTCGAACTCTTATAGTTCGTGTTGCTGTTGTAAACACTCCACCAATATTAAAATCAATTGTTGTGCTCTGTGCATTGGGCGAATTTACCGTAACTCCTCCCGCAGGAGTAGATGACCAAACATATTGAGTAGTTCCTCCTACGGCTGTTGAGCCTGATGCAGTGGGTACGGAGAAAGTCGTGCCAGCAGTGCCATCACAAAGTGGTGTTGTGCCTGTAATTACACCAGGTAGAGGAAGCGCTTCGCGTACACTTCGTGTCACCGCTACCAGAGGGCTCTCACAAAGCACTCCGTTGGATGCTCCAGTGTTTAATACATAGCTTCCCCACACAATGTAATTATCAGCGGTGGTGTTAGTGAACCCTGGAAACGCAGTAGTCAATGGCAAAGTGCCTACACCTGCGCCGTTGGCTACAGTAGTGGTAATGGGTGCTCCAACCGTTCCCACTACTTTTGGTGTTGCGCCTGAAACATTCGCATACCATTTCACTGTTGCACCGGCGGGAACACCGCTGATTGTAAAATCGGTTGGTGTTGTTCCATTACAAACTGTTTGCGTACTATTGGTTGGTGCAGGAGGCTGGCCAACAACGGTTATCCTTGAAGTAGTTGTAACTGGTGTAACCGGATTGCAAATATTAAAGTATTGAGTTGTGATTTCGAAGAATTCTCCAATCTGTGCTGTTGCAGGAATGGTAACTGGAAGAAAATTATCCGTAGGATTAACAGTAGAGGGTGAGATGGTGGTCGATGCAGCACCCGTGAAAGGATAAATCTGCGGTGCACCTCCCACCAATACTGTACCTGTTATTGTATTCGTTGTGCCATAGATATAGACTCTTGTTCTTGAGCTAGTGTTTGGCGTAACTAAAGGTGGAACTGAAGGAGGAATAGTCGGGATGCAGTTTAAAGTGGTTCTGTCTTCGAAAGTTACAACCGCAGAATTCCCTGCACACACCAAGTAATTATTGAGGCCTGTCACTTGCTCAAGGACATTTAGAACGCCCGTGTTCTCTTGCTCGGTGTTCCATCTAACATACGTCGGCGGAGTTCCAACACTACCGCAAGATAAGCTAGCAACAATCAAAGTAACGGTGGGGGTATAGTTACATTTTACGGTAGCCCCGTTTGGAGGGAAGAGATGTGAAACATCAAGTTGATAATTATGACCACCCAGCGAACCAGCCGTACCGGGAACAGTCACTGTATTACCATCATTCCAATCAACTAAAAAAGAAACATTAGTAGGATCGTTAGCATCATCCACGTTACCTGCGTTAATCCTCATCATTGCAGGATTCACTGCAGAGTTTGAGCAAATGTCACCATTGGTAAGATTGTTCAACCCTCCCGTTATAGGGCCAGGAGTTGCTCCACTACAGGATTGTGCCTGGCTAAATTGATAGGAGAAGAGAAGAAGAAAAAGAAGAAATAGCGAGCTTCGAAGGTGTTTACAACAGGAGGTCATTAGTTTAGGGTACATCTAACCATTTATATTCAAAGTCAATCTAAGGAGTAACCTTCTTTTTACTCGGCAATCCTTCAAACTTATCGATTATTTCGCCAGAAACGAAATAAATCGGGTCAAGCGGGCGGTCAATTAATCAAATAGGCTACCTTTGCGCCCGAATTTTTTTGGCAATCCATGTCTTCCTCAAAATACATATTCGTTACCGGTGGTGTGACCTCTTCGTTGGGCAAAGGCATCATTTCTGCGTCCTTAGGCAAGTTGCTTCAGGCACGGGGTTTTTCTGTCACCATCCAGAAGTTTGACCCTTACATCAACATCGATCCAGGCACACTCAACCCTTACGAACATGGCGAATGCTATGTCACCGATGATGGAGCCGAAACCGATCTTGATTTAGGACACTACGAGCGGTTTTTGAACGTTCGTACTTCGCAAGCAAACAATGTTACTACTGGTCGCATTTATAACAATGTAATCACCAAAGAGAGACAAGGTGAGTATTTGGGTAAGACTGTTCAGGTTGTTCCACATATTACTGATGAAATCAAACGCAACATCTTTTTGCTGGGTGAAAGTGGCCAATACGATTTTATCATCACGGAAATAGGTGGTTCTGTCGGTGATATTGAATCACTGCCTTTTGTTGAGGCTGTTCGGCAAGTGCGTTGGGATCTTGGCGCGCACAGCTCGATGGTGATTCACCTTACGTTGATCCCTTACCTGAAAGCAGCCAAAGAGCTAAAGACAAAACCGACACAACACTCGGTAAAAGAATTATTGTCATACGGAATCCAACCGGACATATTAGTTTGTCGCACAGAGTTGCCGCTTTCCATGGAGATCAGAAAAAAACTCGCACTCTTTTGCAACGTGAATGTAAACTCCGTTATCGAAGCAATTGATGCCGATACGATCTACGATGTTCCTCTTCTGATGAAGAAAGAGAAATTGGATGAGCGTGTGCTCACTAAATTAAAAATGACTTCCAAACATGAACCCGAGTTGGAGCAATGGAAAGCATTTTTGGGCAAACTCAAAAATCCAACAAACGAAGTTACAATAGGGCTGGTAGGAAAATATGTTTCATTGCCAGATGCATATAAATCCATTGCTGAATCATTCATTCATGCAGGTTCGCAAAACGATTGCAAAGTAAATTTGAAGTGGATCTCTTCGGAAGAGATTGATCCTGAATCTGTGGAAACGATCCTCAGCGGCTTGGATGCTGTGCTTGTCGCTCCTGGTTTTGGAGAGCGTGGGTTAGAAGGAAAAATTGCTGCCATCCGTTATGTGCGCGAAAATAAAATTCCGTTCCTCGGCATCTGTTTGGGAATGCAAATGGCGGTGGTTGAATTTGCACGTGATGTATTGGGTTTTGATGCTAGCACCACCGAATTGAATCCGAAAACCAAGCATCCTGTCATCGATATGATGGAAGAGCAAAAAAAGATTACAACAAAAGGCGGCACGATGCGTCTTGGAGCTTATGCGTGCAAACTTAAAAAGGGATCGAAAGCACACCACATTTATGGTGATACCCTGATTCATGAACGTCATCGTCATCGCTATGAGTTTAACAACAAATACCTCGATCAAATTGAAGAGGCAGGAATGAAAGCAGTGGGCATCAATCCGGAATCCAGTTTGGTGGAAGTGATCGAATTAAAAGATCATCCCTGGTTTATTGGCGTTCAGTTTCACCCTGAGCTAAAAAGCACTGTGCTTAACCCACATCCTTTGTTTGTGAAATTTGTAGCTGCTGCCATGGAGCATAAGAAGACCGTTACTAGTTAATCATTATTCGTTGTTCGATAGAATTAATTTTCAAATTGTTTAATCATCTAATTTTCAAATTGAATGGATAAGAACTCGGCCATTGGCCTCACATTGATTGCGTTGTTATTGCTATTGTATTTTTATTTCTTCTCTCCTGCTCCGGTGCCACCCGAAGCTAAACCGATTGTAAAAGAATCGGTAATCCCAAAAGACAGTGCATTGCAGAAAAAATCAGAGCAAGCCATTGATAGCAATGTAGTGAAGCAATACGGAAATCTATCTTCGTTCTTAACAGGAAAAGAGTCTTTCACCACCATTGAAAACGATGTGTTGAAGTTGACGTTCAGCAATCACGCTACATTCAATGAAGTAAATCTCAAGAAATACAAAACCTACTCACAAAAACCGTTGAACCTGATCAAAGGTGGAAACAACTCGTTCTCTCTTTTTGCCGAATACGAAGGAAAGAAAGTTGACTTATACAGTTTGCATTATCAACCTGAAACGTTAAAACAAGGCGACTCAACACTTATCACTTTTACGGCTAAGCTTTCGGAAAACGCTTATCTAAAACATATCTACTCCATACCAGCAACCGGATATCAAATCTTATATCGGATTGAATCGAGTGGTATTTCACTCAACGGAAAAGAGGTTGGTTTTTATTGGTCCGACTATATTTCATTTCAAGAAAAAGATCTTAATGACAGTCGGAATAAGACTACCGTCAACTATTATTCAACCACTGGCTCATTCGATGGGCTCTCCGAAACTTCTACTGACTCTAAGTCATTAACCGAACCATTGAAATGGGTTGCCATCAAACAAAAATTTTTCCTGAGCGCTATTTTTGCGAAAGACAAATTTCCTTCGAGTTCGTTAGCGATTTCATTTGACGCAAAGGATTCATCCTTTGTAAAGAAGGCAGAAATAAATCTTTCTATTCCCACCGATGCTATCGCTTCCAAGAAAGCTAACTTTTCATACTACTTCGGTCCGAATGATTACAAAATCACCAAGGAAGTTACGGATGGTTTTTCGCGTAACATGTACATCGGTTGGCCACCCGTGATTTGGGTGAACAAATTTTTGTTAATGCCTGTGTTCAACTTTTTGCAATCCTTCATTAGTAATTATGGTATCATCATTTTGCTTTTAGTTCTATTCATGAAGTTGTTATTGATGCCGTTGACTTACAGCTCGTATATGGGCATGGCCAAGATGCGTTTGCTCAAGCCAGAGCTTGATGCCATCAAAGAAAAGAATGGCGACAACATGACGCAGGCGCAACAAGACCAGATGAAGTTGTATCAGCAAGCAGGTGTAAATCCTTTTGCAGGCTGTATTCCTCTGTTACTTCAAATGCCTATTCTGTTTTCCATGTTTTACTTATTCCCCAACTCTATTGATTTACGACAGCAGCCTTTCTTGTGGGCAGAAGATCTATCAACATGGGATTCGATAGTCACATTACCTTTTTCAATTCCTTTTGGATACGGGAATCATGTGAGTCTGTTTGTATTGCTGATGACCGCATCGCAGATCGTTTTCCAATGGCAAAACAATCAGCTCCAAGCGGTTCAAGGACCGATGAAAGCAATGGGCTATGTTATGCCTCTCATCTTTTTGTTTATGCTCAATTCGTTTTCGGCAGGATTGAGTTTTTATTATCTCGTCTCGAATCTGATCACTTTTGGGCAGCAAGCTGTTATCAAACGTTTCGTTGATGAAGACAAGATCATCGCCATCATGGACGAGAATCGAAAGAAGGCCGCCAGCGGCACCAGCAAGAAGTCACCATTCATGGCAAAGCTTCAGGATGCTATGAAAGCCAGTGAGGAAGCAAGGAAGAAAGGGAAGAAATAATTTGAAGATTAACTGATTTGAAGATTTGATAATTAGCCAAGGTCATCTTCAAATCTTCAAATTGGCTCATTTTCAAATTAAATTCATCAACATTGCTTTGTTGAAGGTACGTGGATAACATCACGTTCCACGATGTTCCACGATCGGCCAATAACCCTATCTTTGCTGTCCTTTAAAACATTGAAGGGATCGAATCCATGGGTAAAATTATTGCAATTGCGAATCAAAAAGGCGGGGTTGGCAAAACAACGTCTGCTATCAATCTGGCCGCTAGCCTGGCCGTGTTAGAATATAAAACTTTGCTGGTCGATGCCGATCCGCAAGCCAACTCCACATCTGGCTTGGGGATGAACCCCAAAGACATTAAGAAAAGCATTTACGAATGTATGGTGGATGGTGTGGATCCGAAAGATGCAATCATTAAAAATGAATTGAAATTTTTGGATGTACTTCCCTCTCACATCGATTTGGTTGGTGCTGAAGTTGAGATGGTAAACATCGAGCATCGCGAAGAAAAAATGCGCAATGCGTTGGCCAAGATCAAAGACAATTATGATTTTATTTTAATTGACTGCTCTCCTTCTCTTGGTTTGATTACCATCAACTCATTGACCGCTGCTGACTCGGTCATCATTCCTGTTCAGTGCGAATATTTTGCATTGGAAGGATTGGGCAAATTATTGAATACGATTAAGATTATTCAAACGCGTCTCAATCCAAAATTAGAAATTGAAGGAATTTTATTGACGTTGTATGATTCCAGAACATCATTGGGTAATCAAGTGGTAGAAGAGGTGCGCACCCATTTTAAGAGCATTGCATTTAAAACAATTATCCCCCGCAATGTGAAGTTGAGTGAGTCGCCAAGTTTTGGATTACCAGTAATCGTGCATGATGCGGAGAGCAAAGGCTCGATTAGCTATTTAAACCTAGCGCACGAAGTGTTGAACAAAAATGGAATGCACAAATGAGTAAGAAGAAAGCATTAGGTCGTGGATTGAGTGCATTACTCAGCGACTCGGAAGATGAACGTTCTGAGGTAGATATTACCTCTCCCGCCTCGGTTCATGTTACCCGAACCAGCAACCTTGATGAGATTCCCGTAGAGGAGATTGAGACCAATCCATTTCAACCCCGTCAACATTTTGATAAAGACGCTTTAAATGAATTAGCAGATTCGATCAAGGTACATGGCATCATTCAACCCATTACCGTTCGCAAACTTTCGGATCACCAATACCAATTGATATCAGGTGAACGGCGTTTTCAAGCTTCTAAAATTGCAGGGCTGAAGTCACTTCCTGCGTATGTGCGCACAGCCAACGATCAGCAGATGCTGGAGATGGCACTTATCGAAAATATCCAACGGGAAAATCTAAACCCAATAGAAATTTCACTGAGCTATCAACGATTAATTTCCGAATGTAATTTAAAGCAGGAAGAACTGGGCGAACGTGTGGGCAAAAACAGAACAACAGTTACCAACTACTTGCGACTACTTAAACTTCCGCCTGATATTCAAATCGCTTTGCGCGACAACCGGATTTCTATGGGTCATGCACGGGCAATCATCAACATCGATGATCCTGGATCACAACTTTTTATCTTTAAGAAGATTATTTCCGATGACCTTTCTGTTCGGGCTGTGGAGTCAATGGCCCGTGAATTATCACAAGGCGTAAAGGAAAGCCCTGAAATTAAATCTCAGGACACTCCGAAAGAAATTCATCAACTGCAATCAAGGCTGTCATCGCACTTTGGCACGAAAGTTACTGTAAAGAGCGATGGCAAAAAAGGCGATATTCGTATTCCATTTTTGTCGGTGGAAGACCTTAATCGAATCCTTGATATTTTAAAACTTTAGCACATGCGAATTGCGGGCCTTTTCTTTGTTCTCCTTTTATTCTTTGTAAACGGTTGGGCACAAGAGATAAAAAAAGACAGCGTATCAGATTCTCAAAAAGAAAGCGTTGACCTCCAAAACGATACTACAATAAGAATTGGAAGAAAAAGAGTAGTCACCATCGAAACTTATGCCAAGCGGTTTGATCCACGCAAGGCGTTGTTTTATGCAGCTGTTTTGCCAGGTATGGGGCAGGCCTACAATAAAAAATATTGGAAAATTCCATTGGTTTATGGAGGTTTTTGGGGACTGATCTACGCGGTCAAATATTATGATGGTTTACAATTGAAATATAAAAATCAATTGTTCGAGAGCATCAATCATTCCGGAGTTACAAATTCAGGGGCAGAGAAACAATTACGAACAAACATCGATTTCTATCGAAGACAACGTGACTATATTATGATCTTAACCGGGTTCTTTTACCTCTTGCAAATGGTGGACGCACACGTGGATGCGCATTTGAAAGAATTTGACCTAAACCCAAAATTACATGTGCAGATTGAGCCTCGTATAAGTCCTGCACAAGGGATTGGTATGGGGCTTACCCTTCGATTTTAATTATCCGTCATGAACATCCTTCTAATTGGTTATGGAAAAATGGGCAAGACAATTGAGGTCATTGCATTGGAACGAGGTCATACTATTATTGGTAAAGTTGACAACCAAGAAGAACTGATGCAATTCAGCGCAGCCGCTGATGCTGCTATTGAGTTTTCCCAACCGGATGCTGTTATTAATAATTTAAAATATTGTTTCGAAAAAAAAATCCCCGTTGTATGCGGCACCACCGGCTGGCTTGAACAGAAAAAAGAAATTGAAGCACTCTGCAAGCAAAAACAATCTGCCTTTTTCTACGCTTCGAATTATAGCTTAGGGGTAAATCTTTTTTTTAAACTTAACGAGTACCTCGCCAAGTTAATGAATGGCCGAAGTGGCTATGAAGTTTCCATTGACGAAACCCACCACACCCAAAAAAAAGATGCCCCCAGTGGCACTGCAATCACTTTGGCAGAGGGCATCATCAACAATTATCCTTCCAAAAAGAAATGGGCATTGAATGAAATCCATAGTCCGGAAGAACTCCTGATCCGCTCATTTCGAATTGATCCCGTGCCAGGCACTCACACCGTGCATTACCAGTCGATTGTAGACGAGCTTTCTATACGGCATACCGCCCACTCGCGCCAGGGTTTTGCACTGGGGGCAGTATTGGTGGCTGAATGGCTGGCCGGTAAAACGGGAGTTTATTCTATGGACGATTTTTTAAAGTTCTGACTTCCGGATATTTTGGTTTTCTTTGCACCGCGAAAATCAACTCGCTTGAACTGAATTGTTTTTAACTATTGAACCTATTGGTTATGAATTGGAAATTTTGGGAGAAGAAAAAAGAAGAAAGCAAGAAACCTAAATCGATAGTTCGTGAATGGTGGGATGCTATTGTCTTTGCCGTCATAGCGGCAACATTGATTCGCTGGTTGATCATGGAAGCTTACACCATCCCTACCCCATCCATGGAAAACTCATTGCTGGTCGGCGATTTTCTTTTTGTGAGTAAATTTCATTACGGCACGCGCACACCTCGCACGCCTCTGCAAATTCCCCTTACTCACCAAAAAATATGGTTTACCGAAATCCCATCATACGTTGATTGGATTCAGTTACCCACCTATCGATTACCAGGAATCTCTCATGTGAAAAGAGAAGACGTAGTGGTGTTCAATGTTCCCGGGTATGCTGAAAATAATTACAACGTTCCAAGAAATGAATGGAAGACCTACCCGGTTGATTTAAAAACCAATTACATCAAAAGGTGTGTTGGCGTTCCCGGTGATGCGCTCGAAATAAAAGATCGGCAACTAATGGTGAACGGGCAACCATTGAAAAATCCAGAGAACATGCAGTATCGCTACCATGTGATTGCCAAAGATGAAATCAATGCACGAAATTTTGAAAAGCTTGGTCTCGATCCGGAAGATTTTCAAACATATGGCCGTACAGCGCCTGATCAAGTGGAGTACATGATGTTGTTGAATACAAAAAAATATGAAGAGGTGAAAGCATTGCCTTATATCAAATCGATTGAACTTCCTCAGACCAACCACGAAGCTGATGGGCGGGTATTTCCGAGCTCAAAATACGCTCCATGGAATGGCGATAACTTTGGCCCACTCACAATTCCTAAAGAAGGGATGACCATCACCATTAACGATTCCACTCTTTCGATGTATGGTGGAACTATTCGTGATTTCGATTTGAACAAGGACGTAAAAATTGAAGGCGGAAAATTGACAATCGAAGGCAAAGAAGTTACTCAATACACCTTCAAACAAAATTATTATTTCATGATGGGCGATAACCGTGATAACTCACTCGACTCACGCTATTGGGGTTTTGTACCAGAAGATCATATTGTGGGCAAAGGATTTTTCATCTGGCTGTCACTGGATAAGTATGGTGACTTCCTACATAAAATCAGATGGAGCAGGTTCTTTAGATTGATTAACTAGAAAAATTAGTTATTAGTTGATCGTTAATGGTTAATCGGCAAATTGATCATTAACGATTAACTATTCTCGATTAACGTCATTCACCAATCTATTTCTTTCAATCCTTTACTTCTTAAGTATTCATTTGCTTTGCTGAAATGCTTGCATCCAAAAAAGCCACGATCGGCAGAGAAGGGTGAAGGATGCGCACTCATCAATACTAAATGTTTAGATCGGTCAATTACTTCTCCTTTTTTTTGAGCGTATGCTCCCCATAACAAAAACACAACATTTTTTTTCTCATTGGAGATAATGTTTATGACTGCATCAGTAAAAGTCTCCCACCCTTTATTCTGATGAGACCCAGGAGATGATGCTCTCACGGTAAGCGTTGCATTGAGTAAGAGCACCCCTTGTCGTGCCCATGGCTCTAGGTCACCGGAAGTCGGAATCGGTTTTCCTAAATCGCTTCGAATTTCTTTAAAGATATTTTGCAACGACGGTGGATGCCTAACTCCATCCCTGACCGAAAAGCACAAGCCGTTTGCTTGTCCTTCGCCATGGTATGGATCTTGCCCGATAATGACCACCTTTACCTCCTCAAACGTGCAGCAATCAAAAGCTCGAAAAATCTCTTTTCCAGGAGGATAAACGACTTGAGTTTGGTATTCATTCTTCACAAAATGAGTGAGTTGCACAAAATATTCTTTCTCAAACTCCTTCTCCAATTTCCCTTTCCAGGAATCAGCAATTTTTACGTCAGAGGGCATGCAGGCGAATTTTTCAGTTAACAGATTTATTCTTCTCGTTGAAAATTAGAAAAAATTGATATTTTTGACCAGATGATTGCTGAAGTAACCCAAGGTGTAAAGGTAACAGTGGAAACGGAATACCAACCTTCGTATTCCAATCCTAGTCAATTTCACTATGTCTTTACCTACCGAATCACGATCGAAAATCAAAGCGAGTTTACGGTTCAACTTCTTCGCAGGCATTGGCATATCAAGGATGCAGGGTTTGAATCCCGCGAGGTAGAAGGCGAAGGCGTAGTGGGCCAGCAACCTGTGTTAGAACCTGGGCATGCTCATCAATATGTTTCTGGATGCAATTTGAAATCTGGGATGGGGAAGATGGGCGGCACTTATTTAATGGAACGAGTAATGGATGGTTCGCAATTTTATGTGACCATTCCTGAATTTACAATGGTGGCACCTGTTCGTCTGAATTAGACTTATCTCCTGCCACATCCACTTACCGACTTTTTATAAGGAACATCTTTACAAAACTCTATCTTTGAGTATTAAATTATTGTGAATTACTTCCAAGTAAAGTCCTTTATCAACCATTGGCTTGATGCTGTTGATGAACATTCAATCCACTCTCCCTTTTTCTTTGATTTTTATAACAGAGTAATCTACGGTGAAACTGATCCTCTTTTCTTAGAAATCGAAAAAACAAGAAAGCATTTACTAAAGAATCACACCCTTGTAAAAGTGAAAGACTTGGGGGCAACTTCTCCCTATTTTGACAGTGGGAATCGTGAGATTGCTCGGGTAGCAGCCACGAGCCTAAGTGAGGAAAAATATTGCTTGCTTTTTTACCGAGTAGCCCGCCACGCCGAAGCCAAATCGATGGTAGAACTGGGTACCTCCATGGGAATTACTTCGCTTTATCTCTCCAATGCAAAAGGAACGAAACTCACAACATTCGAAGGCAACAGAGCCATGATCCATATCGCGCTTACTAACTTCGAATATTTCGATCGAAAAAATATTGAGTTAATTGAAGGCAACATCGATCAAACACTTCCCGATTATTTACAAAATCCTGCCAAGATTGATTTTGCACTGATTGATGCCAACCATCGATACGAGCCTACCATTCGCTATTTTAATTTGCTAGCGAAACGAATGGGAGATCATGGCGTGATGGTCATTGATGATATTTATTATTCAAAAGAAATGGGCCGAGCCTGGAACGAATTAAAAAAACACGACCTGGTTTATGGGAGCATTGACCTCTTTCGTTGTGGAATTCTTTTCTTCGACCTGGCTTTAAATAAACAACATTTTATCTGGAAATATTAAAAGTTAACTTTGAATTTGATCTACATTTAATTTGACCTATGGCAGAAGAAACACCGGAACCAAAGAAGGGAAACAAATCAACGATATTCATTGCGTTGCTACTCGTTATCATTTTAGTTCAAAGCGTAAAGATCTATCTCGACTACCAGGAAAAAGTGGAAGTAAAGGAGCAACTGGCAACAACTGAGGAAGATCTGGCTGGCACCATGCAAAAGCTTACTGACATTCAAGCCGAGTTAAACCAGAAGATTACTGAGATAGAAAAATTGGGAGGCGACGTGAAAGAATTGCAAAAGGCAAAAGCAGAGGTAGAACTTGAATTAAAGAGAAATAATAAACGAAGTGCGAAAGCCCTTCAGGAATTGAAGGACAGAGTAGAAGGCTATGAGGAGCTACTCAAACTAAAAGACCAGGAGATTGAAAAATTGAAGAATGTAAACACACAGCTTTTCAGTGAAAACAAAAACCTAAAGACTAAACAAAATAAGCTAAATGATTCTATTGTTAACCTTTCGAAAAACAAAGATGAGTTAGCCAGCAAAGTTGCAATCGCCTCACAGCTCAAAGCTGAAAACATTATCATCAAAGGAGTGAACAGTAAGGGAAAGGAGCGCGACTCCCCCTTCAAGAACAGGCAACTACAAAAATTAAAGGTAGACTTTAATCTTGCCGAAAATAAAGTAGCCCCTATTGAAGGAAAGAAAATTATTATCAGAATCATTGATGAAAATGGTCAAGTCATCTTTGACGTGGCGAAAGGCTCTGGAACATTTATTTTTAATGGCAAAGAAGAATTCTACACGGCAGCACAGGAAATTCTATTTGATAACACGAAGCAAAAATTAAGTTATCTCTACGAAAAAGGTTCGGAGTATGCTGCTGGAAAATATGTTGTTGAAATCTTTACTGACAACTACAAAATCGGCAGCGGCCAATTTGAGATAAAATGATTAGTTAAGAATTGGGAGTTAGAACCTTAACTGATTCAATCGGATAGTCAAATAAACCATGCTCCTTGATTGCTTCTTCCACTTTGTGAGGAACAAATTTTTCCCAACCAGGCTCTCCTTTTTTGATCATCGCTAGCACATTATCTGAAATGATATTTAGGTTGTTGACGTTGGCATCATCAATGTCTTCCATTTTATTGTTGTCCATGAGGTATCTGAACAAACTCTTTAAATTGTCAGGCAATTCTGATTCGAAATCTTTTAACGTAAAGAGTGAGTTATCCTTTCTTAGGGCAGGATAGATGTAGAGTTTTATGTTGCTGCCAAACAAAGAGGCAAAGCATTCCAATATCCCTCCACGCAAATTCGAATAAGTTTTCTCATCGAATACTTTTTGCAATGCAAAAATCCCCATCACCAAGCCAGTCTTTCTGCCTTTGGTAATCTTTGACAGGTAATCGACTAGTCGATAATATTCAAAGTAGTTTGACACCAGTACATTCTGCCCCAGTGAGCAAATGATGTCAGCCCTGTAAAGGAAATCTTTCTCATCAATATTACCATCAGGGCTGAGGTCGTTGAGTGTCAACTCTGTGAGCATCACAATTCTGCTTTTGTCTACATCCTCTTCATCCCGAAAATGCCTTCGTGAAGTAAGAAGCATATCCACATTCACATGCGTGACAGGCCGGAACCTTCCTCTAAGCACGATCACATTCTTTTTATATAAATATTCTGAAGGTTGCATGACGCGGCCATCGGGTCCAAACATGGCTGCCTTGGTCAACCCGTTCTTCACAAGCTTCAGTGCCATCAATCGGTTATCCACATGTTTGAAGTCGGGGCCATCCAGACGAAACATATCAATCTCAGCCCTGCGTGAACTTAGCCCATCTAAAAGAGAAAGCATGATCTCTTCCGTATTGCTGAGGAACATGCTAGCGTAAATTAAATTCACACCCAAAATTCCTAAGGCTACTTGCTGTTGCAATTGATCGTTGTCATGCATCTTCACATGAATCACGCAATCATTGAATGGGCCCTTTGGCTTAAGTTGAAACCGAATACCCATCCATCCCTGACCTTGGTTAGTTCTTTCAAAATTCAAAATCTCGACCGTGTCAGCAAAGGCAAAGAAGCGAGTTTCATCGATACGGTGCGGAAGGCGCTCAGGCAGCAATTGATACTCATGTTCAATCATACTAATGAGGCGATTCTCGCTAACATAACGATCACAAGCACCATAGATCGCATCACTGAATTTCATGTCATAGGCTGACATCGTTTTAGCAATGGTACCGCTAGCTCCGCCTACTTTAAAAAAATTAGCCGCTGTTTCCTGGCCGGCACCCACCTCAGCAAAAGAGCCATAGATAGCCCGGCTCAAATTAATTTGAAGAGCCTTCTCTTGTGTAGTGAGTTTCTTAATTTCTTCCATGGATACTCAAAAATACGACATTAAATTTCACTTATTTTTTAGAAGTAACCCACTCCCTAAATGAAACAAAAATTATAACGTCTTTTTGGGGATTTTGGTTTGGACTCAACAAAAAACGCTGGTCAAAGATCAGCGTTTTTTGTTGAAGTCGCTCCAAGCCTAAGCTTTGGCAAACATCTCCTTCGCTTCCTTCTTCAACTCATCCCACTCATCAGGCGGAGGTGGTGTCCCTCTTTCAAAGACTTCTTGCAGTAACCACTTCACAACATCTTTCTTTAGTCCGAATTTTTTCACCAGGCCTTCGCAAAATGCAATTTCCTTTTTCTCCACCACACCATCAGCCCAAACCATCAACATCAAATCATAAAGCACATTCATCTGGTCATGAAAATTATCCGGAACAATGATTTTGAATTTCTCTTTACTATCAATCAATTCCTTCACTTGTCTTTCCTTCAAGCCATAACGCTTGCCAATCTTAAACAACATCTTTTGTTCTTTCGCATGAACAAAACCATCGGCCTTGGCCAATGCAAGCAAATTCTTGATGTGGTTTTTCTTGTAAGACAAGTATTGGTGTTCGAAAAAGCCGTTCATATAAATTTAAGGTTAGATGTCTGATACTTAGTGACTACTTAATTTTCACCCATTTTTTATTTGACTGTGCTGACTTAACTACTGTCTCTACAAAAGTCATTCCGCGCACACCATGATGCACATCGGGGAAGTCATATTTCTCGGCGTTGATTTTCTTACCCGGTTTGTAATCGTGCATCGCATTAGTGAATGATCGGTAGATGTTAGCGAATGCCTCGAGATAACCTTCCGGGTGGCCGGCCGGAGTACGAATGTAACCCTTCGCCTCGTCCGACAAATATTTCCAACCCGCTCTGTGAATTTCTCTTGGCTTATCCAGCCATTTCACAACGAGTGTACTTGGCTCTTCTTGCCTCCATTCCAATCCACCCTTTTCTCCATAGATTCGAATGTTAAGATTATTCTCTTCACCAGCCGCTACTTGCGTTGCCAGCAACATTCCTGTTGCTCCATTATCAAACTTAACAAGCATCGAAGTATCGTCATCCAACATGCGACCCTCCACGACAGTATTTAACATCGTGCACACTTCAGTGATGTCTGATCCGGTGATGTACTCAGCAAGATTAGCAGCATGCGTTCCAATGTCGCCAATGGCTCCTCCCATGCCCGACTGCTTGGGGTCAGTGCGCCAAGATGCTTGCATGTTCCCTGTCTTTTCAAGCGGGCCAGATAGCCATCCTTGTGGGTACTCCACATACACCTTTCTTATTTTTCCAAATTTTCCGGACTTCACCATCTGCCGCGCCTCTTTCACCATGGGGTAACCAGTGTAGGTATGCGTAAGAGCAAGGATCAATCCGGATTTGTCCACTAACTTTTGCAATGATTTTGCTTCCGCTAATGAAAACGCAATTGGCTTTTCGACCACCACATGGAAACCGAATTCTAATGCCATTTTGGTTGGGGCATAGTGAACGTGGTTGGGTGTAACTACACTTACAAAATCAATACGTTTGTCTGGAGGAAGTCTCTTTTCTTTTTCAAACATTTCGGGATATGTAGCATATACCCTGCTTGGATCAAGGTAAAGAGATTCTCCTGTCTCCTTTGATTCCTTTGGGTCAATGCTGAATGCTCCGCATACCAATTCAATTTGTCCATCAATACCTGCCGCTTTGCGGTGTACCGGTCCAATAAAGGAGGTAAGGCCACCGCCTACCATCCCCATGCGTAATTTTCTCTTCACCAGTTAATTATTTTTTAGTTTTCTTTTTAGGTTTTTCTGTTTGTTCGTCCTCAGCCATCAGCTGCACTTTGGCTCTTTGTAATTCTTGTTTCTGCGCCTGGCTAACCACGGGATAACTGAGCTCTAATTTATCAAATTGTTTGGATATGATAGAAGCAATAGCCAAACGGGCATACCATTTGTCATCTGCCGGAATTACAAACCAAGGTGCATGCTCGGTGGATGTTTCGCTCATAGCCACTTCGTAAGCCTTTTGATAATCATCCCAATGTACTCTTTCCTTCAAGTCGGATAGTGAAAATTTCCAGTTCTTGCCCGGAGCCTCAATTCGTTCAAGGAAGCGCTTCTTTTGTTCCTTCTTTGAAACATTAAGGAAAAATTTCATAATGATCATCCCATTATCCGCCAGGTTTTTTTCAAATCTTCGGATTTGTTTGTAGCGCTGTTCCCAAAATTTGTCGTTCACTTTTTCCACGGATTCAATCCCTGGAATATTTTCATTGAGGATCCATTGGGGGTGAACTTTCGTTGCTAATACATTTTCATAATGCGACCGGTTATGGATCGCAATCTCCCCACGGGCTGGCAAAGCAATTTCATGCCTCCACAGATAATCATGGTCAAGTTCAAATGCATTGGGCGCTTTGAAGCTATAAACTTTTACGCCCAGTGGATTGAACCCCGACATAATATGCTTTACAGCACCATCTTTTCCAGCAGCATCCATCGCTTGAAAAATAATTAAAACACTGTACCGGTTATGTGCATACAATTTGTCTTGCACATCAGCGAGATATTTGCGGCTCGCATCAAGCATTTTTTCAGATTCTTGCTTGTTTAATACTTTGCCTTTATAAGCGGTATCGAAATCTTTCATCTTTACCTTCTTATTCGGATGCACCATCATTTTTTTGATGGGGATTAACTTCTCATCGATTTTCATAAAAGTGGGTTTTGTTTACTACAAGCTAACAGAATGTGTTTAATGATGTAGCTGATTAATCTCCAATGGGCCGATGACAAAAATCATTTTTTCATTCCATTTAAACCAGTTTCTTGGTATATTTCATTATGACATTTTTAACAGCCAATCCCATGAAAACAATAACAAAATTTTACCTTGCCTCGCTTCTAGCTTGGTTTGCCATCACAACGGCTGTAGCTCAACCCAACGACATTGCGGCCATCAAGGCAGTGATTGCGAAAGAAACCCAATCTTTTTTTAGTGTTGACCGTAAAAATTGGGAGGATTGCTGGTGGAATGTGCCTTACGCTTACTGGTCTTACTCCGACTCAACATCAACAAGCTACATCGAAGGGTGGGAAGGCCTCAACAAAACATTTGATAGTTACTTCAAAACGGCTAAACCATCTAATGCTGAAATCGTCAATGAGTGGGGAGAAATTAGAGTGTATGGTGCGGGCGCCTTCGTGAGGTTTGTACAAAAGGTGAAAGATGAAATTGAGCATGATGAAACTTCGCAAGTCAGAGTTTTGGAGAAAAAAGATGGAAAATGGAAAGTGGTTTGTGTAGATGCGATTGCCCGGTATGCTAAAACTACGACGGAGTCAAGAGTCCGTCAGTAGTTAGTTTGGTGAAAATCATAGTCAAAACTGTCCTGATCGAAGCAGCACCAAAGTGCAGGCTTCCAACGCTTGAATATTTTTTTCTTCCAACGATTTTTCTAG
>Ga0302321_100001503_pt1 | contig 20004 bp, 18 predicted proteins | sample Fen_T0_1_FD_202505 | JGI IMG/M metagenome (GOLD analysis project Ga0302321, IMG submission 202505) | Peat permafrost microbial communities from Stordalen Mire near Abisko, Sweden - Fen_T0_1 | ecosystem: Environmental > Terrestrial > Soil > Wetlands > Permafrost | place: Sweden: Abisko...
CGACAGCCTGCTCGAGCGGGGTACCCAAAGGAGTCAATGACGACGACTCCTTCAGGGAGCGCAGCTCCGCTTGTAACTGCCGGGCTTGCGCGCGGAGCTCGCGGGTGACGAGCTCGAGCTCCCGGCAGCGCGCCTCGTCGCTTCCGCGAGGCGGCAGAGTTTGGCGCGACTGCCAAGCCTTTTCCAGCTCCAGCAGGCGCGCGAGATCGCCTTGCTCATAGGCTTGCGTGGCCTGCTTCATGGCCGCCGTGCGTTCTTGCCGTTCGGCGTCATGCGACGCTCGATCGGGATGCGACGCTACGACCAAACGTCTAAACACCGCCCGCAGCGATTCCCGGTTTTTGGCCTGCCCGCGCTGCTCGGCGGAGTCGACTTCACGCTTCGCGTGGTCGTGCTCGGGTGCGTGTACAGAGCCAGAGGTCGGGCGCCCTCGCGGCTGACCTCGTTCGGGCGGCTCTTGCCAAACGTCAGGCTCGGAATCGGACGGTGCTCGATCGAAGTCACTGAAGAGACCCGCCTCGAGCGAGCGGCGCACCTGGGCCACCTTCTTCGCGGCGCTGGCCGAGAGCCGTCCCGGCGCGAGCAATTCGTCGAAAAGAGCGCGTATCTCGGCGACGAGCGCTTCGTAGCGAGTGACGAGCGGTGCGAGCTTTTCCAGCGCGGCGCCCTGGGCCGATTGGGTGTCGGCCAGCGTCTTCTCGAGCGTCCGTTTCTTGGTCCGAATGGTGCTCAGCAGGCGGTCGCGTTCCCTGAGCAGAGCAGCGAGGCGCTCGCCCTCCGCGTGCAATCGGAGCCCCGATCGAGGCCCCGCTTCATACTTGGGCGCGGGCTGACGGCGAGCGGGCATCCGCTGCAGATATGGGGCAACCGCCGGCAGAAGCAAAGAGCTTTTTGACGAACGGCCAACGCCGAAGTTTCGAGGAAGTTGCAAGCCGCACCGGTTGAAGCCCGACGTAGCTCGGTCGTGGCCTGGGTCCCGATCCCGCCCGAACGGGCGTCGGCACTTCCCGCCAAGGCGAGCAAGACGCGGCGCAGACGACCAACACCAATGGCAATGGTTCAGAATGTATCTGGCAAGCGCGGCATGCAGACGGCGGTGAAAAGGAAGCCGCTACGTTGACGCCACTCGCCCCGGAAGGTCGCCCCGCTTGCCAGCGGTCCAGCATCCACCAACAGCCGGGCCGAGAATCCGCCCTGTGCATCGAGTTCGATTGCGACGTCGAAGAAGTCTAGAAACTGGCGAGTCCGGTAGAATTGACACTTGTAGAAAGCCTCTTTGGCGCAAAAGATCAGGCGGGCCGCGAGCAGCGGCGCGATGGTGGCCAGCGCACTCATCTCGGCATCGCTAGCGATCCGCCGAGCGATCGCGGACTCCAACGGCAGAGCTGGTTCTACATCGATACCGACCCCCGCGTAGTTCCGCTCCCACCCGACGGCGGCCAGACACAAGCCATGGGTGTGCGTGATGCTGCCGACCACTCCAGCAGGCCACAGGGGTTCCCGCTGGCTGCCGCTCAGTAACGGGGAGTCGGCCAGGCCCAGGCGTCGCAAAGCCGCGCGCGCACACTGGCGACCGCAGCTGAACTCGAGCCGACGCTTGTCCACCGCAGATGCAACGAGCGACAGCTCTTCCGGAAATAGCGGCAGGCTCGGTTCGCGCGGATCGCCCCACTCGATCGCGAAGTCGGCGGGAAGGACGTCTACGAACATGGCCGGGAACCGCGCTCGTCATGCTACCATGAGTCACGCTGGTGGAAGAAGGGCGCACGGGGGCATCGAGCCACGCAAGCGGATTGCCCGACGAGCCCAGGGACGAGCATGAAGCTATCCAACTATCTGTTTTTCCGCGATGGCTGCGAGGCAGCACTGACGTTTTACGAGCAGTGCGGGTTCGGCTCCGTCGGGTCGCTCGTTCGCTACCCTGAAGGTCCGATGCAGGGCAAGGTGATGCACGCTTCGTTCAGCGGGAGGGGCGTCCATTTCTTTGCATCGGACAACCACGATGCCGAACCCATGCGGGGCTCGGCCATGATGTTCGAGCTCAGTGACCGAGTGCAGACGGAGCAGCTGTTCGAGCGGCTGGCCCTGGGCGGGCAAGTCACCACGCCTTTGGGCGTGCAAGCGTGGGGCGACTACTACGGCAAATTGACCGACCAATTCGGCGTTCAGTGGATGCTGAATTGCTCTGGAGCGAGCTGAATCAACGATGCGCCATTCACCCTCGTCAGCGAAAGCCTTGCCGAGCGAGACCGACGAGCGCACCGAACACGATCAGCCACGTCGAGTTCCACTTGAAGCCCAGCAAAAGCAGCGCGCTCACCGCGGCCAACAATGCGGTTGCCCAATCGACGATTGCGGCGCGACAGAGCTGCAAGGTGACCACGGCCATCAAAGCCAACGAGGCCACGTTCACTCCATCCAAGAGCGCACCGAGCGATGGTGAGCGCCGGATCTTGGGCAACAGCACGGAGCTCAAGGCAACGAAGACGAAGGCGGGCAAGAAGATACCCAGCGTCGCCAATGTGGCCCCCGGCACACCACCAAGCAGGTAGCCGATGAAGGTGGCCGTGGTGAACACCGGGCCCGGAGTGATTTGACCGACCGCAATCGCGTCGAGCAATTGCGCTTCGCTGAGCCAATGCCGCTGTTCGACGAAGTCCGCGCGCAGAAAGGCCAGCAATACGTAACCACTGCCGAACAACACCGAGCCAATCTTGGCGAAGATCAGAAACAGGCCAGGTAAGCTAAACGGCGTGACGACGGCTTTAATCGCAACCGCCGATCCCACCGCGCCGCTCGACACGACTGCACCCGGCAACATCGGCGAAGCCGCGAATCGTTTGCGAACGGCCAACTCCGTGAGGCCAGCGAAAGCAAGACACAGGAGCTCGTTAGCCCCGAACGCCGAGGCCAGCGCGGTCAGGATGCCGATGGCAACGAGGGACCTGCTCTTGACCGCCTTGGGGGCCAGGCTGAACAACGCCTGCAGCACGATGGCTATGATCACTGGCTTCACCCCGTACAGCAGGGCGCTCGCTCGTGGCTGTGCTCCAAAACGGACATACGCCCAGGCCAGTGTTGCCGTGATCGAGGCTGCAGGCAGGATGAAGGCACTGCCGGCGACGATCAGCCCCCACACGCCGCCGCGTCGTTGGCCGATGTGAATGGCCATTTCCGTGGAATTAGGGCCGGGAATCAGATTCGTGATGCCGAGAAGATCGAGAAATTCTGCCTGGCTGAGCCACCCCTTCCGGCGAACGACTTCGTCTTCCATCATGGCGATGTGCGCGGCCGGCCCGCCAAACGCCGTCACGCCGAGGCGCAAGAACAATGAGCCGAGCTCTCGCAGCGCCTTCGACTGGGGCGGCGCTGCCGCCGAGCCTCGAGCTGGCGGGCTGTCCTCGCGATTCATGACGGGCGCCGACACTAGCTCAGAGCCTTCGCCGGAGTACACTGCGGCATGAGCGGGATCGATCTCAGCGCGCGACGAGCATTCCTGACGCTGGCCGGCACGGGGGCTTTGCTCCAGGCTTGCCGACAAGAGACACGAGTGTATGCCGAGCCAGCGACGCCAACACCGCCTCCGCAAACGCCGCCTCCGCGAGCGCCCGCGGCCGCCGGCAGCGGCAAAGACGACGGTCAAGCGGAAGAGGTCAGTGCGACCGAGGACCTCATGCGCGAGCACGGCGTCATTCGCCGGATCTTGGTCGTGTATCGCCTGTCCGCGGCGCAACTGCGAAGCAAGCCGGCGGGTGTTTCGCTCGATGCCCTTCAGCGAGCGGCCAAGCTGATGCGTACGTTCGCAGAGGAGTACCACGAGCGACAACTCGAAGAAACCCACTTGTTCCCGGCGGTGAAGGCTGCTGGTGGCCCGGCGGCCGCTGAACTCACGACTCTGATTGCTCAGCATCAGCGCGGCCGAGAGATCACGGACTATGTGCTGGCCATCACTCGAAAGACGCTTGGCACTTCAGCCGAACTGCTCGCGCGAACGCTCGAAGGCTTTTCGCTCATGTATGAAGAACACGCCGCCCGCGAAGACACGATCGTCTTCCCGGCTTGGAAGAAAGCGCTTTCTCCCAAACAACTCGACGAAATGGGCGACTTGTTCGAAGACATCGAACACAAGACCTTTGGCAAGGATGGCTTCGACGATGCCGTCGAGCAAATCACCAGCGTCGAGCGTGCGATGGGCCTCGATCCCGCGTCACTTACCGCGCCGCCGCCGCCGAGGCTCGGTTAGCCCACGGGCACGCTGCCGCACTGGAGTTCGCATGTCTGGACCTACTACGCCTGACGTTCGCCCGGTCTCGGGTCCCGAAAGGGCGGCGTCCATCGACGCCATCACACGGCTCTTGTCGGCTGAAGGTTTACCGATTTCCGATCTGTACGATCACCTCGACACGTTCCTGGTAGCGCGCCTGGAAGAAGAGATAATCGGTGTGGTTGGGGTCGAGCTGTACGGGCAAACCGCGCTCTTGCGCTCGCTGTGCGTGGCGAAAGCGCATCGAAGCCAGCGCATCGGACAGGCGTTACTCACGGCGATCGAAGCCTTGGCCCTGGCGCACGGTGTCAGCGAGCTGTACCTGCTGACTACGTCCGCGGCTGACTATTTCGAGCGATTCGGTTTCCGCACGCTGGCGCGCGAGCTCGCCCCGGATCAGATCCGACAGACCGCGCAGTTCCGAACGCTGTGCCCGGGATCAGCCCGATTGATGAAACGCAGCGCGGCTTCGACCTGACGAGTCACGGGTTAGGGAGCGATCTGCGCCGGGTCGATGCCGAGCTGCGCGACGAGAAAACCCCAGAGGTCGGCCCACTCCTCGATTTGTTTGTTCGTCGGCTTGCCGGCACCGTGTCCAGCTTTGGTGTCGATCCGGATCAGGATTGGCGCTGTGCCGCGTTGCGCATGTTGCAGAGCGGCCGCGAATTTGTAACTGTGTAGCGGGACAACGCGGTCGTCGTGATCGGCCGTGTAAATCAGGGTGGGTGGGTAGTCCGTGCCGGGTTTGGTGTTGTGGTAAGGGGAATATGCGCGAAGTGCCGCGAATTCAGCGGGATCTTTGGGCGAGCCGTACTCGGACTCCCAAGCCCATCCGATCGTGAATTGGTTGAAGCGAAGCATATCCAATACGCCCACCCCGGGGAGCGCTGCGCCGAACAGCTCGGGGCGCTGGGTGATCGCTGCGCCGACCAACAGGCCACCATTGCTGCGACCTCCGATCGCCAGTTTGGATCTTTGGGTGTAGCCGGCCTTGGTCAAGAACTCCGCAGCCGCGATGAAGTCGTCGAACACGTTTTGCTTGCGCAGTTTGATGCCTGCGTCGTGCCATTCACCGCCGAACTCCCCTCCCCCGCGTAGATTCGGCACCGCGAGCAGCCCACCGAGCTCCATCCAGACCAAATTGGGAACGCTGAAGCTCGGAGTAAGTGAGATCTCGAAGCCGCCGTAGCCGTAAAGGTAGGTCGGGGCTCGACCATCGTGAGCCAGGCCTCTGCGAGCGCACAAGAACATCGGAATTCGTGTGCCGTCCGCGCTTTTATACCAAACCTGTTTGGTTTCGTAGTTCGCGGGGTCGAAGGCAACCTGGGGGCGGCGCCACAGACTCACCTTTCCAGACTGAATCTCGAGCTTCCAGATCTCGGTCGGGACGGAAAAGCCGCTATACCAGAAATAGGTCTCGCGATCGCGGCGCTTGCCGGAAAAGCCGCCCGCGCTGCCAATCCCCGGTAGCGAAAGTTCACGCTCCAGTTTGCCATCGAGCCGATGAATGGTGACCTTGGTGTGCGCATCGTCCAGCCGGGTTGCGATCAAGCGGTCGCCTACGACGCTCACGGACTCGAGCGTGTCGGGACCTTCGGAGATCAGTTCACGCCAAGCGGATCTCTGCGGCTGGTGCACGTCGATCGCGATCACTCGACGGCGAGACGCGGATTCGTCGGTCAGGAACCAAAGAGTATCGCCCTCGTTGCCGAGGAAATCGAACTTCGCCATGAAGTCCGGCAAGAGCTCGATGGTCTTCCGCTGAGCCGGAGGCACGCGCAAGTCTTGAATGAAGACACAATTTTTCGGATCGGTGCCAATCCCGACGGACAAGATCAGCCAGCGACCATCTTCACTGACGGTGGCACTGAAGCTCCACTCCTTGTGGTCTGGGCGCGCGTAGATCAGTGTGTCGGCAGACTGCGGCTGGCCGAGCCGATGGAAGTACACCTTTTGGTCGTAGTTTTGGCCCGTGAGCTCGTCCCCCGGCTTGGGTTCGTCGAAGCGCGAATAATAGAAGCCTCGATCGTCGTGGCTCCAGCTGGCGCTGCTGAACTTGACCCAACGCAACACATCGGCGGTATCCGTGGCGCTGGCAACGTCGCGCACGCGCCAGATCTGCCAATCAGAGCCGGCCTCGGCCAAACCATAGGCCATCCGCTGGCCGTCATTGCTGAAGGCGAGTGAGGCCAGTGCGACCGTGCCGTCTTTCGATAGTCCGTTGGGGTCCAGGAGCGGCTGTCGCTCGCCGCCATCACTCAGAGTGTAGAGCACGGATTGATTTTGCAGGCCGTCGTTGTGAGCCACGATCAGGCGTGAGCCTTCGACCGAGGGAGTGCCCCAACGCTCGTAGTTCCAGAGCTCGCGCAAGCGTCGCGCGAGCGCGGCGCGGGCATCGATCTGCGAGAACTGTCCCGCAGTGAGCGCGTTTTCGGCATCGATCCAACGGCGAGTGTCAGGCGAGTCCATCGCTTCCAGCCAACGGTAGGGATCGGCGACCGTCACCCCATGATAGACATCCTCCTCTGGGCCGCGGGCCGCGTCCGGGTAGTGTAACGCGCTGGGCGGCGCCGGCGTCGGCGCGGATGACGGTGCATTCACCCGAGTCATCGGCTCACCGAGCGTAGCGTGGCGAGATGGGCGACAGCCGAACGAGAGCGCGAGCAGACACAGAGAGCTGCAGAGACATCGAGACATGACACGCCGCAGACTCTATCAGCGCTTGCAGTGCTCGCCAGCCACCCGATGTCGACTCGGCATTTGTCACGGCCGTCGAAGCATTCTGGCCGCGCCCTCGCTCCGCTCTAGTGGAGCTCGCGCGCGTCCGTCATCCGGCGGGCGCGCCACGCATCGACACTGAAGCGACCCGGGGCCTGTGTCGTGAGGTGCACGCAGACGCCGAACAAGCACAGATTCTTGACCAGGTTCGAGCGTTGAAACACCGTCCACAGCCAAGCCGAATCCGCGGGGATGCCGGCCGGGACGTGAAACAAACCCGGTAAGTGCACGGTGAGCGTCACGACGAAAAGGAACGCGCCGAGCAGTCGAGCACCAAGCTGCATTCGGTAGCCCGCAAGGATTGACAGACCCCCGATCAGCAAGATCACGCCGCTCGAACGCGAGGCCAGCATCGGCCATTGGACCCACGTCGGCATGAAGTGCTGGATCAGTCGATCATCGAGAAGGTGCTCGCTGCCCAGACCTAGAAAGATGGTCGAGAACAGACCTCGAAAGATCAGATCACGAGTGTCGTTGCTCACCCGTCGCTCGAAACCGCGAATGAGTCGAAGCATATTCGGTGTTCAGGCGTACTCGCCGGTCGTGAAGCGGCTCGCGCAAGCGGCAGGCATGGTTTCCGGAAATTCGGTCATTTCTCGCATTGGGCGGAGCTTGGCGAAGAGGTGTGGGCGCGAACGAAGCGCTGAACGTGTAAGTCTTTGCCCGGGGGCCCGGCGAGCGCAAGATCGTTCGCGGCCGGGCGCTGCGTCAGACGAACGGCGAACTGGATCTGCCCCGAGCGACAGGCGGCAACGTGCCTCAATCTTACTTCTCGCGCGGCGCAGTGGTCCGTGCCGGCGCGTCGCTGCGGCCATCAGCAGGGGCGCTCTTACCCTGCATCTTCTTGCCGGCCCGCTCGAAAGCCCGACCGGTGGCGCGGCCAGCACGATTCAGAGCATCGCCCGTCTTTTCGGCGGCGCCTTGCAGCGCAGTACCGGTCTTCTGTGCGGCGCGGTCGACGCCCTTGCCGGCCCGCTCCATGGGACCCGCTGCCTCTCGATCGCGGTGGCAAGCGGCGGCAAGTAGCAGAGTCAGGAATACGATCTTGGACATGGCGTCCGGGATCGTAATCCCCGAACCCCGTTCGTCGACCCGATCAATCGCATTAGAGGGTGCGCCGAAGCCAATCCTCCAGCGGTTTGAGGAAGGTCTGCTTCCAACGGAAACCGAAATACGGATCCGCCTCACCGAATTCGGGGTGGTGCTCGATATTGACGTGGGCCGCGTGGTCGAACAACGAAACGGTGTCGAACATGGCTTGGCCGAAGCCCGTCCCTTCTACGTAGACCAAGAGGTCCCCGTGGAATGCGCCCACGTTACCGTAATAGCTGTCGTCGCGCCCAGCTAAGCCGCAAGACAAATCGCGGAGCGCGGCCAGCGAACCATAGTTGTCGAATAGCGGACCCACCAACTCCAAGCGCTGCTCGTTCGTGTACACGAACGACTGCGTCGCAAAGTCCACCCGATTGCGGATGAAGCCGGGCGTGGGCGACAATGCCCCCACGGGCGGCGGTGTGCCGAACACGAAGAACATGGCTTGTTCGTTGGTCGTTCCGGGCGGAAACACCGGCAGGGGCGAGGGAGCAGAGGGGTTCGCATGCGCGAGCCGCAGCACCTGACCGAGCACGGCCGAGCTCGGATCGAACAATCCACCGGCCGCAATCGCGCCCTGCAGATTGGTGCAGATCGTGTCGTTGTGCGCGGCGATCAGCGGATCTTCGGTGAAGAAGGTGCCCTCGTACAAGAAGACGCCCGCGAACTCGCCCGGTGCGCGATTGACCGTGGCCAACGCCGCATTGGCCCCCGCGGAAAAGCCACCGATGACTGGCTTTCGATGCGAATCGAACGACTTGAGCAACGACAACGCAAACAGCGCATCCTGCGAGAATGCGTTGAAATCCCAGTCTGCCATCGCGTGGCAGTCCGTACTGGATTCGCACGCGCCGACCGGTAAGCGAGTTCGTCGTTGATCGACGAGCCAGACATCGTAGCCTGCTTTGGCAAGCTCGCCTGCGGCCGAATTCGCGTACTCCCCAGTTTCGCTGATCTCGTAGAAGCTCCCCGGGAGCAGGAATGGACTCAGTAACAGCACCGAGCCGCGTCCACCATGCCGAGAGCTGACATGAGTGATGGCGAAGCGATTCAGCTTCAGGTGGTCGACTTCCACCTGATACACCACGCGCTCGAGTGCCGGCTGTGGGTGGCTGACGTCGGCCGATAGGACATCGTAGGCGCCGAAAGCATTGAGCGAGCAAGCTGCGAGCAGAGCTGCGGGTCCGAACATCCCTAGTATACTAAGGGAGGTGAAGCACATTAGTCCTTAGGCATTTTTCGGGCCTACTGCCTCAAAGTGAGAAACCGACGAGCGCACCCATTCCCGGATTCAGCTTCGAGCAGCGCGACCCAGAGCACCTGTAAATAGGGATCGTTTGCAAACATCCGCGACTCGGCGACGCGCATCACGACGATCGAGCTCGACGGTTTCGTGGTCGAGCTGCGGCACCGACAGCCGTGAACTATCTGGCTTGGGTGATACGCCACGCCTCCTCGTCCGTCGGTGCCTCAGCGAAGACGCACGGACGGCGCCGAAGGCGCGTGGCGCGTCTCGGAAATCGGCTGGAGCAGGCCACCTGTTGCAGGATAGCCGAGCCGGGAAGCGAAGGGTTGGCGGTTTCCGCCACGAGGCGGCCCCCAATCACTCGCGGGGGTGGTATCCTCGGCGGCGTGGCAGCATCGAAACTCGAGCGCGTGATTCAAGCCCGCATGGAGCTGCGAAAGCGCTGGGAGGCGCGCACGCAGGCAACGCCGAGCATGGCCGATCCGAGCCCGCTCGGAAGCGGCCCCGTGAATCGGCATGGAATGCCCAGGTTGCCGGTCGGTCAAAGTGCGAGCAAGAAGTGGCCCGTGCTGGACTTGGGGGTCTTGCCCGAGGTCACTCGTGAGTCCTTCCGGCTCGAAATCGACGGCGCGGTAGAAGTGCCAACCACGCTGCGCTTCCACGAATTGCTGGAGCTGGAACAGGTGGAGGACGTGAGCGACTTCCACTGCGTCACCACTTGGTCCAAATTCGATCTTGCCTGGAAGGGGGTGCGCGTATCGGACCTGCTCGCGCTGGCCCGCCCGTTGGAGAGCGCGCGGGCACTGATGGCGCACGCAAGCGATCGGTACACGACGAACGTGGCTCTGGAAGAAGCGCTCAAGCCGGATGTACTCCTAGTCTACCAGGTGGACGGCGCGCCCCTGCCACGCGAGCACGGCGGGCCAGTGCGCATGATCACGCCCCAGCTCTACGCCTGGAAGGGCGCAAAGTGGATCAACCGCCTCGAACTGCTGACAGAGAACGCGCCCGGTTTTTGGGAGCAGCGCGGGTACTCCATGACGGCACATCCCTGGCGCGACGACCGCTACGGCTGAGGCGCGTTGCAACGGCTGAGTCGGGGATACGCTCGCTCACCGTGGATTGCCACTGGGAAGAACGCCCCGCGTCGCACTCGCGAAACGGAACCCCAGCTATCCATCCAGCGGATGAACCGTATCTCGCGCACCGATGGCAGCGCCTTCACACGACAAGGCGAGGCCTGGTCGGAGACCACCGAGCTCGAACCATCGATTTTTCGCGTGCGCCTCGGCGGTCCGTTTCGCGGCGCGTGGCTCGCCAACCTGAGCTCCCGTCTAGCCGAACGGCAGATGTCCATCGATCACGTGCATGCTCGGCTCACGGCCGACTACATCTGGATCGCGGAATTGCACTTGATCGGGCCGAAGGCGACCGTCGAACCACTCGACATCGACTACGTCTGCCTCGCCGACGATACGGACGTCCGCACCGCAGCGGCCTTCGTGATCGACAGTTATCGCCTGCTCGAGTCGCGCGACTACGGCGGCACGCTGATGCTGACGCTCGAAGCACCCGATTCGGTCGGGTTGCTGGGTTCGTTGCTGACGCGCTTGGCACTGCTCGGCTTGGTTCCGATCGAATTGCACATCGAGACCAGGGCCGGCCGCGCCTACGATTCACTCTGGTTGTGCGCCGCCGGGGGCGAGCCTCCGACCGGAGACGCGGGCGATGCCGTTTTGCAGGTGCTCGAACGCAGCCTCAGCTCGACTCAAAGCAGCCGTTAGCCAACGGCCAGTGCTCAAATTTCGCGCAGCGCACACTCACGCAAAGAGCTCAAAAGACTGCCCCACCAAAGCGCCATCCGGCGCACGAAGGCGCTCGGCTCTTCACCGTGACGCACGGGATGGTCAGGTCGAAGTTGGCTGAAGCCGCGGTGTTGAACCGTGACCAGCGCGCCGCTCGGACTCGGTTCGAAGCGCACTTCGACCTCGGTCTTTTCGTCGGCAGTGAAGTTGCTCACCCGCCACTCGAGGAGCAGCCGGCTGGGCGGCTCCCAGAGAGTGATCCGCCCCGTTTCGTGAACGATTTTGCCGGCTTCCGTTTGGTACGACTCGAACAGGCGTCCGCCGAGCTTCGGCTCGAGCTGCAACACGCTACCCTTGCCGCCCATCCGATACCTGAGGCCACCGCGCCACCACAGGTCGATCTCTTCGGTGAATATCCGAAAGGCATCTGCGGGTGGCACCTGCACGAGCACCGAGACGGTGGCTTGGTCACCGGGCGGTGGCGCTGCTCTCAACGAGACCCCGGCTTTCGGCGCTCCGCGTGCGCCTTGAAGGCCGAGAGCTGCGCGCCCCAGAACGCTTCGACCTCGGACAGCCAATGACCCAACTCGCTGAAGGGTTCGCGTTCGAGCCGATAAACGCGCGCCCGTGCATCGTGCTCGAGCTCACTTTCGCTGACGAGGCCAGTCTTGCGCAGCACCCGCAAGTGTCGGCTCATTGCCGGGCGCGTCATGGACAGCGCGTCCGCGAGCTCGCTCGCCCGCTGGGGGCTCCGACGCAAGAGGTCGATCACGCCGCGACGCGTGGGATCGGCCAGGGCGCTCAGGGTGCGGTCGATGTTATTGGGCGCGGTCAGTGGAACTCCGAATGCGTTGCATGAACCACCACAAGTGACCCTCGAGATCGAGCGCGCCGTAACTGCGATCGGTCCAGTAATCGTCGCCGTAGTCATTGGTGGAGGGCTCGCGGGCGACCTTGGCGCCAGCCGCGACTGCACGCTGGTGGTGCAGATCAACGTCGTCGACGAACAGGGCGCAAGCCTGGGTAATGTGTCCGCCAGTCGCCTGGGGACTACGATAGAGAGCGGGCCCCGGCTCTTTGCCGCCGGTGCCGCTGACCATCACCAGAGCTTCGCCGAAGCACAACTCGGAGTGGTGAATCACGCCGTCATCGCCTTCGACTTTGAGGCGAACCTCGAAGCCGAACGCGCGGCACAACCAATCGATCGCCGCGCGCGGGTCATCGTAGAAAACGGATGAGCTCAGACGTGGCCAGCCGAGCGGGGTGGGTTTCATCGGAAAAAAGTCTCCTTGGTTGCCGAGCGGTTAATAGTTAACCAAATAGACAACTATGTCAACTGCGATCATTTCCAGTGTCGAATCGACGCGGCGAGATCAGCAACGCGTGAACAAAAACAGACACGCTCCCGACGCGGAACCGAATCAAAGCTCGTCCCAGACGGGCGGATCGCGTGGCACTTTCGGACTCGACGCGCGCGCGCCTCGCCCGCGCAGAATGGGGCTGCTAGAACCACCGCGTGGCAACGAACCTTCAGGTTACTCCCCCGAGCCGCGAGCAGCTCGTTCACTTGCTGTACGAGGCGGCTGAGCTCGAGCACACGTTGATGTGCACGTATTTGTATGCGGCGTTCAGCTTGCGAAGCGGCGAAGCCGAAGGGCTGAGCGCGAGCGAAGCCGTGACGGTGGCCGGCTGGCGGCGCGTGATCATCCAGGTGGCGGTGGAAGAGATGAGTCACTTGACGGCAGTGTGGAACATCACCGCCGCTTTGGGCGGCGCGCCGCGCTTCGGGCGCGGCAACTTTCCTCTCGATCCGGGCACTCTTCCGGCCGGCATCGTGGTCAAGCTCGCCCCCTTCAGCGAGGCCGTGATCCAGCACTTCGTGCACCTCGAGCGGCCCTCCACTTCGGATGAACCGGACGGCGATGGTTTCGCTTTGGAAGCCCACTTTCGTCGTGGCGTCGACAGCATTCGACTCACGCCCATGGCCCTCGACTACGACACGGTCGGGGCATTTTACGAGACGCTGGGCGCCAAGCTGCGCGCATTCGTCAGCCACTTGGGCGAAGATGCAGCCTTCAGCGGAGACCCGATGCTGCAACTGTCCGCCGCTGAGTTGGCACTTGCCGGCGCCAAGCCTGTGGTGTGCATGAAGACCGCCTTGGGCGCGTTCGCAACGATTGTCGAGCAGGGTGAGGGTGCACCGGAGCATTCGGCCGACTCTCACTATCAAAAGTTCTTGGCCATCCGCACTGAGTTCCACGCGCTGAAGGCAGCCAATCCGGATTTTCAGCCGGCCTTCCCCGCCGCTCACAATCCAGTGCTCCGCCCACCGATGGGTCGCACGGGCCGCGTCTGGCTGGAAGACGAAGAAGCCGCCGAGACGGTCGATCTCGCCAACACCGGCTACGCGCTGATGCTCCGACTTTTGGCCTACTCGTACTCGGTACCACGCCCGACGCCAGAGAAGAGCTTGGCGGTCGATCTAGCGACGGGCTTGATGCGCGCGGTCACCTTGCTGGCCGAGCGCGCGGCGCGCTTGCCCGCCGGGCCATCGAACCCAGATTGCAATGCGGGCATGTCGTTCACCGCGCTGCGCGATGCGGCCTCCTTACCGCCTGGGGCGAGCACTCGCCGTTTCTTCGCCGAGCGCCTGGCCGAGCTGGCTCTGGCCGCGGATGCGCTAGCCAAAAACGGCGACCCGCGCGTGATCGACGCGGCGCGCATCATTGCCGAGCTTGCCGGGCGTGCCGAGCGTGGCTTCGCGGCGGCGGCGTCGATGCCCCCGTCCGCGCCGCCGGAAACCAAGCCGAACCCGGTTTCACTGCCCTTGGCTCCGCCCGCCCCGGCGCTGATCGACGGCGTCGAGCACATCGAGGGCCGTGACATGACGCTGATCTACGAGGGGAAGAAGTGCATTCATTCGCGGTTTTGCGTGACCGGCGCGCCGAACGTATTCTTGGCCAACGTAGTTGGTCCGTGGATCCATCCGGACGCAATGCCGGTCGATGCGCTCGTGGAAATAGCGCACTTGTGCCCGTCGGGCGCGATTGCCTATCGGCGCAAAGATGGAAAGCCAGACGAGAGCGCGCCGCCCGTCAATTTGCTCACGATCCGGGAGGCGGGGCCGTACGCCGTCCGCGGTGAGCTAGCCATCGCCGGCAAGACCGGGGCTTTCCGGGCCACGCTCTGTCGCTGTGGCGCCTCGAAGAACAAGCCCTACTGTGACGGGTCGCATCACCAAGTGAATTTCTCGGCATCGGGCGAACCGCCGACGGGGGCGGCCGACATGCTGGAGGTGCGAAACGGGCCACTCTCGGTCGAGCCGCTGACCGACGGCCCGCTGCAAGTGCGCGGCAACTTGGAGATCATCAGTGGTACCGGGCGCGTAGTGGCTCGGGTCCAGCAGGCGCGCTTGTGTCGCTGCGGCGGCAGCGCCAACAAGCCGTTCTGCGACGGGACGCACGCACGGATCGGGTTCAAGTCCAGCTGACCGCGGACGTCTGTCGAATTCTGATCCCCCGGCCGCAGGACCCGGTGTACCTTCCGGCCCGTGAAGCCCAGCCCGATAACCGAACACGACCACGTTGATGGCCCGGCCGACGCACCCGTGACGTTGATCGAATACGGCGACTACGAGTGCCCCTACTGCGTGAAAGCGTTTCCCGTATTGGAGACCGTGCGCCAAGCGTTCGGCCAGAAGCTCCGCTTCGTCTTCCGACACGTGCCGAAGTCGGGGCAAGCGTTCGATAAGCAAGCCGCGGAGGCGTCCGAGTTTGCCGCCGCCCAGGGTAAGTTTTGGCCAATGCACGCGCAGCTGTTCACGCTCGACGGTCACCACGACTTGGAGCAGCTCGTCGCAGCCGCGGCCGCCATTGGCCTGGACGCGGCTAGCTGCCGCAAGGCGTTGGTCGAGCGAACATTCGCCGAACGCGTGCGCGAGCTGAGCGTTGCGGCCCTACACAGCGGCATCATCGGCACGCCGACCTTGTTCATCAACGGGGTGCGCTACGAGAACCGCATCGAAGCGCCGCTGCTGTCGGCCGCCATCGATCGAGCGCTCGAAGCGGCCGCCGGCTGAAACGCTGGCGACGGCGGCCAGCGCGCACCAATACTTGGCTCGATCCACGCCGGTACTCGGGGCATTTTAGGTCGGTTGCATTGCGGAACCCGAGCGATGAACGAGCCAGCGCCCATCCCGATTGATACGCAGTCGGAGTGGCTCGAACCCGATGGTCTCGGGGGCTTCGCCTCCGGGACGACTTCGGGAATTGCTACGCGGCGTTACCACGCGCTCCTCCTGGCTGCGCAACATCCACCGTCGAGCCGTACCGTGTTGGTGAATGGCTTCCGCGCTTGGCTCGAAACGCCCAGCGGCGAGGTTCAGCTCACGCGCCACCATTTCGCGCCCGACGTACGCACGGACGCCGACGTCGAGATCGAGTCGTTCACGGCCGAGCCCTGGCCCTCGCTACGCTACGTCAGCCGTTCATCGGACTTGGTGGTGGTGCAAGAGCTCTTCGTGCTGCACGGCAGCCCGACGGCGCTCGTGAGCTTCCGGCTCGAAGGTGAGCAACGCGGCGTGAAACTGTGCGTGCGTCCATTCTTGTCGGGGCGCAACTTCCACAGTCTGCACTGCGAAAATTCGGCGTTTTGCTTCGAACCCGAGCAAAGCGGCTCGCGGCTACGCTTCTCTCCCTACCCTGGCGTGCCGCAAATCGACATGCTGAGCAATGGTTCCTACACTCACGCGCCCGAGTGGTATCGTCATTTCCGCTACGCCGCAGAACGAGAACGCGGGCTCGATTGCGATGAAGACCTGGCAGCGCCCGGGATCTTGAGCTTCGACTTGTCCGCTGGTCCCGCATTCTGGATCTCGAGCGCGGCCACGCCGGGCGTGACTCTACCCGAGGGCGTCAGCGCGGAGGCTTTCTTCTCGAGTTCGAGCCAACGTGAGCGCACTCGGCGCAACGCCTTTGCATCCCCGCTCGAGAAAGCCGCGAACAGCTACCTCGTGGCCCGCGGCAGAGGACGCACGATCATCGCGGGCTACCCCTGGTTCGGCGATTGGGGTCGAGACACGTTCATCGCGCTACGCGGCTTGTGTTTGGCCACTGGCCGCCTCGACGAGGCGCGTGAGATCCTCGTCGAGTGGTCGCAAGCGGTCTCGGAGGGGATGCTGCCCAATCTATTCCCAGACGGCGACGGCCAGCCCGAATACAATTCGGTGGATGCCTCGCTCTGGTACGTGATCGCCGCCGACGAGGTGTTGAACGACGCTGGAAGCTCGAGCCTACTCTCGCGCAGCGATCGGCAAGCGTTGGAAGATGCGATTCTGGCTATCGTCTCGGGATACCGCCGAGGCACGCGCTTCGGCATTCGTTGCGATACGGACGGGCTGCTCGCGTGCGGCGAGCCCGGCGTGCAACTCACCTGGATGGACGCCAAGGTGGGCGAGTACGTAGTTACGCCTCGCACCGGCAAGCCGGTAGAAATCCAAGCGCTGTGGCTGAACGCTCTGGCGATTGCGGCGAACCTCGCACCGGAATTGTCTGCGCAGCTGAAGAGCGCGCAGCGCTCGTTCGAACCGCGTTTTTGGAACGAAGCCAGCGGCGCCCTGAACGACGTCGTGGACGTCGATCATCAGCATGGCCGCGTGGACGCAAGCATACGCCCGAATCAGATCTTTGCCGCTGGAGGCTTACCTCTGACCCTGCTCTCGCCCGACCGGGCCCGGCGCGTGATCGATACGGTCGAACGACAATTGCTGACACCGCTCGGGCTTCGTTCGCTCGCCCCCAGCGATCCCGCGTACGTTTCACACTATCAGGGCGGCGTGTGGCAGCGCGACACTGCCTACCACCAGGGTACCGTCTGGCCCTGGCTGATGGGTCCTTTCGTGGAGGCTTGGCTGAAGAGCCGCGGCAACACGGTCAACGCTAAACGCGAGGCCGCGCAGCGCTTCGCCGCGCCGTTGCTTGCCCACCTGAACCGCGCCGGCATTGGTCATGTCTCGGAAATCGCGGACGCTCAGGCACCGCACACGCCGCGCGGCTGCCCATTTCAAGCCTGGTCCGTGTCTGAATTGGTTCGGATTTGCAACCTGACCCGCTGAGCGATTGGCACCAGTGTAGCGACACTCTCACGCTGCACGGTGCTCGCCGAGCCAATCCGCACTGCCCGGCCGCGAGGCAATCCGATCGCGGAGCTTACGCTTCGCGCGTTCTTCCAGCTGACGCGCGCGCTCGCGCGAGACACCCAGCGTGCGCCCGATGTCGGCCAGCGACAGCTCGGCTTCGCGATCGGCGAGCAACCGATGCTCGACGATGTAACGCTCTCGGTGATCCAAGACCGTCAACGCGTCGCGCACCGCCGCCAATGCGTTTCCTCCGAACTCACTGGCCAGCACCTGCGCTTCCTGGTCCGGCTCCGCGCTCGGGAGCGCATTCGCCAGGGACAGCGTTCCGCCTTGGTACACTTCTGCGTCGAGCGAACAATCGCGCTGATCGACGCGCTGCAAGAGCGCGCTGAGACGTTCCTCGGAGATGCCGAGGCGCGCAGACAGGATGGCGTTCGTGTTCGCGTCGTCACCGATCAAGCTGGTCAGTTTCGCGCGCTCGCGACGCAGCTTGAAGAACAACCGAGAACGCGGCAGCCCCGAGCCGACGATGCTCCACGAGCGCAGCACGTGCTGCAGAATGCACGCGCGCACCCAATAGCTCGCATAAGTGATGAACAGCGTACCCCGCGTGCCGTCGAACTTGTTCAACGCCCGCACGACGCCAAAGTTACCCTCCGAGATCAGCTCGGCGAGCGGAATTCCGTAGCGCTGGTAGCGGCGCGCGATCGACACCACGTGCCGTAACGAGGAGCGGACCAGTGTGTCTCGCGCGCTCGCGTCCTGCTCGAATTGCCAGCGCCGGATCAAGGTCAGCTCTTGTTCACGGGAAACGGCCGCGTAGCCCTGAACCGTGGACAGGTAGTTGGACGCGGGACTGTTCGCTGAAGTCATGACTGACCCCGAAGCAGAAATCGTGCCGAGCTTTTTTTCGCCTCATTCAGCCACTTGGCAGGCCTCGACGCGGACACGAGTATCCAATTTGCGTCGGACCGCGGGCGGATCGGCGGACACGTGTCCGTTTGGCCCGGACACCGGGCATGCCTCCCTAGTCCGGTTCTGCGCCCAAACTGGGCGGGATCAGCTCCGCCTTGAACGAGCGTCGCAATTCCTCGAGCAGATCGACGTCCGCTTGTTTTTCGGCAACTTCACGCGGACCCATGAGCTCGGCCAGGGCAGCCACGAGCGGCGCGCGCACGGTTTCGGGCAGCAAGCTCTCGAGATATTCGAGGGCGGTCCCGCGCAGTTTGCGATCTTCACTGAGCACTCCCTGCCGAGCTAACTCGAGCGCGCCGCGGTTGAGCGCCAACGCGAGCAGTGCAAACACATGATCGAGCGTCGCGCGGTCGAGCGGGCCGCGCGCCACCTCGTTCAGTACCAAAGCATAAATCTGGGTGTGTTCGGGCAAGAGCTCGCGATTGTCTCGAGTGACCTCACCGAGCGCGAGGGCCGCTCGGTAGCGTACCTCGATGGCGTCCGAAGATAGCGCCCAGAACAACGAGTGGACTACGCGCTGACCTCGCGCGTTGCGCAACACGTGTGGGATTCGACGTCTGGCCGCGGCTGGGAGGGACTGACTGTGCATGGCTTCGGCCAGCACGCCCAATGCCTCGGCCCCCATCGCCCGCAGTGCTTCCACCGCAGGCTTGGCCAAGGCGTCTTCGCCCAAATGCGGGATCACGAATGCGGCCAAGCGCACGTCGAGCGGCCCCCCCAATAACAAGTCCTTGATCGCCTTCGGGTCGGTTCCGAGCAAGACCCGAACCGCCGAGGTGATTTGCTCGACCGGTTCACCGACCGACCGAGCGGGGGCCGGCGACTGCGCCGCGTCGACGCGAGATAGCCGCAGAAGCGTGATGCGATCCATCAATTTTTCGCGGTCGATTGCCAGGCTCTTGCTGGTAAGCAGCAGATGTCGCGCGTGGTCGGGATCGGGCAAATCGTCGTTGGCGGTGCCCGCGCGAAGGCTTGCCTCGAGTTCGAACACGTAGCCGCGCTGGGCGCGCAGCGAAAGCATCACGGCCAGGCCCGATGAGACGATTACCAGCGCGGCTGGTGCCCGAAGCAAGAGCGCAGGCGCGAGGCTCAATAGCCCCAAGATCAAAAGGCTCGCCAGGGTCTCCCCCCCCTTGTCGAACACGACGTCGATCAGAGCTTTGGCACGACGCTTACTGGCCGCGGCAACTGGCGTGAAGAGTGGCTCGAATGCGGTGCGATAGAGCGACGGACCGAGCGCCAAGTCAGTGCCGCGCATGGCACCAATCGTGATCAGCGAGGGTGCGAACAAGGATAATCCACCGAGGGCGATGCTGAATAAGGGCGGAACCGAGAGCGTACGTCCTACACCGATGGCGTCCAGCAGCCGCCGCGACACCAGCACCTGCATCAAGAAGCTCGCCAGGGCGGCCGCGGTGTAGAAGACGGCGAAGAACCGCACCAGCGACTCCAACTGTGTGAAACGCGCCGCGGCCGCCTGTTTCAGCGCGAAATCACCGAACGCCGACACGGCCGCGGAGCAAGCGACGAGCAAGGCCAAGGTTCGCAGGTATCCGGTCAGGCGCTCGGGTGGCTTGGGTTCTTCGCCCGGGGGCTTCGTGACCGGTAAGGTGGCGCCCAGCTGCTGCATGAACACCGCCGCTGTCATCGAGACGAGGCCAAGCAGCAGCAGGCTGCTGCGCGCGGACAGCGCGTGTGCGGCACGCTC
>Ga0302321_100001505_pt1 | contig 19997 bp, 20 predicted proteins | sample Fen_T0_1_FD_202505 | JGI IMG/M metagenome (GOLD analysis project Ga0302321, IMG submission 202505) | Peat permafrost microbial communities from Stordalen Mire near Abisko, Sweden - Fen_T0_1 | ecosystem: Environmental > Terrestrial > Soil > Wetlands > Permafrost | place: Sweden: Abisko...
GACGATCGATGGCGCCGTCTGGATCACGCATTTGCGTGGCGCAGACGCCCCCGATCACTTCAAGCTTCCCGCGGCGATGGTCCTGGGCGACGATATAGCGGACGTGCCCGAGGTGCCGTTGTCCGCAGATGCCGAGGTCGACTACCCGACATGGCGGCCCATTCGCTACGAGGAGGACGGCGCGGTCGGCTTTCTGCACTTTCCCTTTTGCAACGGCGCCATGGGCACGGCGCAGTGCATCGCCTTGCGCGATGCCGTTCGCAATGCACGGGCGCGCCCGACGCGCGTGCTCGTTCTGATGGGCGGGCCGGACTTCTGGTCGAACGGCATCCACTTGAACCTGATCGAGGCCGCGGAACATCCGGCCGAGGAGTCGTGGCGCAACATCAATGCCATGAACGACCTCGTGCGCGAGATCATCAATGCCGACGCGCAAATCACCGTCGCCGCCATGCAGGGCAATGCCGGCGCCGGCGGCGCCTTCCTCGCGCTCGCCGCGGACCACGTCTACGCACGCGACGGCGTCGTCCTCAATCCGCACTACAAGGGCATGGGCAACCTGTACGGGTCCGAATACTGGACCTACCTGCTGCCGCGACGTGTGGGTGCCGCGGCGGCGCACGCGATCACCCAGCGGAGGCTGCCGGTCGGCATGCGCGAAGCCGCTGCGATAGGACTCATCGACGACCACTTCGGCGCGACACCGGCCTTGTTTCGCATAGAAGTCGTCGCCCGGGGGAACGCACTCGCTGCGGATCCCGGCTTTTCACGCCTGCTGGACGAGAAACGGGCGCTGCGCTGGGCGGACGAGCAGCAGAAGCCGCTCGAAGCGTATCGCGCCGAAGAACTCGACCGCATGAAGCTCAACTTCTTCGGATTCGATACCAGCTATCACGTCGCCCGCAATCATTTCGTGCGCAAGGTGCCGAGGTCGAGAACGCCGTTGTATCTCGCCCGGCACCGGGCTCAAGGCTGGAGGACGTAGGTTCCCGGCGCAGCGGCGACAGGCGGATAGCCCCCGCCCGCGTTCCCCATCGGCGGCGGCGGCACCGGTGCACCCGAGCGCTGCGCGAGCCATGCCGTCCATACCGGCCACCATGACCCCTCGTGCGGCGGGGTATCTGCCAGCCATACCGCCGGATCGACGTAGGCGTGTTCGGATTTCCGCATCGAGACGCGATAGTGGCGCCCGGGATGCCCCGGCTCGGAGACGATGCCGGCATTGTGCCCGCCGCTCGTCAGCAGGAACGTAACTTCCGTATCGGTGAGCAAGTGAAACTTGTAGACGGATTGCCACGGCGCCACGTGATCGCGTTCGGTGCCCACGGCGAAGAGTGGCGTCTCGAGGTCCTTCAGCGCGATCGGACGCCCTCCGGCCTTGAACCGCCCCTCGGCGAGATCGTTGTCGAGGAACATGCTGCGCAAGTACTCCGCGTGCATCCGGAACGGCATCCGCGTGGCGTCGACGTTCCACGCCATCAGGTCGGTCATCGGCTCGCGTTCACCCAGCAGGTACGTGCGCATCCCGCGCGACCACACCAAGTCGTTCGACCGCATCAACTGGAATGCGCCGGCCATCTGCCGACTGTCGAGGAAGCCCTGTTCCCACATCACGTCCTCGAGGAACGCGAGCTGGCTCTCGTCGATGAAGAGCATCAGTTCTCCGGCCTCGGTGAAGTCGGTCTGCGCGGCGAAGAACGACGTGGAAGCCAGGCGACGGTCGCCGTCGCGCGCCATCGCCGCGGCGGCAATGGCCAACATCGTGCCGCCGATGCAGTAGCCTGCCGCGTGAATGCCGCGCCCGGGAACGATGGCCGCCACTGCATCGATCGCCGCCATTACGCCCAGCTGCCGGTAGTCCTCCATCGTCAGGCCGCGATCGTCGGGACCGGGGTTGCGCCACGAGATCATGAACACCGTGTGACCCTGTTCCGTGAGGTATTTCACCAGCGAATTCGCTGGACTCAGGTCAAGGATGTAGTACTTCTCGATCCATGCCGGAACGATCAGGACCGGCTCCGGCCGCACCAATGCGGTCGCCGGCGCGTACTGGATCAGCTCGATCAGTCGATTGCGAAAGACGACGCTACCCGGGGTGATCGCCACGCTGCGGCCGACCTCGAACTTCTCCACCCCGGCCGGGCGTTTGCCACCGATCGCGCGATCCCAGTCCTCGACATAGTTGAAGGCCCCGCGCAGCAGGTTGCGGCCGCCTTCGCGCAGTGTCCGGTCGAGCACTTCGGGATTGGTGGGGATGAAGTTCGCCGGCGACACCATGTCGAGGAACTGGCGTGCGCCGAACGCGACCATCTTCTCGTGCTTGCGGGTGACGCCGCGAACCCCGGTCGTCGCGTTGTGCCACCACTGCTGCGTCAGCAGGAACGCCTGGTAGATCATGTCGTAGGGCGGTTTGCGCCATGCGTCGGTGATGAACCGGCGATCCTGCGGCAGCGGTTCGATGCACGGCTCCATGCCGTCGAGGTGCATCGCGCGACGCATCGCGTAGTTGGCGAGGCGCAGCGACTTCTTGGCCGCCTTTTCCGATAGCTGCAGCCGTTTGCCGGGCGCGAACGCCAGGTGCGAAGCCCAGTCCCAGTAGGCCGAGACCAGTGCCATCGGCGACAATCCCGTGCTGTAACGCGCCACTGCGGCATTGAGCGATCGGTCGATCGTTTCCGCGAATGCGGTCGACGCATACGAATCACGCAGGAACGACGGATCCGGTGCAGGCGGCGGCATCGCGCGCGGTGTGTCCTTTGCCCCGCGTTTGGTGCCACGAACCGACTTCCGAATCCGCTTCCCTGCGCGCGGCGGCAATGTCACCATCCGGCCCGCCTTCACGCCTGCCTTGGCGCGCATGTCCATTGTCAATTCCCTTTCGCTTAGCCGCGCCACCGCGGCGTCGCTCTATTTCCCTGCGCCTGTGACTGGTTGTGCGGATGCAGCCATCAGCTGCCACATCCGTTGGCTGCCGGCCACGTAGTCGGCCAGCGCCTCGCTCGCATAGCGCGTCTGCATCTCGAGCGCATCGGTGGGAGTCTTGCAGCGCGTCCATTCGGTGAGCGCCGCCATATCCTTGCCCGCCCGGGCATTGACGAATTCGGCCGCCTCGGCCTGCATGACCTGCGCACCTTCGAGCCAGGCACGGCAGGCCCTTTCAGCAAGATCGAGAGGTGGAGCCTGCATGCCCACCATCGTGTAGAAGTCCACCGGCCTTTCAGCCTGTGCATGCGCATTGTGTTTCATATACCCTCCTCGAAGCAGACAACGGACCCGCGAATCGCGACGCGGGTCCGTCGCCGCCCATAGCCCTCGGGGCCCGGACGTCGCCGCCGCCGACTGCTGGCGACGGCGACCCTGGGCGCATGCTGTCGACACCCGTTGCTACTTGATTTCCAGCGCCTTCGTTCCCGCGCCCAGTTTCTTGGGCAGCGTCAACTCGAGGATGCCGTTCTCGTACTTGGCCTCGGCCTTGGTATCGTCAACGTCGGTCATCACCGTGAAGCTGCGCGCGGCCTTGCCTCGGTACAACTCGCTGCAAAGCAGCGTCTCGTCCTTGCGGGTTTCTTCCCTCCGCTCGCACTCGGCGCTGATCGACACCGTGTTGCCCTCGACGGCCACGTGGATGTCTTCCTTCTTCACACCCGGGATTTCGGCCTTGACGTAATAGGCCTTGCCGTCTTCCGTGACGTCCATCTTGATTTCCGGTTCGCTGCGCAGCGTTGGATAGCCATACCGCGTGCGCGGGAAATCGAACAGATTGGCGAAGTCGAACATCGGCGTGGCACGTACCATGTCCGCGAACGGTTCGTAGGTCTTGAGATTGTTGGTGACTGCCATGATCCCTGCTCCTATTGGGTGCCAGGGAATCGGCGTTCGGCGATGCGGTAGGGGAACGCCGATCCTGGCGTTGCGCCGCGGCTTCCGCTCTGTTTCGCGACCGCATGCCGGGGCGCACCCTTAGCTTAATCCCACGGAAAGCACGCGTGTTGACGGGCATCAAACAGCGCCGTCAAAGGCGCGGCGCGCCGCACAATTTCACCGATGGAAACCTGCGCGGCGACTCCCGTCGCGAACGGGAAGCATTAGACTGCGTCATGGCTGCAGGTCTCGACCCGGCGCCGCCGGATCCGTTGCGCTCCGCCGTCGATCAATGGCGTGCCGCGGCGCTGGCCGCGCAAACGCTGTGGGTGCGATCGCTCGGCGGGACGGCGATCGCCGCGGCAGCGCACGCCCGATGCGACGCGCTGATCCGCTTCGCGCGCGTACGTTCGCCCTTTTACCGCGACGCCTGGTCGCACCTGCGCGAAGGTTCGCTCGGCCTCGCCGAATTGCCGGTCGTCAGCAAGCGCACGCTGATGGAGGCGTTCGACGACTGGTGCACCGACCGCGCGGTGACGCGCTCGGCTGTCCTCGGGTTTCTCGGGCAACGCGCCCACATCGGTGAACGCTTCCTCGGCCGCCATGTCGTGTGGACGAGTTCCGGCAGTACCGGTGAGCCAGGAATCTATGTGCAGGACGATGCCGCGTTGGCCGCCTACGACGCGCTGGTCTCGGCCCAGCTCGCAGGCCCGGGATTTGCGGGGTGCAACTGGCAGGACGTCGTGGCGCAAAACGGCCGGGCTGCGCTGATTGCCGCAGACACCGATCATTTTGCCAGCATCGCGTCCTGGCGGCGACTGGCCAGCGGCAAGCCCTGGCTCGACATGAAGAGCTTCGCGGTCACGCAACCCGTGCCCGACATCGTGCGCGCTCTCAATGCGTACCAGCCCGCGTTCGTGTCGAGCTATCCAACCGTGCTTTCGCTGCTCGCCGAGGAACAGGAGACAGGGCGCCTGGCGATTCGTCCGGCGGCGTTGTGGTCCGGCGGCGAGGGACTTTCGAGTTCCGCGCGGCGCGAAATCGAGCGCGTGTTCGGCTGTCCGCTGCAGAACGAGTACGGCGCGTCGGAGTGCCTGGCCATCGCGCATGGTTGCCGTGAAGGCTGGCTGCACGTTGATGCCGACTGGGTGATCCTGGAGCCCGTCGACAGCCACCATCGGCCCACCCCTCCAGGAACGCTGTCGCACACCGTTCTGCTGACCAATCTGGCCAACGCCGTGCAGCCGATCATCCGGTACGATCTCGGCGACAGCGTTCGCGCAAAGGCCGGACCCTGCGCCTGCGGCAGCCCGCTGCCGGCCATCCAGGTCGAGGGACGCAGCGACGACGTCGTAGCCCTACGCGCGGTCGACGGCACCCGCGCGCATCTGGTGCCGCTTGCATTGACTACCGTCGTCGAGGACGCGGCGAGGGTGCACCGCTTCCAGATCGTACAGACGGCGCCGGACTGTCTCGCGCTGCGCCTCACCGACGCCGATCGCGCCCGTGCCGGCGCGACAGCCGTGGCGGCATTGCGCGCCTACCTCGACCGCCACGCATTGACCGGTGTCGCGATCGTCCTGGAAGCCGGCGAGCCCCGCCCCGAACATCGCGGCGGCAAGTTGCGGCAGGTGGTGGCCATGTAGAATGCCCGCCCATGCGCTCGCTCTCTCACCTCTTCGACAACAACCGCGCCTGGTCCGAGCGCATCCGGCGCGCCAGTCCGGATTTCTTTCCCGATCTCTCGCGGCAGCAACGGCCCCGCTATCTCTGGATCGGATGCGCGGACAGCCGCGTGCCAGCCAACGAGATCGTCGGCTTGCGTCCGGGCGAGCTCTTCGTTCATCGCAATATCGCCAATGTCGTCGTCCACACCGACCTGAACTGCCTCTCGGTGATGCAGTTTGCGGTCGACGTGCTGCAGATCGAGCACATCATCGTCTGCGGGCACTATGGCTGCAGTGGGGTCGCGGCCGCGCTGCAGAACCGGCGCGTCGGGCTGGCCGACAACTGGCTGCGCCATGTCCAGGATGTGCACTCGAAACACGACGCCCTCGTGGCCACGATCGCCGACATGCCGCAGCGCATCGACCGGATGTGCGAGCTCAACGTGATCGAGCAGGTGGCCAACGTCTGCCAGACGACGGTTGTGCAGGACGCCTGGGAGCGCGGTCAGGAACTTGCCGTCCACGGCTGGGTCTACGGCTTGCACGACGGACTCGTGCGCGACCTGCGCACGACCGTCGCCAACGCGGCGGAGGGGCCTGCCGTCTTCCGAACCGCGCTGGCCGCACTGTGAGGCAATCCATGCCGCGATTCTGCATCATGCTGGCCGTGGTGCTCGCCGCGTCGGCCGCCTTCGCCGCACCGGGTCTCACGCCCGCAGCATTGAACGAATTCACGGTCGAATTGCCGACGGAGTTGCGCAAGATGGCGGGCCGCGGCCAGCTCTCGCCGGTCATGCACGCAGTGGTCTCCATCGCCATTCCCGCGAACATCGACATGGCGCACGAGTGGCCCGTGCTGGTCATCAACGCGACGTCCGATCCGCAGTTTCGATCCAGCCGCAGGTTGCTGGGCGACTATGCCCCGACCGCGCTGGCCGCCGGCTGGATCATTGTCGCCGCCGACCCCGGCGAGGACGTCACCCTGGAACAAGACGATGTCCCGCTTCGATTGGCGCTGGCCAAGGCGGCGCTGGCCACGCTCGCATCGCAATGGCCGGGGGCCGCGAAGATGCCCCTGGCCTTCGGCGGGTTTTCCGGTGGCGCCAAGTATTCCGCCTGGCTCGCCGCGGCATTTGCGAGCGAGGGCAGGACGATCATCGGCATCTACTTGGCCGGCATCAACCAGGAAACGCTGGTTGCGGCCGCCCAAACATTCAACGTTCTCGATGCGAAGTTCAAGAACGTTCCGGTATTCCTTCAGGCGGGACGCCAGGATGAGATCGCGACGCAGGACCAACACCGCGCCATCTTCGCCGACCTGAAGCGTGCGGGTTTCAGGCGCGTCCAGATCGCCTATTTTCCGGGCACACACGAGGTCGACCCGGGGCCGCTGCGCGACGCGCTGGACTGGTTCCGCACGATGTCGACGATTCCGGCAACGACGAAGTAGCCCGCCCGGCCGCGGGCGCACCGCCCCCGACGCCGCCGTCCATTGATCCAACGCAATGACGACGCTGCCGCTGCGCCAGCGCGGAGCGGCGCGCGGCGCGCGGCAGTACAATGGAAACTCTACGCGAAAGGCAACGCCATGAGCCACTTCCATTGCATCGTCTGGATCGACCACCGCGAAGCGCACGTCATTCAGTTCAATCCCGATGACGCCGAAGCGAGCATCGTGCATCCGAAATCGAAGCACGAGCACCTGCACTACAAGCGCAGCGCCGTGGGTTCGGGCCGGACGCCGGAAGACCACGCTTACTACCAGGCCGTCGCCGACGCCATCAAGGATGCCGGCGAAATCCTGATCGTGGGTCCTTCGACCGCCAAGCTCGAACTGTTCAAGCATCTGGGCGCCCATGCGCCGTCCACGGCCGCACGGGTCGTAAGCGTCGAAACGGTCGACCATCCGACCGACGGCGAGCTGCTCAAATTCGCGCGCCGGCATTTTGCCGCCGACGACCGGATGCGCGCGCAGTCCTGAGCGCGCGTCAGGTGGGGCTGTCCTGCACGACGCTGTGCCACCAGAGTCTGCATGACTGGCACAGCCCGTCGGCGTTGAATTCGGCCACCAGCATTCCATCGAGCGCCAGTCGCGGCAATGGGTCGCCGCGATTCCGCGCGGGCACGCCCGTTCCGGTGGACCTGGCCCAGATTGCGAACAGCTCCTCCGACGCGACCTGGTACGTAACATGCCAGTGCGCGGCACCGCCCCGGGGCCATCGCGCAACGACCTCGTACGAGAGCTTGATGTCCTCCTGCAGCTTGACCCGCTGCCAGTACTGCGCGATCTCGGCATGGCCACGCTGCACTGCGAAGGGCGTGTTGTGATAGGTGCCGTCCGGTGCGAAGAGAGTGCACAGCAGCTTCTCGTCGCGCTGTTCCCACGCGGCCTTGTAGCCGCGCATGAATTGCTCAATGCCCATGCAGGTTAAGATCCATCGACACGTGGTGTTGCGCAAATCATGCCCGGTTCGATGGGCCGCGGCAACGGTTCAGCGCTTCGTGCCGGCGACCGTGTAGCCGATCGCGCTGCCGAAAAAAGTGCCCGCGCGATGCCGCTCCGCGAGCGCGGCGATGAATTGTGCGCCCTCGCCTTCCGTGATCTCGCCCGCCGCCGTCGCCGCCGCGAGCCGCTCGTTGACGAAGAACATCTGCATGAACTGGGGATGATCGAAGGCGAAGGAATTGACCAGCTGCGCGACGTCGCCCAATCCTGCGCGCACCAACATGCCGCGCAGCCGCGTGCCGCTGTGCGGGTTCACGATCATCTTCGTCATCGCGCGCTGCAGCGCCTCGTAGACGCGGCGATACGCCGGGTCGTCGAGCGCCAGACCGGCCTGGCCATGGTCAGGGTCGCTCAGCAGGACGCGCCCGCCGGGCTTCGTGACGCGCAGCATCTCGCGCAGTGCGGCCTCGGGGTCGTCCAGATGCTGGAACACGCGTTCCGCGCGAACCGCGTCGTACGCGCCGTCGGCAAACGGCAGTTCATAGACGCTCGCCGTTCCAAGGTCGACGGACTTGCCTGACGCGGCCACGGTACGCCGTGCCGCCTCGACCATCGCGTCGGAGCGATCCACACCCACGACTCTGCCCTCCGGGCCGACGATCGCCGCCAGCTCCACGCAGACTTCACCCACGCCGCAGCCGACGTCGAGCACGGCATCGCCGGGCGCAAGCCGCATGAGATCATAGCCCTGGCGCCGGAACCCGCCCACGTGCTGCGCGACCAGCGCCAGGTAATCGACCAGTTCGCCGGACCGTCCGCTGCCGTCGACGTCGGCGAATCCCGTCTGTTCCTTCATGGCGCCTCCACAGATTGCATCGTTCAGGTTCGCGTCGACGCAATGCCGGGCTTGAGGCGCTCCAGCGCGTCGAGAGCATCGCGCAGCACACTGCGCACATGCTCGGCCGTCGGCGCATCCAGCAGCGTCGGATCCATGTAGAAATCGAGGCCGGAGCGGTGCTCGCTGAACACCTCGACACGGGCGCCCGCGTCGTTGAGCATTCCTTCGACCACGTAGGGAACGACCTCACGGCTGATGCCCTTCATCGTGATCGGCGGCAGCGGATGCGCGACCAGGATGCCGCGGACCAGCGCATACGTCTCGTAGCTCATCACGACATGCCCTGCCTCGGCGATCTCCTGCAGCCGCGCGGCCAGGTTGGCCTCTGCGCCAATGATTGTGTAGTCCATCCGATCAGCACTGCCGAAGTTGCCGACGTTGCAGAAGCCGGTGTTCACGCCCATGCGCACGCGGAACGGGTGTTCCACGCCCTCGTTGCGCCACTTCACGTTGAGTCCGGCGATCCTCCGCTGCATGTCGACCGCCATGCGCAGGCAGGCCTTTGCGTCCTCGGCTTCGCCGCTGCTCTCTGGATCGCCGAAGAAGATCAGCATGGCGTCGCCGACGAACTTGTCCACGGTGCCGCCGTGCTTGAACGCGATCAGCGACATCTCGGTGAAGTATTCGTTGAGCAGCCGCGTGATCTGCTCGGGCTGGAGCCGCTCGGTGGTGGCGGTGAAGTCCTTGATGTCCGAAAAGAAGATCGTGAGCTTCTTGCGCTCGGTGTGGATGGTGACGTCCGTCTGCCCGCTGAAGATGCTCTTGTAGATCTGCGGGGAAAGATAGCGCGAGATCTTCATCGACAGCGATGCAAGAAACTCATTGGCCGTGCCGAGCTCCCGGTTCATGCCGCTGATGACCCGCGCCTGGCGCCGCTGCAGCACGATGAACGTGAGCCCCGTCGCGGCGACGAGGACAAAATATATCAGAAGATACTTGAACGAGAACAGGTTGGCAGCGAAGGGCTGCGTGATGCTGACCTCCTGCATGCCGCGTACGTCGCCGACCTTCCAGTCGCGCTTCGGACTTTCCGGATGCGAGTTGTGGCAGTTGACGCATGCCGCGCCCATCGTCACAGGTGCCATCAGGCGGATCCGGTCGCTGAAGAGGGAATCCGTCACTTCGCTGACGAGCTGGCGCGGATCGGCGCGCAACGCAGCGAGCGCATGGGTCTCGAACGCATCGAGCACGTGTGGCGTGCGGTTCAGGAACGGATAGTCCGACACGAACCGATAGGTGATGTTCGCCTGCTGTTCGCCGATGACGCGCCCCAGCTCCAGCGACAGCGTCGCCGGGATGGGAATGGCGCCGGGGATCGACTCGTAGTTGTGCGTCACCTGCGTCGACCCGGGATTGGCCAGGACACGGCCGACCACGTTGGTGGCGTAGAACGTGCGCACGCTCGTGATCACGGAATTGAGGTCGGTGGCCTGGCGACGCAGCGCGGCTTCGGTCAGGTGCCGAATGTCGAGCCAGACCGCGATCGGCAGGCCCAGCAGCAGGACGATGACCAGCGCGGTCAGCAAGGCCCCGTGCGATCGGCTATCGGCGGTGGTGGCGTTCGGCATGGTCGATCTTCGTTGACGGCAGCAGGGCCGGACGGGGCCAAGCTTAACAGTCCCTCAGGTCTCTCCACCACGCACTGCTCGATCGGCAATTGAAATTGCCTCGCCATGTTGGTACGCTGCCCAATGGCAATTCGTTTCCGGCATATATGCGAAATCGGGGCCGCGACCTGGTTTGCGGTCGGCAGCGCCTTCGGTACAGAGCCTGCGGAACGCATGCTCCGAATCGGAATGCCGATCATCGCGGAAACGTTTGATCCGGCTCGTTCCGACAACATGCAGGCCAACATGCTTATGGCCGGCATCTATGACACCCTGTATGTGCTGGATCCACTCGCGCGACCGGCTGTCATCGTTCCCGTCGCGGCGACAGCGCTGCCCGAGGTTTCATCAGATTTTCGCGAATTCACGATCCACGTCCGGACAGGAATTCGCTTCACGCCGCACGCAGCCTTCGGCGGCAAGACACGGGAGCTTGCGGCAGCGGACTTTGCGTACGCCCTTCGGCGCGTCCTCGATCCGAAGATTCGCTCGCCCGGACTGTTTCTGCTCGAAGGCAAGATCGAGGGACTCGACGCGCTCGCCAAGCGCGCGGCGGACATGGGCGCGGCAATCGACTACGACGCACCGGTGTCCGGCCTCGTTGTTGTCGACCGACAAACCCTGCGGATCCGGCTCAACAAGCCCGACCCGATCTTCCCCTTCCTTCTGACGTCGACACTGGCTGCGGGCGTTGCGCGCGAGGTCGTGGAGGCGGAAGGCGACGCCTACGGTCAAAGGCCCATCGGAACCGGCGCGTTCGTCGTCGCCGCGTTCACGCCAGGTCAACGCGCCACGTTCCTGCGCAACCCGTCTTATCGCACGCTGCATTGGGAAGACCTGCTGGCACCGGAGTCGCGCCGGGCGCAGGGCACACCGCCGATGCGCGGAAAGTCACTGCCCGGACTGGATCGCGTTGAATTCTCCAACACACCGGAGTCGTCCGCGGAACTGCTGGCCCTGCGGAGGGACCAGCTCGACCTCATCTACCTCGGTGCGCCGGAATTGGCCACCCGCGATGGCAGGCTCCTGCCCGAGCTGGCGCGCGATGGCGTGCGCCTCGTGCGGCAGGAACAACCCACCGCGCTGCTGTCATTCTTCAGCATGCGCGATCCGGTTCTCGGAGGCAATTCGCGGGAAAAAATCGCGTTGCGTCGGGCGATTCAGATGGCGATCGATGACAAGGAGTGGATTCGTGTCTTCGATGCAGGATTCTCGACGATACGTCAGCAGGTGGTGCCCCCCGGCGTCGAGGGCCACGTCCCTGGCTATGTCAATCCCAATAATTTCGACCCTGCGGCGGCCAATGCACTTCTCGACCGTTTCGGTTACCGCAAGGGTGCGGACGGCTACCGGCGCAACGCCGACGGTTCTGCGCTGATCGTGACCGCGCTGACCGGCACGTCGTCCGATTCGCGCAAGAGCGCCGAATTCTCGAAGCGAATGCTCGACCGCATCGGCATTCACGTCAGGTTCGAGTCCGCCGCGCCCGCGGAGCGGCTCAAACGCATGACACACTGCCACTTCGGCATGGCATCGATGGACTGGGGTCTCGACATACCCGACGGCACCAACCCGATGAGCATGTTCTACAGCAAGTCGATTGGCAGCGTGAACATGAGCTGCTATGAAGACGCCGTGTTCGACGCCGCATTCGAAAAGGCGCTGGTGATGCCACCAGGCCCGGAACGCTTGGAACAGTTCCGTACGATGCAGGCCCGGCTGGACGCCTACGCGCCGACCCGCCCCCGACCAATCAGCGACACCCTGCTTCTCAAACGCGACAGAGTCATTGGTCCGTTCGGAACCGTCAATGACTGGCTGCAGATCGTAACCCTGTCCGTCGACACACGGGCGCAGCCGGCACGATCCCGCTGACGCCGCGTCTATCAACCTGGAAAGCCAAAGTCCCCGATGCCGATGCCATTGTGCAACCGCTGGACCGCCGCACTGCTGCTCGTCTGCGCGACACTCTCCCCCGCGCTCGCGGCCAATCCCGCCAAGGTGCTCCGCCTCGCGCAGCCGGACTTGGCCGGCCTCGATCCGCACCAGATTTCCGATCTGTACTCGGCCCGGATCGTGAACGTGATCTTCGAGGGGCTGTACCAGTACGATTACCTGGCCTCGCCCGCCAAGGTGGTCCCGAACACCGCGGCGGCGATGCCCGAGATCACCGACGGCGGCAAGACCTGGACGATCCGCCTGCAGAAGGGCATCCGGTTCACCGACGATCCCGCATTCAAGGGCACCGCCCGCGAACTCGTCGCCGCCGACTACATCTATTCGATCAAGCGCTCGCTCGACCCCAACCTGCGCACCGGCGGCGACCCGGCGTTCACGACGCTCGTGGTCGGCGCGCGCGCCGTCGTCGACGCCGCGAAGAAGTCGGGAAAGTTCGACTACGACGCACCGATCGCCGGTCTCCGCGCACTCGATGCGTACACGCTGCAGCTCAACCTGACCGATGTCGACTATACGGTGATGGACCGACTCGCGCAGCGCACGAGCTACGCGGTCGCCCGCGAAGTGGTCGAGGCGGCGGGCACCGACATCATGATGAAGCCGGTCGGCACCGGACCGTTCAGGCTGGCGGACTGGCGCCGCGGCTCGCGCGTCGTGCTGGACGCGAATCCGCACTACCGGACGCTGGCCTTTCCGGACAGCAGTGACCCCAAGCAAAAGACGATCGTGCAGGCGATGAAGGGCCGCAAGCTGCCAGCGCTCGACCGCATCGAGGTCTCGATCATCGAGGAGCAGGTGCCGGAACTGCTGGCGTTCGACCAGGGCGACCTCGACTATCTCACGCTGGGCGGCGCCGTCCTGTCGCGCGTCGTCGTGAACGGCAAGTTGAAGCCCGAATACGCGCGGCGCGGCATCGGCCATTTCCGCTATCCGGTGCCGGCACTCATCTACACATACTTCAACCAGGATGACCCCGTGCTCGGCGGCAACCAGCCCGAGCGCATCGCATTGCGAAGGGCGATCGCGATGGGCTTCGACACCGGGGACTTCATCAAGGTGTTCTATGGCGGCGAGGCCACGCCGGCCAACCAGATCCTGCCGCCCGGCGTGTTCGGACACGACGCGTCGCTGGCGTCGAAATCGATCTACGATCCGGCGGCCGCGCGCGCGCTCCTCGATCGCTTCGGCTACAAGGACCGCGACGGCGATGGGATGCGCGAGGCGCCTGACGGGAAGCCGCTGGTGCTGGTGCAGAACTCCGTACCGAGCAGCGAGAGCCGCGAGGCGGACGCGCTGTGGATCAGGAGCATGGCCGCCATCGGCCTCAGGATGACCATCAACTCCAGGCCCTTCAACGAGTTGCTGAAGCAGAGCAATGCCGGGCAGCTGATGATGTTCAATCTGGGTTTCCGCGCCACCGACCCGTCAGGCTACGACACGTTGGCAACGCTGTGGGGCAAGTCGCCGGACGCCACCAATCGCGCACGGTTCCGCAACGCCGATTACGACGCGGCCTACGAGCGTTTCCTGCGCACAGCGGAAGTGAAGGAGCGCACCGCGCTCGCGCGCAAGATGTCCGAGATCGTCTCCACCTACGTTCCGCTGACGATGCAGGTGTATCCGATAGGCAACGTATTCGTGCAGCCGTGGCTGCTCGGCTATTACCCGTCCCAGTTCGGGTTCACGTGGAAATATATGGACATAGACACGGCGCGAAAGCCGAAAAAGTGAGGTCCGCCATGCCGGGCGTGCCACCCAGCGTGTAACACCTTGTTTCCAATCGGGCGCCCGGTCAAAACCTGATACAAACATGCCGCCTCTTCGCCGCAGGCAGCCCGCATGCTGCGCCATGCGCATGTACTTCGTGGCACGGGCATTGGGGACGTCGTGGCCCGACGTAGCGGACCTCGCCGACGACGACGTCGATGCGCAGGCGGCGCGCTTTCGCGGCGGCGTCAACAACTGGATCGTCCCGACGTTTCTTCGGCTGCGCACCCGGCTCCTTGCGAACGGCATCACCTCCACGCTCGGCGAGACGCTGGCCCCCGACTGCATCAACGTCGCGCACCGGGACAGCCTCAACCGGCTGTTCGTGCCGTACTACCGCAGCTTCGTGGTCGGCGTCCGGGCGGACCGCCCCCCGTCCACCTTTGCGATCTCGAGATTGTGCAGAACTCGCTTGGCGCGACGGGACCGCGTACCCATTTCCTGAATTTCTGGCCGCAACCCGGCCTCATGCGGCGCGGTCCTGAACGCGGCTTACGCATCGAACGCATGGCCTACTTCGGCCGCGCGTCCAACGCGCCGGCGTGGTTCTCCGCCCCGTCGTGGCACGCGGCGCTCGCCGGCATCGGGATCACCTTCGAGATCCGGGACGACCGCTGGTCCGACGATTCCGACGTCGACATCGTGCTTGCGCACCGGACCGAGGCGCCAACCATGCTTCGCCAGAAACCAGCGAGCAAGTTGACCAATGCCTGGCTGGCCGGCGTGCCGGCGTTGCTCGCCAATGAACCCGCCCACGCCTGCCTGCGCCGAAGCGACCTCGACTACATCGCAATCGATTCACCGGCAGACGTCCTGGCCGCGCTCCGCAGGCTTCACACTTGTCCTCGGCTGCATGAAGCCATGGCGGAGAACGGACGGCGGCGCGGCGCCGACTTTGCGGTAGACGCCGTCAAGGCACAGTGGCTGCGGTTCGTGGCGGATCGCGTCGTTCGGGAGGCGGAGGCGTGGCGCGCGGCCCGCGACATGATTGCTCGAGCGCAACTCTCGCAGCTTGCCCGCACCTTCCGGCAGAAACTCGACGCCCGGACATTCAAGCGGCGGCTGCGCGACGAGACGCGCCCTGCGCTGGCCGCCATCGCGCGGTAGTCCGGCGGACTAGGCGATGCGCTGGGCGCGCGTCAGGGCGATTTCCGTGCGGCGCACGAAACCCAGGCCTTCGTAGGTGGCGATGGCACGCTCGTTGGTACTCAGCACGTGCAAGAACGGCGTCTGGCCCGCCGCCAGCATCCGGTTGATCACGTGCGCCATCAGCGTTCGCGCCAGGCCCTGCCCCTGCGCGTCCGGGCGCGTGCACACCGCACTGACTTCGCGGTAGTCGCCGATCCACATTCGCTCACCGGCCATCGCCAGCAGGCGCCCGTCGCGCCGGATGCCGACGAATCTTCCCAGCTCCACCGTGCGCCGCCGGAACGGTCCGGGGTGTGTGAGTTCCACCAGCGCCAGCATTTCGTCGACGTCGTCTCTCCCGAGCACGGTAACGTCGTCGCCGGACATCGGGAGCGGCGCGCGCTCGCGCCGAATCATCTGCACCAGCCGCAGTCGCCCCAGGATTTCCCAGTGCGCGGGGACGTCGCCGACCTCCACGGCAGTGATCGACAGCTCTTCCCCGACGTCCACCGGTGCCAGCAATGCTGCGACGTTCTCCCGGCGCGCCTCCCGGACCGCGGAAAGCGGCGAGTAGTCAGATTGGAAGCGCAACGCGCGCGCGTCGCCCAGCGCCAGGTGGGTGTACCGCGACGTCAGGCACGACCAGACCGGGTTTTCGAGTACACCTTCGTCGGTGAGTGCAGTCATGGCTTGATGCGCCGCGTCGGCGACGACGTGCGGGGGGCAGGCCGACGCCCGGCCTTGCCTGCCGCACCACGTCGGGTCTCGCGTGCTGCGTGTTCTGCGTCGGCCCGCCTCTCGCCTTCGATCTCGTCATGCAACCATTGCCGGAACAGCGCGAGTTTGGCCGTCTTCGCGCTGCGCGGGGGGTAGACGAGCCAGAACTTGCGCGGGGAAGGCGCCACGACGTCGAACGGCTGCACGAGAATTCCGTTGCGCACGTCATGTGCCAGTAGCGAGCTGCGGGCGAGCGCTACGCCATGGCCTTCGATGGCCGCCTGCAGGCCGTGCGAAAGATCGCTGAAGATCGGTCCGCGCACGGGTTCCGGCCAATCGAGTCCTGCCGCGTCGAACCAGGGCTTCCACGGCTCGTCGTCGGAACGCAGAAGCGTGTACCGGGCCAGATCCTCGGGACGCGATGGGATGCGCCCGTTCGCGATTTTCGGGCTGCATACCGGAAAGAACCAGTCGTCCAGTAGATGCTCGGCCGCAACGCCCGGCCAGTCGCCATGGCCGTAACGAATCGCGACATCGGAGTCGTCGCGCTGGAAATCGACGTTGGCCATGTTGGAGCGCACGTCGAGGTCGACGTCCGGGTGAGTGACCAGGAAGTCGCGGATGCGCGGAAGGAGCCAGCGGGCGGCAAAGGAAGGCACGACGCTCACCCGCAACAATCGAGGATTGGCGCGCGTCGCGACTTCGTGCACCGCGGTGGTGAGTTCCGCGAACGCGGCGCGAACGCGGCTCGCAAAGCGCTCGCCGTCATCGGTCAGCCGGATGCCGCGGCCGTGCCGTTCCACCAGGCGCACGCCCAAGTCCGATTCGAGCGACTTGATCTGGTGGCTGATGGCCCCGTGCGTCACGCTGAGCGATTCGGCGGCGCGCGTCAGGCTGCGTTCCCGCGCTGCCGCCTCGAATGCGCGCAACGCCTGCATCGGTGGCAATCGCATCCCCATGGCCCGACTCCTGATATGTCAATATGGCTGACATCTTATCGGAAAAACAATCGATTGTCCTCCGGTGCCTTCGCTCCTAAAGTTCATCCCGTCTACCGACACAAGGAGCAAAAATCATGTCAGCCCAAATGACAATTGATATTCCGAATGACCGCCCGTTCCTCCCGTTCCTCAAGGGCATCGCCGTTGGCCTGGCGGGCGCCTTGTTGGCGGCGTTTGTCCTGGGAGCCAATCACACGACCAGCCAGGCCGCTTCCATCCCGCCTTCGCCGACTCCCTCCGTTGCTTTATTCACCGGCAGCTACGTGGATGGCGTGCCGGTTTACAGGATGCCGCCTGTCGAGATCACGGCACGCCGCGGCGCGGACTTGGCGTCCCGCGCACAGGGAGAACTCGACCACCATCGCGAAAATGTTACGCTCGGCCCCTTCGACTTCAGTCGCCGGACGGACCCCGTATCTTCATGAAAATCTCTGCGCTGTTTTCTTTCTGGATGGGGATCTTGTTCACGCTGCTGGCGCTGGCGATGGCGCTGTCGAACATGACTTCCGGGGACGCCAGCGCGCCCGAGGCCGACGTGGCTGCGGCGCATGGCTACGCGATGTTCTGGTTCTTCCTGGCCGCGTTCGGCCTGGTCATGGTGGTCGTCTCTTGGCTCATGATGAAAGGCAAGCTGGGCGGCGACATGGAGTAACCATGGGACAGTCAGGCGGGGCTCGGATAGCGGACCTGGATTGCCGCGATCTCCGCCAGCGTCCCGGCGTCGAGTTCGAATTGCGCCGCCAGGATGTCCTCCGCGAGCTGCGCCAGCGTCGTGGCGCCGACGATCGACGCGCCGACGAACCATCGGCTGCGCACATAACCCAGCGCCAGCTGCACTAACGTCAGGCCGCGCTTCGCGGCCAGCGCCGCGTACGCCTCGACGGCCTCGTGCACGATGGGCTTGCGAAAACGCAGGCCGGCGGCGTCGAACAGCGTGAAGCGCGCGTTGGGTGGCCGCGCCGCGCCCCGGTACTTGCCGCTCAGCAACCCGGCGGCCAGCGGGCTGTAGGCGAGCAACGACATCGTCTCGCGATGCAGCGCCTCGGCGAGATCGTTGTCGACGTTCCTCGAGACCAGGCTGTAGCTGTTCTGGATCGTGACTGGACCCGGAGCGCCCAGCTCTTTCGCCGCCTGGCGGAATGCGCACACGCCCCAGGTCGTCTCGTTCGACAGCCCGTAGTAGCGGATCTTGCCCGCGCGGATCATCGCCGCCATGCCCTCGACCTGCGCGCGTATCGTTGGCCCCTGCGTTTCCCTTGACGGGTCGAATTCCGTCGCGCCGAACATCGGCACGTTACGCTGCGGCCAGTGGATCTGGTACAGATCGATATGGTCGATGCGAAGCCGCGCGAGGCTCGTGTCGACGGCTTCGCTGATGACCTCCGGCGTGAGATCGGTGCGGCCGCCGCGAATCCACTCGCGACGACCCGGGCCCGCCACCTTGGTTGCGATGACGAGGTCGTCGCGCGCTCCGGTCCTGCGCGCCAGCCACGCACCGAGGATGGACTCGGTGCGCCCTTGCGTCTCCGCCCTTGGGGGAATCGGATACATCTCCGCCGTGTCGATGAAGTTGACGCCTTGCGCCACGGCATGGTCCAGCTGCGCGTGACCCTCGGCTTCGCTGTTCTGCTCGCCCCAGGTCATCGTGCCCAGGCAAACCTCGGAAACGTGCAGCTGCGTGCCGGGAAGCAGGCGGTATTTCATTGGAACCTTTCGCGCGTGGATTCGGGAGGATGTACGAAAGGAAGCAACGGCAGCGCGGTCACTTCCCCCAGCGCAGGGCAAGCGGCTGCAATTCTTCCGCCAGCTCGAGCAACCCTGCGCGGGTCGCAGGATGCAGCGCTTCGAGCGGATGCCGGACGGCGTCGCTTTTGATGACGCCGCCCGCGGCCATCACCGTCTTCGTCGCGCGCAGGCCGCATTGCCGGTTTTCGAAGTTGATCAGCGGCAGGATGCGCGCATACGCGGCGGCGGCCTCCTTGCGCCGCCCCGCACGATGGTGCGCCAGCACCGGCCTGATCAGGTCCGGTAGCAGCGCACTGGGCATCGTTCCCGTTGCGCCGGCGTCTAAGTCCGCCATCAGCGTGATCGACTCCTCGCCATCGAAGGGACCGAGTATCGCCGCCCCGCCCGCCTCGACCAGGCTGCGCAGCTTGGCGGCGGCGCCCGGCACTTCGATCTTGAAATAGCCGACTGCCGGTACTTCACGCGAGAGACGAACCAGAAACGGCACCGACAGGCTGACGCCGGATAGCGGCGCATCCTGAACCATGATCGGAACCGGCGCGGCCTCCGCGACCCGTGCGAAATGCTGCAGGATGCCGTTGTCGTCGGCGCGCAGGCCGGCGCCATGGTACGGCGGCATCATCATCAGCATGGCCGCACCGGCGCTCGCGGCCGCACGCGCCCTCTCCGCCGCGATCCGCGTGCTGAAGTGGCTGCAGGTGACGATCACCGGAACCCGGCCCGCGACATGGGAAAGGCAGAGGTCGACCAGCGTCGCGCGTTCGCCGTCGGTGAGCAGGAATTGTTCCGAATAGTTGGCCAGCACGCAGATGCCGTCGACACCCTGGTCGATCATGCAGTCGAGCACGCGCCGCTGACCATCGAAGTCGACGTCGCCGGACGGGGTGAAAGGCGTCGGGGCGATCGGATAGATGCCCGACAAAGAGCGGGTCGCGGAATCGGTCACCGACATGGCCACGCGCGACGATCCTGCCGCTATTCCAGCATGTCTTCGCGCTGATCCAGGTTGGTGCGCAGTTCGTACAGGTCGTCGTCGAGCGCGTCGCGCGACGAAACCATCCCGAGCGGCCGGCCGTCCTCGACCACGGGCAGGTGCCGGAAGCGCCCGACGTGCATGATGCGCAGCGCATGCAGGAACGGCTTGTCCGGGTGGATGGTCTGCGGTTGCGGCGTCATGACCTGCGACACTTGGGTTGCCAC
>Ga0302321_100001506_pt1 | contig 19995 bp, 22 predicted proteins | sample Fen_T0_1_FD_202505 | JGI IMG/M metagenome (GOLD analysis project Ga0302321, IMG submission 202505) | Peat permafrost microbial communities from Stordalen Mire near Abisko, Sweden - Fen_T0_1 | ecosystem: Environmental > Terrestrial > Soil > Wetlands > Permafrost | place: Sweden: Abisko...
GAAGCGCCGTCGAAACCCTCGAGGCGCCCAGCTTCACTGTGTTCTTGAATCAGATGCAGGAAATCTTGGACGAGCTTGCCGACACGGACGCTGGCGTCGAGGTGGAGGACCTCGTCGAAGTACCCGTACTCGATGCGAGCGATGGTCACGCTCAATTCCGCGGGATGGACGCACACCACGAACGGCACGTCTCGGCGCCACCGCCGCTGTTGAGCGCCGAGGGACTCCTCTCCAGCAATGGTTGCACAACCATCGCAGCCGAGAGTGCGCTTGCAAAGGACCCGCGCCGAGCGGGAGAACCCTACGCTCGGCAGCGGTTGGCTCTGGCGCGCGTGGTACTCGACGCAGGCTTCGCTGGCGACGCCGTCAAGGCGTCGTACGAGGCGCTGGCCGCAGCCATTGGCGGCCTCCTGGGTGAGGCACCTGCCGGCCATGCGCAGCTTGTCGCGGCGATCTTCAGCAAGCTGCTACCGGGCGGGTGCCTGCCTGCGGGAGCTCACGGCTCGCTTGCCAAGTTGCACGACCTGTCGCTGGAAGCGCTTGGGGTGGCCATCGACGCGGCGTCCGCGAGTGCAGCCCTTGCCGAGGCTAGCGACTGGGTTGACCGCATCGGCGCCAGCCCGTCTTTGGGATCAGCCGGCGCGGCCGTTGCCGCGCCGAAAGCGTGAGTTGACAGGCGCGCTCGACGATCGCGGCACTGCGGGATCCTCAAACCAGGCGGACCGGCGTTGATGGAAGCTACTGGCGTGGCTTACCTTCGCCCAAGCATTATCTCGGGCCATCGGTGGCGTTCGGGACGAAGTGCGCGTGCGTATTCCGGCCTGAACTGCCGTGGCCGGCGTGACATGGCTGCAAGAACGACGTTCGGGCATTCGACCCGCGCGGACGCTTGCGCGTCACGGCCGCGCGGGCGCGTCGCGTCTTCTTCGGGTTTTGACGGACCGGGCGGCGGATGGGGTTGACGAGTGACGTCCTTCTTGCTGCGGCCCACGGCAACCCGGCGGCAACGAGCGCCGCAAGCGCCTCCGAAGCCGCCGAATTACAAAAGTAAAAAGGCCCCGATTTCTCAGGGCCTTTTCGTCTTGTTGCGCGGGGGCGCAACCACGCGTGGACAACTGCCTTTACGGTGCCGATCGAGGTGCGGGTTGCCTGAAGCGGCTGCCCGCCTGCGGCCTACTGCCGGGCCCTGGCACGTGCCTCGCGAGCGGGGTAGACTGCGGCAATGGCTGACGCTGCAAGGATCCTCGAAGAAGCGCTTTCCTTGGCGCCCGATCAGCGGGCGCGCATTGCCCATCAGCTGATCGAAAGCCTCGATGGCGATGTCGGTGGGGAACGGGCGCTTAAAGTCGAAGCAATTCGTGTCGCGTTGATCGAGGGTGAGCAGAGTGGCATCGCGGAGGATTCGAGCCTGGAGGGCATCCTCAGCGAACTCCGTGTCACTCGTGCTCGCTGAACGATGGCTGGTTTCCGACTGTTACGCCGGGCACGCGCTGACCTACTTGAAATCGGCGCCTTCACAGCGGACCGATGGGGTGACGCTCAAGCTGAACGCTACCTGATCGGGCTCTTCGCTGGGTTCCAGACGCTCGTCGATCGGCCCGATCTACGCAGACCCTTTCGAGAGATCCCGCCATACCTTCGCGCCCTCATCGGCAAGCACGCCGCCTTCTACCGAGTGATCCCAGACGGCGAGGTCCTGATAGTTCGCGTCTTACACGCGGCCATGCTGCCAGCGTTGCATCTCTCGGATGCTAACGACGAGGAGGACGAGTAGACCACCTGCAAACGAAAAACGCGGAGTCAGCTTTCGCTAACTCCGCGTTTTCATTCTTTGTTGCGCGGGGGCGATTTCACCGATGTACCACGAGGTTTCTTCGGTGATTCGTGTGTCCTTCGCCGCCTGAAGGCCGTCGGGTGTAGGGTCGGCGGCGAACGAGGCTGATTTCCGATGGGACTGGACGAGACCCGCTTTCCCGCCCTTATCCGGCAGCTGTACTCCACCGTGGCCGATCTCCAGGCCATGTTTCCGGGTCGCCCCTTCACTCCCGACGGTCATTTGGTCGGCAGCCTCGCTGAATGCTTCGCGGAATATTACTACGGGTTGAGTCTGGCCGCCTGCTCGACAGCTGGACACGACGCTTATCTGGACGGGCGCAAAGTCGAGATCAAAGCGACTCAGGGAAAGAGAGTGTCCCTGAGGAGCGGGCCAGAGCTCCTTCTTGTTTTCCGGTTGCTGCGCGACGGTTCACTTGAAGAGATATACAGCGGCCCTGGCGCCCCCGTATGGAGCCTTGTCGAATCGAGGCCTCGGTCCAGCAACGGCCAGTACTCGGTATCCCTGGTGCAGCTGCGGAGGCTCATGAAGGACGTTCCCTCCGAGCAACGCGTCCCGTTGCGGCGCCCGTTGCCCACCACCGGTGGTGGTGAAACCGTTCCATAGGCCTCCACAGCGGGTTGAGGGAGCGTCGCCCGGAGCGCGACCGATACGCTGCACTGGGGTTCGGTCGCGGTTACCGGCACGCCGCGCGCAGTCATCGGCACGATTGCGCTCGTGACGAGGACCGAGCCCGAATTGTTCCGGACGAACGTTGGAGCTGCAGCGCCGTCAAGTTGCCCGTCGCATGCGGTCCGGGCGCGCCCTGGCCCCCCGGTTCCTTTCCTGCTTTCGGTGATCTCGGCCTGACGCGATCGGCATCGGATGGCGTTTCATCCTTCGACTTCACCGGAGGCACCCGTCTTTCGTCGGCCGTGCCGGTCCGGACATCGACAACTCGACAAGAAGCAAGGGGCTTTGGCGCACCATTGCCCTGTTCGCCCGAGCGCTGCCTCGACGGCTTCAGCGTCCGGAGTGTGATGGCTTGGGTGGTGCTCGATGTATCTGGGCCCCGCTGTCTGCGTTTCTGCGCTCGGCGGCACGGCGAGCTACTCTAGCATCGTCGAATGCGTATCAAAAAAACCAGTCCCGCGCGAACGGAGGGCGGTTGGGCGAGTACTCGCGAGCGTATCGAACAGTCTGCGCCGGCCGCGAATCAGAGCACGGACATCATGCTGGAAGCGCTCGACTGGTTCGAGAATCGCATGGGACCGGACTGGCCTGGGTGGCTGGACAGGTACCCCTTCGCGGGACAGTTCTTCCTTACCTACGGAGACCGTGCAACCGAGGGGGTCCGCCTTCGCCGGCTGGCAGCAGCGCTTGACGATGGTCCCGCGCTCCGCGATGTCGTCAAGCGCCTCGGTGGCAGAGAGTGGCGCGACTACTACACCGCGATGACCGAGCTCGAAGTCGCAGCTCCGATGTGCATAGCTGGTCTTGCGGTGAGCCTGCTTTCCCCAGTTCGCGGCGGCGTGCCACGGCCAGACTTCCACGTGCACCTCTGTGATCGCGTGGTCGAGTGCGAATGCACAACTGTGCTCGACAGCGATCCCGAACGCATGGCTAGCGACGTTATGGATCGCCTCTTCTTCTACCCCCGCACCAATCGTTTGCTGAAGCGCTCGGTGAGCGTTCGCTTCGAGCGGCATACCACCGGCGAGGAAGCGTTCCGCAGGTTCTCAGAACTTGAGCAAGCAATCGTTGCCGCGTCAGTCCATGGCCGGGCCGACAAGCTCCCCGGACTTGCCAGTGTTGACCCGATCGGAGGAACAAACCACCTGCCGACCGTCGCAGTTCAAAACGGGCTAGTAGTTGGGGAGATCGACAAACCGCTAACTCAACTGGGCCGAACCGTTCGAAAAAAGATTCGTCACGGTCAGCTTGATGCGTCGGCACCCGGTGTCTTGTTCGTTCGCACCAAAGACTTTTCGGTCTTCGCCGCCGATGCGCTGGTGGCTTGGCTCGAGGCGATCGCGGAAACAGTTCAGGAGTGCCTCGGAATCGCTGCGTCGGCCGTTAGCGGCGTCGTCGTATACGAGCGCTGGCGAGGCACGCCCGAGACGCGACTGCATCTGCTCGACGACGAGAGAGTCCTGTTCGCCAGCGGCGACGAACACGGTTCGAATCGGTTTGCCGTTCTCGTACGCAATGCGAACGCGCAATGTCCTCTAACTAAAGATGAGGCTGATCGGCTTGTTGGGCCCTCGATGGTTTGGTAGCCCACTGTTGAAGGACGGCGCGTCGACGGGGTCATCGCGGCAACTGCGATGACGCGCTACTCGGTCGTGGACCGACCTTGCGGCTCTTCGGATTCAGCGTGACCTGCCAGATGCGCTAGTTTAGGCTGAACTGGCGCTTGACCATTGCCGTTCGCTGTTTGGGTGATGGACTGCGCTTTTTCACGCTTGCGTGTAGCGAGCAAATCCAGCGCTCTCCGCAGAATCGAGCGCGGTTCATCACGAACTGTTTCTGTAGGCAATCCAAGAGCGTTCACGAAGAGGCGGAGCAGGCCTTTGACGCTCGCGACTCCGAGCGCAGCGCCGCCTGCCAACAGGGTGTACTTGGAGTCCGTAACGGATCCGCTTGCCCCCTGGCAAAACAGCTGCCAAGCGGCCGTTGCGCCGCCCAGGTACGCGACGAGTTCAACGTATTGCTCAAGCTCTGGCGTCCGCATGCGACGAACGAATGAAACCGCCGTATACCCCACAACGGCGACAAGGACTTCCTTCGCAGCAAAGTTCATGTTTGTGCCCGCGGCCTCCTTCGTCGCTCCGGCGATCTCTCCGAAGATCATCGTGCACCCGGTGGTCGCGCGGGCCCCGTCGCGCCAAGAAGCGCGCCAAGAACGGCGCCGACGACCGCGCCTGCAGGCCCGGCGATCATCGCGCCGACCGCTCCGCCCGCAGCGGCACCGACGACACTTGGCGCCGCCCCCGCGGAAGCCGGTTGTGACTGTGCTGGCTGCAATCGGTAAAGCGTATGCGACCCACAGAATCCGCAGGCGTATGGCGTCAGGTCACCGTTGGCGGGAAGCGGATCGATGTTTCGAGTCCCGCAAGTTCTGCAGATGACCTCAGGCATGTGAGAGCAATGCTAATTCACGGAGGGCCCTGGGTCACGTCTGCAATCGCAAGACGGCGGGGACAGGCGCTTTTAAGGACGCCGAGTCTCGCGGGAATGGTTCGTCGGAACGCAACCGGTCGCGCAGTGAGCAGCACCGCACGCTTCCCTAGTCCCGCATCGCTAACCTCTCTGCGCGAAGCAAGCTTGTCGCGCCGTGTCGACGGGAGCACATCGACGCGATGCCGTCTGCGGGCGAGGCATTTCTGGCGCGCCGCGTTCGTCTTCGCGGGGAGGGCTGAGCCGCTCTTGATCAATGGGAAATTGGCGCCCATCATTTGCATTTGCAGTTCCAAACCTGGTCCGCGAGTGCATTGTAGCTAAAGCCGCTGCCACACGAGATTGTCGGCGAGCATCCCGACGAGCTGCAGCCGCACGGTCCGTTTTTGTGAGTCTGCTGGCAGCAGGTCAGTACGTTCGCGCAGCCGGTGCGATCGGCTTGATCCGGTGCGGTGCTGCAAACGTCACAGCTCGACCCTTCCCACCCCTTGAGGCACGAGCCGGCGCCGCCTGTCGCCGATCCGCTGGTGCCGGCTGTGCCTCCCATTCCGCTCGCGCTTGAGCCACCACCGTTGGTTGAGATACCAGCGCCGCCAGCACCGGCCGCACTCGAGCCGCCAATCGAGGCATCCCCTCCGGCGCTCAAGCCGCCGGAAGGGACCGCCCCTGCGGAACCTCCCGCACCGGCCTCCGGCAGGTCGCTATTCCCCCCGGTTGCTTCGCCCGCGTGAGCGCCACTGCGGCCACCCATGGCGGCAGCGCCGGATGTACCGGCGGTTGCGGCTGCCGGCGTACTAGCAGCGGTGAATTCATCGCCGCACGAGGAGGACAGCAACCAGATCAAGCCCGCCGCTAACGTGTACAGCCAGAGTCTCATCTTTTACTCATTTCGCTGGCTCGCGGGGGGTAACCAAAAGCCGGCGCGTGTCGTGAATACCCATCAAGAAATGGGCGTTTGCCCGAGATTCGAACCGCCGCGGAGCGCACAAGTACCCATCTAAATGGATAGTATGCGGACAATTCTACCCAGTTCAACGGGTGGTTGGGTGCGGCCGGCATATGGCCCATTTTCGTGCATGAAGCGCCATGCTCGGGACCTCGGCCGTAGAATCGCGGCCCAACGCCGCGCGGTGGGGCTGACCCAGGAAGAACTGGCGGAACGCGCCGGCGTGAACGTGAAAACGATTCAGGGTGCGGAACAGGGCCGCACGGAGCCCGAGCTTCGGACGCTCACGCTGATGGCGAAGGCGCTCGGCACGTCACTGGACAATCTCGTGCCCGGGGCGAGTGCGAGCTCACCGGAAGCGATAATCAAACGTGTCGTTGCCGAGCTTTACGAGCTTTCGCAGCCCACGCTTGAGCACTTGGCCGCGGTAGTTCACGCGCTCGCGAAGAAGAAATGAATGGCGGACCGCGTCAGCGCGCGCATCCGGACAATCGGTTAGTCTAGGGTCGCAAGCAGGTCGTTGACCTGCGTGGCCAGCTCGTGAGCTTCTGCGTCGTGCTTGGCTTGGAGCGCAGTCAGTTCGCGTCGATGGGTCCCCCGTTGCTGTTCCAACAGATCGCGCAGCGCGCCCGCTTCTTGCTCGAGTTCGGTGCAACGGTCGCATGCGTTTCCGTGGTCGGATGCGGTCGGATCTTCAAACCCCGCTCGCAATTCCTGCCACAGCGCCACCGATCCGCTGTCGATGTCGCGAGCGAGCGCTTCTACCTCGTCTGGGTCGAAGTGGTGCACACCGCGGGAATCCTGGAGTGGCCGCAGGCGAACGCCTTCGAGGCGCCGGACCGTAGCCAGGCTCTTGCCGAGCCGCTTTGCAACCTGCTGTCGGGTCATTCCGTAGCCCTAGCACAGGCATGCACGGCAAGCGGGTGACATACAACGTCCGATGACGTTCGAAGCGGTGAAGTTGCTAGCTGCTACTATTGCCGCATGGACGATGCAGATCGGACGGAGCTGAACGCGGCAATCGCGGCCCATTGTGAATGGCTAGAGCAGAGAGGCGTTCGCTTCTTAGATCCCCGCGACGAGAAGCTTTCATTGCCGCCGGACCTGCTGTCTGCGCACGACGTTATGAAAGCGCTCGCCACGCGTGCGCCGGAGCATTTAGTCGGTGCTGTTCTCTCGAGCGTTCACGTTCTCTGTTCGTTGAGAACTCGTGTGACTCTATCTGAAGCGCGTCTTCGCGCGGTGCACGACGCGGCGGAGCGGCTGACGAAGGCCGACTACCTGACCGAGGAGGAAAAGCGGCGGCAGCTAGCGCTAATTTCCTTCGTACACGAGGAATTGCACATCAAAAGTCTGGATTCGGCGCTGAAGCATGTTGAGAAGTGGCTTCGGACTGCGCGCCGCAGGCTGCAGGAACACGTGCAGCAGCTCGAGAAACGTCACGAGAAAGCCGCGAAAGTGGGCTTTCTCGCGAGATCGACGGCAGACATTGCGCTTGCTCAGTGGATGTTTTCGCGCAGCGAAGCACTTGAGGATGACTTCGCCTTCTTTCGCCGACACGTCGAGGGTGATCAGTTTGCCGCTCACAAGGACGAACTTGGTGCGAAGGCCTGGCGCCGCGCGCTCAATGCGGGCCTGGCAGCGCTCAAACGTGGTGACATAAAAAGTCAGGAGCGCCGTGCGCTGTTCCCAGGGAGCTTCAAGAAAACTACTGACCCCGCTGAAAAGGGACAGCAGCGCGGGCGCGAGTACGGAGCTCGCAAGCGTGGAGAAAAACGAAAAGAATCAAAGATGTAGGCACGTCATGGCGTCGGAACTGGTCCAAATCCGATCCATTCCGTCAGACAGGTGCAGTCGTGAATAGTCGCGCTCACCGATGCCGAATGAACTGCTAACGCTTGAAGAAGTAGCGGAGATAACGCGAGCTAGACTGAGCTGCATTCGATTCTGGGTGCGGACGGGCAAACTGGCCAGTTTGCGGCCGGGTCGCCGCGTGCTCGTTCGGCGCGGCGTGCTCGAAAAGTTTCTTGAAGCCTCCGAGCGCATCGGCACCCCGGCGAAGAAAGGCGCGGTGGGCGAATGAGCCGCTCGAACCTCGGCCCGGCATTGGAGTTCGCCGCGCGGGGATGGCCCGTGATTCCGCTCGCACTCAATGGCAAAGCGCCGGTGGCCGAGCTTGTGCCCAACGGCGTCGCGAACGCTACTTGCGACCGCACGGTCATCAATCACTGGTGGTCGCGCGTCCGGGCTGCGAACGTCGGGATTGCTTGTCATCGTCTTCTGGTTGTGGACATCGATCCACGCAACGGGGGTGACCGACAATTGGACGCCCTTCTTGCCGAGCACGGCCAATTGCCCGTGACGCCGACGCAGAGGACCGGCGGTGGCGGCGTGCACTACCTGTTCAAGCGCCCGTCGATTCCGATGGGCGGGAAGCTTGTGACCGGTGTCGACCTCGTCCACGGGGCGCGTCGATACGTCGTGGCCGCGCCAAGCGTTCACCGCAGTGGCTGTCGATATGAATGGCTAGAATCCCCGAGTACGCCACTTGCCGACGCGCCTGACTGGCTCTTGAATCTCGGCCGCCGCGCGGAAGCTGGCCACCCCGTGCTAGCCGACAAGCGACCGAACCAAGAGCCGTCCAAACTCGTTGCGCGTGCGACGGCATACGCGCGGAAGATCCCGCCGGCGATTTCTGGACAAGGCGGGCACGCGCACACGTTCTTGACAGCCTGTCGGCTCGTCCGCGGTTTTTCGCTGAACGCTGACGAAGCGTACTCGGTCATGCTCGAATGGAATCGCTCGTGCCAGCCGCCTTGGAGTGAACGCGATCTCCGCCGCAAGATTGCGGAGGCGCTGCAGCACGGACTCATGCCATTCGGTGCCATGCTCGGAGCCCCAACCGGGTGACCAACACCGCAAAAGTGGTCGCGCTTGATCGTCGCCCATTCATTCGTGGCGATCACGTCGAAATCGCAGAACGGCTCGTGGCCAGGCTCCGCATTGACGGTGAAGTCGTTCACGACGACGGCGCGACGTGGCAGTACAACGGACGCACACACGTCTTCGAGGTGGTCCCTTCCGCATCGCTGAGTCAGCTCGCGCAAAGCTTCGCCGGGTGCGAAATCAAGGGAGCAAAGAAGCCGCTGCGACTCAGCGCTGGAGGCGTGTCCGGCTCAATAAAACTAGCGGAAGATCGGCTTTGCACGCCGGGCTTCTTTGCTGCTTCACCGCCCGGCGTGGTGTTCTCGTCGTCGTTTGTCGAGGTGCGGGCGAGCGGAGTCGTGCAGCACGAGCACTCGCCCGCGCACCGGGCTCGCTTCGCCTATTCCTTCGGTTTCCAGCCTAATCCGAATCCGGCGCGTTTCCTTCGGTTCCTCGGCCAGGTCTTCGCGGGTGACGATGATGCGGCCGAAAAGGTCCTACTGCTCCAAGAATTCGTAGGTGCCGCGATGCTCGGGCTTTCTACGCGGCACCAGCGAGTCATCGTGCTTGTTGGAGCCGGCGCAAATGGCAAGAGTGTACTGGCAGCGATCATTGAGAGCGCCATGCAACGAGGCGCCTGCGTCGCCATTGCACCACAGGACTTCGGCGACGAGTACAGGGCGGCCATGCTCGCCGGCAAGTTGTTGAACGTCGTGTCCGAGCTCCCCGAGGCGGACATCCTCGACTCGGAGTCATTCAAGGCGGTGGTCTCCGGCGAGTCGCGCACGGCTCGCCACATCCGACAGGCCCCATTTACGTTCCGGCCTGTTGCTGGTCACTTGTTTGCGGCAAATCGTCTGCCAGGTACCACGGACCATACGCACGGATTCTGGCGGCGGCTCTTGGTCCTCCAATTCAACCGTGTGTTTAGCGAGGCCGAGCAGGAGTCCGAGCTCGCCAAACGGATCATCGTGGACGAGCTCCCAGGTATCGTGTCCTGGTTCATCCTTGGATCCGCGCGCGTACTCGCCCAGGACGGTTACACAATCCCGCCAAGTTCACGAAAGGCGGTGGACGCCTGGCGCCAGAACGCCGATCAGGTTCGCGCGTTCATTGACGCTCGCACCAAGCGCCTCGATGCGACAGCGAGCCCAAGCGATGGTGAGCCGGCCGAACAACTCTATCGCGCGTATCGCCATTGGGCTCAGGACAATGGCAACCGCGCCATGGCCTCGAACAAGTTCGCCGAGCGAATGGGGCAGCTCGACCTTCCCGCGAAGCACACCCGGTACGGAAACGTCTACCCAGTCACACTGCAATACGGAGGAGAGCCGTGAAGGGTGTGAAGGGTTACGGTTGCACCCTTCCTAGTTCGTTCGATCGTGTTTGGGCGTACGTATTCAGCTTTTGTGCGGCCGAAGCCTTTCACACCCTTCACCGCGTCGGCGGAGCGGATCCGTGAGCGGGCGTGGAAAGGCAAACCAACGAGGCAAGTGGCCAACCCTCTCCGCCGAGGACCGGGTGTTTCTCGACTTTGTCGCGCGGCTGGCGGTGGAACAGGCTCTCGGCGAGAGAAATCGCGATCCTTCCGTTGCCACTTGCGGCGCCGAGCAGACCGAGGGGAAGTCAGAGGACGATGGCAACACGTAACCTGTCCGGATTGAATGTTGCGATCTATGCCCGCTACTCTAGCGACTTACAGCGCCCTGCTTCGATCGATGACCAGGTTCGACGCTGCCGCGAGTACGTCGAAGAGCGCGGTGGGAAGGTCGCGCTCGAACTTGTGTTTTCGGACGCCGCGAAGAGTGGCGCAAGCCTGGTGCGCAACGGCTTCGAGCAATTGATGAAGCTCGTTCGGCAGCGGCCCCGTGGCGTTGACGCGATCGTCGTCGAGGATATGTCGCGCGTAACCAGGGACCTGGCCGATGCGAGTCACCTGTTCCGCGAGCTGCGATACTTGGACGTGCCATTGGTCGGCGTCGCGGACGGCGTAGACACGTCCGGCAAAGAGGCGAAGGTCACGTTCACAGTCAAGTCGCTGCTCAGCGACATGTATCTCGACGAGCTATCCGACAAGACGCGCCGCGGGCTGGAAGGGCGAGCGTTGGCCGGCTTCTCCACCGGCGGGCTCCCGATGGGCTACCGAAGCGTGCCGCAGTGTAACGAGCACGGCCGCGTCGTCGGACACAGAATCGAGATCGACGCCCAGACTGCTCCCACGATCCAGCGCATCTTTGACGAGTATCTGAAGGGCAACTCGTGCGCGGTGATCGCGCAAGCGCTCACCCGAGATTCGGTCCCCCCGCCGCGGGCCAAGACCCGACATCGCCGGAAGGGATGGATCGCGAGCACCGTTCGCGCGATGCTGCTCAACGAGGCGTACATCGGCGTCTGGACGTTCAAAAAGCGGCTCTGGCAGAAGGTACCTGGCACGAACGAGCGGCGCTCGCGGGAGCGCAGCGCGGATCAAATCATCCGGCGCGAGTACCCTGAGCGCCGCATCATTGACGTTCCGGTTTGGGAGGCCGTCCGTACGCGCTCGGCCGCGGTGCGGGCGCGCTACACGGGCAAGCGCAATCCGGCGAGTGCACCCGGACGCGTCACGAATTATCCGCTGAGTGGGCTGCTTCACTGCGGGTGTTGCGGCGCGCCGATGGTGATCACGCGCGGAACATCCGCGACCTACTATAAGTGCGGCGACTACAAGAAGCGTCGCTCCTGTTCGAATTCACGCGGGGTCAAAGAAGAGCTAGCCAGGACGCGCATCTTTGCGGCGCTTCAAGAGAAGTTCAGCACCCCCGACGCCTTGGACTACCTGCGCAAGCGCATCGCGGAATACCTCGGTGAGAGCAACCGCGATGCGTCGCGCGAGCTTGCCGAGAAACGTGCAAGCCTCGCCCGCACAGAGCAACGCATCGCCGCCTTGATCCGGTTCATCGCGGACGGCGACAGCTCGGAATACGTCACGACGGCGCTGCGCGACCTGCACGGGCAAGCGCGCTCGGAAAAGGCAGCTATTGCCGCCCTCGAAGCGCGTGGCGCAGCTCCAATCGCACTGCCGACGCCTGCTCAGGTCGCGGAGCGCGCCCTCGGATTGAAGCGCCTTTTTGAGGGCAATCCGATCGAGGTTCGCGAAGCGCTGCGACGATACTTCGTCGACGGTCGCATCGTCGTCACGCCGGTCGCCGAGGGCTACTATGTGGCGGAAGGACGATTCCTTCCGCTGGTCGCTCTCGTCGATCCGGCGCTGGACGTGGCCCCCAGGCGGGGGCCACAGTCCTCGTGTTACTTTGGTGGTTGCGCGGGGAGGATTTGAACCTCCGACCTTCGGGTTATGAGGCGAAAATCGGGCCAACTTGTGCAGCGCGACAAAGATCGAGAATCATTCGCAAGTATCGAACGAGACGCGGCAATCGTCGCTATCGCAGCATCATGGGTCGTCACGCGATCTCACTTTGGTTCCGATCGGCGTGGCAACGTTAGGTCAACGGCGCGGCGCGGGCAACGCGCCCGAAGGGTGAAGGCCCGCGCCGTATTTGTTCCGTTCAGTCTGACCGTCAGATAACTGATTTCACGCTGGCGAGTCTGCCAGGTTCCCATCGCCGCTCTGACCCATCTGATGCCGTCCTTCAGGAACGGGCGAGACCAAACGGATAATCGTAGCGGCCACGTGCTCGCGTCGCCGCACGTGGGTCAGGACTGGATGAACGCGAGCAGGTCCCGGTTGAGGACGTCCGCACGCGTGGTGAGCATGCCGTGCGGGTAGCCCGCGTAGGTCTTCAACGACCCGTTCTTGAGGTGTTTGACCGCGCGTGGCACGGCGCTGGCGAACGGGACGATCTGGTCGTCTTCGCCGTGCATGACGAGGACAGGAACGGTGATCGCCATCAGGTCGGCGGTGTAGTCCTCGAGCCAGGTGAGGACGGTCTCGTAATGGGCCTTGGCACTGCCGGCCATCCCCTGGCGCCACCAGTTCGCGATGACCGCCTCCGACGGCTTCGCACCCTCGCGATTGTAGCCGTAGAACGGGCCCTCGGGCACGGCGCGATAAAACTCCGCCCGGTTGCCCAGGATGCCTCCCTGCACGGCGTCGAACCACTCCTTGGGCTGGCCCGCCGGGTTCTCCTTGCTCCTGACCATGTTCGGCGTCAAGGACGCCACCAGGACTGCCTTGGCGACGCGCTTCTGGTGGGCCGCGACGTAGCGGGTCACCTCGCCGCCGCCGGTCGAGTGCCCGATGTGCACCGCCTCGCGCAGGTCGAGCTGATGGGTGAGCGCCGCCAGGTCCGCGACCCAGTGCTCCATGTCGTTGCCCGTGCTGACCTGGTCGGAGCGACCGTGCCCGCGTCGGTCGTGGGCGATGACACGGAATCCGCGTTGAACGAAGAACATCATCTGGGCGTCCCAGTCGTCGGCCGATAATGGCCAGCCGTGGCTAAACACGATCGGCCGACCAGAGCCCCAGTCCTTGTAGAAGATCTCGACACCGTCCGGAGTAGTGATGGTAGGCATGGACTCGTTCCTTTCTGCTTTGCGAGTTGAAATTGGTTGGTGGAGTTCTCGTGGTCGGGCGAGGGCTCGTCACGGATTGGCCCGCAAGGCATTCTCTGAAATCCGCGGAAACCGATACGACTGCGCAGCTGGTGACGAAATGCCGCCGCGGCCCGAGAGCGCCTGGATCGCTCGTGACTTCGTACTCCCAAGCAAGCTAGCAATAGCTCCTAATCGGCTATGCGAGCTACCCTACCTTTGCAGGGTGGGAAGCGTTCTGGAGCGCCGGTGAGGATTTGCTGTCAGGCACGGTCAAAGGAAGCGTGAACAGGAACGACGTGCCGTACGCCTTGCGCGCTTCGACCCAAAGCGTTCCCCCATGGCTTTCGACGATCCAACGGCAAATCGCCAGTCCCACGCCCAAGCCTCGCGGCTTCGTCGTGAAGAAGGGCTCGAACACTCTTGCCGGAGCGCTGATGCCGACGCCAGAATCCTCGATCTCGATGAGCAAAGTATCCGCAGCCAACGAGGAACGCACCACGATGGCTCGTGCACGACCGGCAACACCCTCGAGGGCATCCAGAGCGTTGTTCAACAGATTGAGCACAACCTGCTGAAGCTGAATCTCATCGGCCGGCACGGAGGGCAGGCTCGGTTGGAGGATCGTCTCGATCGTGATCTGACGCTTGTGCGCCTCACCGACGACGAGCTCGACGACGTTCTCGAGCAGTTCGTTGATCGACAGCTCCACACGCTCGACCGGCTGCCGCTGGAATAGATTGCGAAGCCGTGAAATCGTTTCTCCCGCGCGAGCAGCATCCTTTACAACAGTCTCCGAGGTTTGTTGCGCTCTTGCGATGTTGGGCGGGTCCGCGCTGAGCCAATTGGCACAAGCATAGGCGTTGGCTGCGATGGCGGAAAGCGGTTGGGTCACCTCGTGAGCGATCGACGCCGACAGCTCAGCCACGGTGGCGACCCTCGCTGCCGTCGCAAGGCGCGCTCGCGTCTCCTCCAATGCCGCCTCCGCGCGTTTGTGATCGTCAACGTCGAAGAGCAGCGCATACCATCGCTCCGGCGCCCCCGATTTGTCCCGCGCCAGCTGATGGATTGCGTCTATCCAGCGATAGCGTCCGTCAGGATGTCGGATGCGCATGGACAGCCGGTAGCCTTCGCCGCTGGCAAGGGCTCGCGCCCAACTACCAAGGACGAAACGCCGATCGTCCGGATGGATGAAATCGGGCCATCGCGTGCGGAGCTGGTCGAGCGAGGTGCCCATCACCTGGAGCCAGCTCTGATTGATGTGGGTGATTACACCAGCGGTGTCCGTACATAGCACGTATGCAGGAATGCTCTCGATCATGTGCGTCAACTCCCGCTCGCGTGTGCGCAGGGCGATGACGGCGTCCTCCAATGTCTGTCTCGCGAGTGTCTGCTCGGTCAGCGCTCGAGAAAGATTCAGCTCAGTGTGGCGCAGTTGTTCCAGCTTGGCCCTCTGCGCGTCGATGTCCAGAATCTGGATGTGCCAGCGAACCACGTCTCCCGCGCGATTGAGCAGGGGGTAGCCACGCACTTGAAACCAGCGGTATTGCGCATCGCAACAGCGCAACCGCTGCTCGATGTCGTAGGGCGCGCCGCTCGACAATACCTGTGTCCAGGCCGTGTTGAAGCGTTCGATGTCGTCTGCGTGCACGGTTCCATTGGTGTTCCAGGCCCGAAGCTCTTCGAGGCTTCGACCGAGGCATTCCAAGAGCGGTCGGCTAGCGCACTCGATCTCGCCGTTGGATCGCAGCGTCGCAAACAGCCCAGGGCTCAAGTCGATGGTGCGGCGCGGATCGTAGCCGTCTTCGCTCTGCAGTGGCTCGCGTCGCCCAGCGTCGTCGGTCGCCATGGGACGGCTAGGCTCACCGGTTTCCGAGGCGGACGGCGACCTTGACCAACTCCGCGACGGAAGCGACTTGCATCTTCTCCATCATCTTCGCGCGCTGCTCCTTAACCGTAAATTCCTTGGTCCCGAAGTCATGAGCGATTTGCTTGTTGAGTTTTCCGGAAGCGACCTCGTCCATGACGGCGCGCTCGCGTGGGGTGAGCGTCGCGTAGCGACACTGCAGCTCGACTAGCTCAGCAAGGCAGTTACGAGCTTTGCGAGAGTGCTCGATGGCGCGCCTGACGGCAGTCAACAGCTCCGCTGGTTGGAACGGCTTCGTGAAAAAATCGACTGCGCCGGCTTTCATCGCCTGAACAGTCATGGGTATGTCGCCGATACCGGTCAGAAAGATGATGGGCAGCAGATCGCCGCGTGCGGCGAGCCGGGTCTGGAGCTCCAGTCCGTTCAGGTGCGGCAGGTGAACATCCAGGACTAGGCATCCGGGCGACTCGACGTGTGCCGACGCGAGAAAGTCATCGGCGTTCGAGAAGGTTCGGACGAGGAAGTCAGCCGAGGTCAGCAGATTCTGTAGGCCTTCACGGACGGCGTCGTCGTCGTCGACCACGAAGACGACGCTGTCGGCGCTTGGCTCGAATCTCGAGCGCTCACGTGACTGCGGTAAGTGTGGATCCATCGCTCAGGAAGCCTCGGTTCGACAAATACTGCCGGCGCCACAACCCGGCCCGCCGGGAACGCTATCCTGGACGGTCCGCGTACGCCACCCTACTTTAGTCGGGCAGCAGTAGCTCAATCGCCCGGCGACGGCTCAGGCTTGCTCTGCCAGGACCTCACGCACCGCGGCGAGGAGCTCGGGGGGATGCAGTGGCTTCGTCAAGAATGCGGCGGCTCCTAGCGCTAGCGCCTGCCGCCGGACGATGTCGTCGCCGTTTCCAGTAAGTAGGACGGTCGGGACGGATTGAGCGACGGACGCTAGGTGCGTCATCAAGTCGAGTCCGTTCATGCCCTGGAGCCGAAAGTCGAGCACGAGGCAACCGGTTCGGTTGAGCAAATCGGAAGCGAGAAACGCTTCGGCCGAGTCGAAGACCACGATCTCCAGTCCCACGGAGCTCAAAAGGTTGCTGACCGAGTTGCGCAAAGCGGCATCATCGTCCACGAAGCAGATCGTAGAGTGCCCCACCGTCAGCTCACGATTCTTCGCGTAAGAGTCGAGCTATCGAGCATATGTCACCGGGCAACGGCTGTCCTAAGTATCCGATCCGACCCCTTGGTTCAACCCTACCTTTGGAGGGTTAGGTGCCGAGCTTCCCCGGGCTCGGGCTCGTGATCACTCAAGCCCGTTCAGCGTGGCACCAAGACGAGACCGTCTCGCTTGGCACTGCGCTGGAAATGGTTCAAGCCGTTGGATTTGGGACATGGATCCAGGCTACGGCGATCCGGAGTTTCTGGTCTCCAAGACCGGTCCCGTTCGACCAAGCGATTGCTATTGGGTGGCGGTAGCCGAAACTCAGCCCGCCGCGAAACGGCGCGGCTCGTTCGGCGTCGTTGACCCGCCCGACCGAGGGGTAAACAATCCGCACTTGGTGTTCTAAGCGAATTCCGCCGATGAGGCCGCGCGCAAGCATCGTTCTGTTGGCGAGCACTCTTGCCGACCGGCTGCCTGACGATGCGGACTCGGAGGCACAAGCACCCCATGTCAGAGTAGCGACAATGAGCCGGAGCCTCGCATACATCGACGAAAGCGGGGACTCGGGAGACGTGGCGGGACAGCCCGGGGCCATCGCTCAGCAGCCAAGTTTCGTCTTGGCGGGAATCGTCGAAGGCGACCAAACCGGAGCGGCGGAAGAACTGGTCAGCCAATTGAGGGTTGACTACCAGTTTCAGGCGAAGGACTTGAAATGGAAAAGCGTCGCTAAGAAGCCACGGGCCCTCGTCCACCTTGTGCGCGAGCTGCGCCGCCGGAACGTCGTGCCGATTGTCGAGGCGATGAGCAAGTGGCACTACCTCGCGAGCAACATCATGACGTATGTCCTCGGCCGACGTCGGATCGACTTCGGACGACGCACAGTTCGCCCTCGCCAACGATTGCGCCGACTTTCTTGCGGCCGACGTTGGGCACGCGGCACTGATCGCATACGCGAGCCTAGCGAAAGCGCCGACGCCAGAACAATTCGAGACTTTCCTGCTTTTGCTTCGTGCTGGAGTACACGATGCACTCGAGGCGTGCGCGGGATGGCTCACTAGGCGATCTGTGCGACATGACCGAGAAGAATTTGTGCTGGTTGCACGGATACATCGCGAAGGCTTGCCCGCGGACTGGCGGCTATTGCACATCTCGCAGGCAGGCCCGCCCGGCACTTCCTCCTGAACATCGTGAACCGTTCCGATGACCGTATCGACGTGCTGCGCGTCCTGCATGACGCCATGGACGTGCCCAGACACTGGCCCGAGCGTCCGCTCACGGTAATCCCAGAACACGAACGGCTGCCCCCTATTGTCGGCGCGGGCGCGCCGCCGATTTCCCCAAAGCCGACTATGAGGCGGCGACGAGGTCAACAGTTTTGCTGGCATTCGATCGTTTCCTTTTTGGTGGTTGTGGTGCTGGAGACGTTGTTGCGGGTCGATGGGTAGGGGACACCCAAGGCGCGGTTCAGCGCAGGCGATCAAGCGAAGCGAGTGCGGAAGCAACGAGCCGCTCGATCAATGTGTCGACGCGCGACTGGCGACTGGTACGCGAACCTGTTGCACTTGGGCCGAACGCAACTAGTCCTCGCGGTCAGTGAGCGGACCTTCCTGCCGGCTGTCATCTCACCTCGCTGCTACACGGTGCGCCGAGTCTGCTTTGAGCTCGCTTCGGCTAGGCATTGGACCCAAAGTTGGAGTGTGCGTGGGATCGCGCGAAGCGGCCGCAATGTGTGGCCGTCGGCGTACCAGAGCCCGTCCGTTTGAACGAGTCGCGTCGTGCGTAGCGAGTGTCTGGCGGCCGCAATCCCGGCGGAAAGCGCGGACGCGAGCACTCCGAGCGCAAACGCCGCTCCGCCCACGCCGAACAGTGCGCCAATAAGAGTTGTCGCCGCGACATCTCCGAGAAAGCGCTTCAGCAAGGGCCGGTAGACACTTTGGTCACAGAAACCGGCAATGGTGATGTTCTGGCGTGGTGCGCCAGAACTCACATGTTTTGCGCAGGCTCGAACGAATGTGTTCAGTTCGGATTCAGCGCATCGAGACATGCAAGTTGCAACGACAAGGCGGCCTGCGCGAGTGTGGTGTACCGCTAGCCATTCGATGCGATCGAAGCGACGCCAAGTTTGGATCGCCAAAACGTGTTCCCAGGAGACCACCAGAACGGTGGCCCCGGAGCTGATCTCGAGCCCTTTGTCGTTAGCTATGAACGAACGCGCAGTGTAAGACAACGACCGCCGCGAGTACCCGTCAATGAACCCGAAAAGCGCTGTCGTGAAGGCAGACATCACGAGGCCTTGCTCGGTAAGCGTTGCGGCCGGGAGCACGCACATTGTCAATCGAAGCAGCAACCTCAAAGGTCGGGCGACGATGGCCGTAGGGCTGACGGAGAACTTGCGCATCGCCTGCTCACGGACCGACGCAAATGGAATCATTCGGATCGAATGCGCGCTTCAAAGCGTCTTTGATTGCCTGAGGACTCGTACTCCAGCGCTCAGTCGTATTGCCTTCGAAGTAGTGTGCGTCCCCACCCAGGCCAGGGCCCAGCGAACCGGTAACCCCGTTGAACTCACGCGGCCCGCCCGGTGCCGGAGTCGTGTAATTGAGAGCGGCGCCCGGAGAGACCGCGCCACCCGGAAGATTGACGCCGAGTTCTGCTCCAGAGCCCCAAAACTTCGTCACGTCTTTCATTACCGACAACTGCCCGGACCCCGCTGCAGACACCCCTGCCGCAACCGCAGTGCCCCAAGCCGCGCTAGTGAAGACCGAGATCTTGCGCTCACTCAGGTCGACCACGACTCCAATCGAGCCCTCGGCACCCACCGCGATGCCCGGTCCGATTGCAACATTGCTCCCGACGCTCAACGCGATCCCTGGGTGACTCGAACCCTTGGGTGCGGACGGGCTGGCTTGGGACGGTTCACGAGGTGCGCTGGAAACGGACGGTGGGTATTTGTCGACGAGCGACTTCACCGCCGCCGGCGGAGGCGCCGCGGGGGCCTCCGTACGGCGGCATTGGAGCGGCTCGGGTTCGTGAGGTAGGCACGCGCCGGCGTCGATTTCGGCGGGGGTCGGCTCATCCGAGGTAAGTCGGTTCGAATTTGAAATTGGATCCATGCGCTCGGTTCGGCGCGGAGCAATGCGCAGTTGCGAACAAACTTGGGCTCTCCTCGATCCGGCGCTCGTGCCCAACACAAACGCCGCCAAACCACGAAAGTAAAAAGGCCCCGATTTCTCAGGGCCTTTTCGTCTTGTTGCGCGGGGAGGATTTGAACCTCCGACCTTCGGGTTATGAGGCGAAAATCGGCCCCTTTTGATGAACGTCACAAGTATCGAAGATCACTCGTAAGTAGTGAACAAGACGCGGGAACCGTCGTCATCGCAGCATCATGGGTCGTCATGCGATATCACTTCGGTTCTGATCGGCATGGCAACGTCAGGTCAACGGCGCGGCGCGGGCGAAGCGCCCGAAGGGTGCTCAGCGCGGAAGCAAGAGCGAGGGCGGGTCGGGTGGCACGACGATCTTCGGGCTCGGGCCATTCGAGAGTCGGAGAAAATCCGAAGCGTTGAAGGTTA
>Ga0302321_100001507_pt1 | contig 19992 bp, 6 predicted proteins | sample Fen_T0_1_FD_202505 | JGI IMG/M metagenome (GOLD analysis project Ga0302321, IMG submission 202505) | Peat permafrost microbial communities from Stordalen Mire near Abisko, Sweden - Fen_T0_1 | ecosystem: Environmental > Terrestrial > Soil > Wetlands > Permafrost | place: Sweden: Abisko...
CCCGACGCCCAGGAGCACCACCGCGGCGGCCATGAGGTTGAGCGGCAGGCCCTGCTTGCGCAAGGAAGCGGCAAAACCCGGACCGACCTGCATGCCGATGGTGTAAACGAAGAGGATCAGGCCGAATTCGCGGACGAATTCCAGCACTTCTTTGTTGATGTGAAAACCAAAATGCCCGAAGAGCAGACCGGTGAAGAGCACGCCGGCAATGCCCAGGCCCACGCCTTTGATTTTAAAACTGCCCAGGAACACGCCGCTCGCGGCCACCAGGGTCAGGATCAGCAGGGCATGAGCGACGGTTTCTCCAAAGAGCAACTCTTTGAGCCATTTGATATTATCCAGCCATTCCATATATATTTTGTGCCGGATGCAGGCGTCCGGTTACGCCGCCAGCGGCAATAAAGCCACCCGGGTTGGGGGAAAGCTGGCTGGAAGAAAATTCCAGTCGTTTGTCGGTGGATGAATTAACATTGCTGAAATAAAAATATTCAGTCAAGCATTATGTTAATAATTAATAGCAGGCGAAAGTGGTTTGGCCGGTTAAAGTGGGGGGGTGACGCTTTTAGGAGAAAATGACGGGTTGCCGGAGTTGCCGACGAAACCAAGAATTGATGTGTATTTAATTGAGGTAGAATAGAATATCATGAAAAATTTGGCTGGTTTTTGACTCGGGCGCGTATCTGGTAAAGGCAAACGAACAAGTCAAATTATTTGCCCGCAAATTCCAATCTGTTTGCATAAGTAATTCGAAACATTAAAAGGGGGAGAAATAACCTTTAAACATCAAATCAATGACGATTATTAATTATTTGCAATACTTTTATTGCGAGTCATTTACAAAATATTTAAGGCAGGTTTTACGGCCCGAAGTCCCCTGTCTTGGCCGGTTGTTTGGCGGGCGCAGTAAGTTAAGCAAATTGATTGGCTGGCGGCGGTTTTCTGCTAATATAACGGGATGGTAAACGAAACGATTACGGCTGAAGCCGCACCGCTGGAGGACATCGCCATGTTGGCGATGGAATTTGGCCGCATTCTGATGGAATGCGGAGCCAGCGCGAGAATTGTAGAAGAGTATGTGATCCGGGTGGCGGAAGGGCTGGGAGCCAAGCGCGTGGATTTGCGCGTGGGCTACGCCTCGCTCGCCATTACGGTGGGCATTTCCGATTCCGGCATCACCCGGATGCGCAAAGTGGGGCACCTCGGGGTCAACCAGCGGCTGGATCAAGGCTTGCGGCAGCTGGTGCGGCGGCTCGAAACGGAAAAGCTTTCCCTGGACGTCACGGAGGCTGAACTGGCCCGGTTGGTCAAGGAAACCCCCCGGCATCCCGGCTGGCTGGTGGATCTGGCCGTCGGTCTGGCGTGTGCCTCGTTCAGCCGGTTGCTGGACGTGGATTGGCAGGCGTTCCTGCCGGTTTTTGGTGCCGCTGCGATCGGGCAGTTTGTGCGTCGGCAGTTGCTGATGCGGCATGTGAACGTTTTTATCGTGGCCACGGTGGTGGCGTTTCTGGCCTCGTTCATCAGCGGCCTGGCCTCACGGTGGTGGCTCAGTGGCACGGTGGACCGGGCCATGGTTTCGGCGGTGTTGCTGCTGGTGCCCGGAGTGCCGGCGCTCAACGCCCAATACGATGTCATGGGCGGCCATCCGACGCTGGGCAACGCGCGGGCGGTGTGGGTGGGCACCATTTTAATTTTCCTGGCGATTGGCGTCTGGCTCAGCCAGATGGTTTTGGGGGAGGGACTTTAATATGGATTATTCAAAAGTTCTCCATCAAACGCTGTTCGGCGGCCTCGCGGCCATGGGCTTCGGCGTGTTATTCAACATGTATCGCCGTCACCTCCTGTGGTGCGGACTGGCGGGTGGATTGGCGTTGGGCGTGCGGACAATCGGTCTGCAATTAGGCTGGAGCCTGGAGGCGGCGTCGTTTGCCGCAGCGCTGACGGTCGGGAGCGTGGTGCAGATTTTTCAGGAACGGATCGGGGTTTCCCGCAATATTCTGGACGTGGCGGGCTGTATTCCGATGGTGCCGGGCTTGTTTGCCACGAAGGCGATTCTGGGTTTCTTTGCGCTGACGGCGCCGGTGCCGAAAAATCCGGATGAAACGCTGATCGTTTCGGTGGAATATTTCCTACGCGTGGCGTTCACGGTGGGCGCGATTGGGACGGGCCTGGCCATTCCCTCGCTGATGCTTAAAGTGCTGGCGGGCAAAAAATAATTTTGCCGACCGGGTGCGGCTGGGTAACAATGGCGAAAATCCTTGAATAAAATCATGGCAACTCCATCGGCGGCGGTGATCGCCACCCCAAGCCAGGCGGGCCGTCCGGTGCGGATTGCCCTGGTGGAGGATTTGGTGGAGGTGCGCGACAGTTGGACGCGGCTGATTGACGGCCTGCCCCAGTTTCGCTGTGTTTGCACCTGTGGTTCCGGCGAAGAGGCCTTGAAACGGCTGCCGGAGGAAAAGGTGGATGTGGTGCTCATGGACATCCAATTGCCGCGCATGAGCGGCATCGCCTGCACCGCCCGGCTGAAGCCTTTGATGCCGGAGACGCAGATTCTGATCCTGACCGTTTCGGCGGACAGCGACACGGTGTTTCGGGCCTTGGAAGCCGGGGCGGATGGCTATTTGCTGAAGCGCTGCAGCCCGGCCGAGTTGCAAACCGCCGTGCTGGACGTCTTGAAGGGGGGCGTGCCGATGACCAGCGAGATCGCGCGGCGCGTGATTGCGTCCTTCCGCCGGAATCCCGCCAAACGGGATGAAAACACCCGGCTGACTCCGCGGGAAGAGGAGATTTTGACGCTGCTTTCCAAAGGGTTCGTCAGCAAGGAGATCGCCAGCAAACTGGGCGTCAGCTATGAGACCGTGCGGGATCACCTGAAGCATATCTACGAAAAACTGCATGTCCATTCGCGGGGCGAAGCGGTGGCGCGGTTCAAGGAATCCCAGAAGGCCGGAGACGAATAGAAACCCCAAGGGTTGGGGTTGAAAAAATGTCATTTTCGCCCGGTTTGGTCTTCTTGAAAGACCTTCCGAGCAGCGGCGGCGCAAATAACCGGCGTTTTCGCCAGCGGCAGTGAGCGGTTCTTCAAAATCGTAGCATCCTAATTTCGTGGTAGTTAAAGTTAATTGTTAAGGTTTGGCAAAGCGGACGGGTTCTGCCAGTGGATGGCGGTGTTCCCGGCTTTGCGGGGAGGATTCCCCCCTCAATTGAGGGGTAGGCGAATGGGGGTAATTAATTTAGGTTCTTCAGTAATTCCAATGCGTGGTATCAAAAATAGCCCAATCCCGGCTGCATTTTTTTCAGATTTTGCCTTAAAAAGGTTGAATCGAATCTTTATCTGCACCAAATTGGACCGACCCAACCCCTGTTAACCGCATACTCATAGGCATTGTTATGAAACCCCAACCCTTGTGTTCGCCACCCCCCGTCACTAGTGGTCAAGCCGCCCCAAACCGTGTCAGCCAAACCCAAATCATGAAAAAAACTCGAATAATCAAAAGCATCACTTCAATTGGCCTGGTCTTGGCCGCCGGACTGCTGGCCAGCCGGGCGGACAGTCTTAATTGGGATCCAGGCTTAACCGGCGGTTCCGGTGGCAACGGAACTTGGAATTTAAACGGCACTGCCAACTGGTATAACCCGGTCACAGGCCTCGATGTAAAGTGGACTGATAATTCTGCTTTGGGTACCAATACGGCAGTCTTTTCCGGCACGCCGGGCGCGGTGACGCTCAATACCAGTTTGAGTGCTTCCAATCTCGTGTTTGGCGCCTCTGGCTATACGCTTTCCGGTTCGGGCACGCTGACGCTGGGTGCGGGCGGCATTGATGCCAGCGCCGGGGCAACGATCATTGGTAATCCGTTGATTCTCGCCGCCGGGCAGCAGCCATGGCTGGCTGGTTCAACGCTCGCCGTCAACGGGGTGATCACGCGCCACGCGGGAGTTTCGGTTGATTTTCCAGCTTCCGGCGTTAGCACCACGGGCGGCAGTCTGGCCAATGGTGCCGGCGGCATTCTCGGAGGCTGGGCCACGGTGGGGGCGATTAATTCGGCCACGACGGGTGATTGGGCTGCCAACGATGGCAGCGGGAACATCATCACCTATACCGGCTATACAACGGTATCACCCACGGCCAGTTCCAGTCCAGATCTGACGGCGGTGACCGGGCAAAACTGGTTGGCGGGGGATACCACCTCGGCTAACAACTACATCACCACGGTTACGAACGTTGCCGCGATCAATTCGCTGGTGCAGATGGGGGATGTGACGGTCAGCAGCGGGGCGACGCTGACTTTGAACAGTGGCGGACTGATTCTGCGCGGCATCAGCCGGTGGATGATAGCGGGCAGTGCGACGACCAGTTTTCTGACCTCGGGCTCGGCCACGGGAGAATTGTTCGTGCACGTGGCGGATGCTAACAGCGACGCCACCAACTGGCGGCTCTGGCCCGTGATCAAGGATAACGGGGCAACCGCGGTGAGATTGATCAAGGATGGCGCCGGCTACGTTTCCCTGGCGAACAACAATAACACCTATACTGGCGGCACGACGGTTTACGCGGGCATTTTGGGCGCTGCCGAAACCGTGGCTGCGCCCGCCACCATCACCCCCTTTGGTTCAGGAGCCGTGGTGGTTAACAATGGCGGCCAACTCCAACTGGGAACGGCTCCGACCAGTGCGAACGGAGCGTATAGTTATACCAATCCGATCACGGTGAATGGCGGCATGCTTTATGTCTGGGACTCGGCGCCGCATTTGAAGGGCGCGCTGACGATCGGTGCCGCCGGGGTCACGATGGGCTCGACGTTTAACGGTGGCGGCGGTGAGCTGGACAAAGGCCTCTTCATTGACGGCATTATGAGCGGCAGCGGCAACGTGACGGTGCAACACAGCGGCTTGAACGCGGGCAATACATGGAATACCTCGATCGTTTTCTTAACCAACAACGCGAACACCTATTCGGGAACCATCACGGTTAATCCGATGACCGGTGTCAATGGCGGCAGCTATCTCGGTGTGAATGGCAGCAACGTGCTGGCCAATGCCACAGTTGACCTGACGGGCAATAATACCAGCACCGCGCTCCGATTTGGCAACAGCCTGCTGGTTTTTAAATCGGGTATTGGCGTGGCCGCCCTGGGTGCCCTCACCGGCACGGCCAACGTGGTTTTGACCGGCTACAATGCCTCCGCCAATCCGCACGCCTACGCCACGGATCCGATCGCCCTCGTGGTTGGCAACAACGGTTTGAGCACCACCTACTCCGGCGTGCTGAGCGGCGGCGGCAGTCTCACAAAAGTGGGGGCCGGCACGCTGACGCTTGCAGGCGCAAACACCTATACGGGTGACACGGTTGTCAACGGTGGTTCGCTGGTGTTGACCGGCGGTGCGGTTAGTTCCACGAATTTCGTCCTGGCCAGTGGCGCCACCTTCGACGTGTCGGGCGTCGGCGGGTTGACTTTGAATGGCAACCAGACGCTCGCCAGCAGCGGCACGGTCGTCGGCTCCGTTGCCACCGCTTCCGGCTCCAAGATTTATGCCGGCAGGGATGGCGCTTATGGCACCAACAAATTCAACAATGACCTGACGCTGGCCACGGGCGCGGCGCTCTATTTTGATTTGGGCACTTTGAACAGCAGCCCCAACGACCGGATCACGGTAGCGGGAACATTGACGGCCAACAACAATGTCATCCATGTCAAAGCCCCGAGCACCGCAGTCAGTTTACAGGCGGCGGACTATGTGTTGCTTACTTCTCCCAATGCCATTTCGGGAACGTTTAACAGTGCGCCGTTTTGGGATGTCGCGCCGCTGAATGCGGGCAATTTCTCGGTGGTGACCAGCGGTAATACCGTGGCGCTTCATTACGCGGCCTCGACCGCACCCAAGGGTGGCGGCTCCGCGATCCCGGCGATCGTGGTGCGCAATCAAAGCGTGCTGATTACGGTGACCGCCACCAACGGCACGGGGGGTGCGATCAATAGTGTGGTTGTGGATGCCAGCCCGATTGGCGGGTCCACCACGCTCGCGCTCGTGGCGGCTGGCGGGAACATCTGGACCAACACGGTGGTCGTCACGCCGGACACGGTGGCGGAAAGCAAAGTTTTGACAGTGACCTTGACGGACACCGTGCCGCTCACCGGCCTGGTCAATATTCCGTTGACCGTCACCGTTGCCAACGACGTCTGGGCTGGGCTGGGTGCAAACAACCTGTTCAGCAGCAGCCTCAACTGGACGAATCATTTGGCCCCCGGTATCAGTGGCGACAGCCTCCAATTCAGCGGCACCACGCGCCTGACGCCGTCGATGGACAATAACTATAGCGTCACTGGCATTTTGTTTGATGGCACGGCGGGCAGCTTCACCATTGGCACGGCGAATGGCAGCACGCTGACCTTGGGCGGGAGTTTGGTCAACAACTCCGCGAATGCGCAAACCTTGAACGTGCCGCTGGCCTTGAGCACGGCACAAACCATCAGTACGGCGCCGGGTAATATAGCTCTCGGCGGGGTGATTTCCGGCGCGGGCAGCATCACCAAGACCGGTAACGGCACGCTATCTTTGAGCGGGGCGGGGAACTCCTTGAGCGGCAATGTGAGTGTGCTTGGTGGCACGCTGAACATTCCAGGCGGTTCCACTACTTTGGGAACGGGGATTTCATATGTCGGATTCCAAACCAACAGCGGCAATCTCACCATGAGCGGCGGCAGCCTGACCGCTGGCGGAGACCTTGGCGTTGGCTATTCGGATCTCAGTGGCACGGCATATAATGCAAACGGAACGCTTACCCTGGCCAATGCGAATGTCACGCTTGGCGGGCGGCTGGTTGTGGGGCGCGGCAACAACAACCAGAACACGGTTTCCGGCACGGTTACCTTGAATAGCGGCAGCACGCTCAGCGCTGAGAACGATGTTCTCCTCGGCTTTGCCGGTAATAACAACCTCGGTAAAATTGTCGTGAACGGCGGCACCCTCAATGTCGCCACGACGACCATCCGCTGGGTGATCCTGGGCCAGTATGATACATCTGACAGCGAGATTGACGTGAACAGCGGCCAAATGAACGTTAACGGGAACACGTCTATTCGCTTCGCCACGGGTAACAACACCGGCACGAACACCTTCAACCTGAACGGCGGCGCGGTGACCTTCTACAGCGACAATGCCACGACGGTTGGTGGATCCGGTGTGTTGGATTTGCACCAAGGTACTGGCACCACGGTGGTCAATACCTTCAATCTCAATGGCGGCGTCTTGACGGTGCCCGGGATCACGGCGGCAAATGCTTCTGGCAGCCGGACCTTCAACTTCAACGGTGGAACCCTTAAGGCGGCAACGGCCAGTGCCGCGTTCATGAATCTGGGAACCGGCACTGCGGTTGCCAATGTGCGCAACGGCGGTGCGATCATTGACGACGGCGGGTTTGGTATCGTCACCGACCAAGTCTTGGGGCATAGCACCGTGGCGGGCGACAATGCTGTGGATGGCGGCCTGACCAAGTTGGGAGCCGGCTCACTGACCCTGGTTGGGGCGAGCACCTACACAGGCAATACGGTTGTCAGTGCTGGCACGTTGACGCTCAATGGGTCGGTTCTTAACTCGCCCAGCATCGTCGTTTCCAACGGCGCGACTCTGGACGTGTCCGCCGGGCTCTATACAGTTGGCTCAAGCCAGAGTCTGCTGGGCAGCGGCACGGTCAGCGGAGGGTTTAACGCGGTTTCCGGGTTCAAGGTATATGCCGGGACCGATGGCGGTTATGGCACCAACACCTTCAACAGTGATCTGACTTTCGCTGCCGGCTCGGCGTGCTATCTGGATCTCGGCACGGCCTACAATGGTGCGAACGATCAGATCGTCGTGGCGGGCACGTTGACCGCCAATGGTAACAGCATCCATCTCAAGGCACCGAGCACGTCGGCCAGCCTTGATGCGACGGCGGACTATGTGTTGATCACTGCGGCGGCCGTTTCCGGAACCTTTGCGACGGCGCCGATTTGGGATGTTGCGCCGGTCAATGCGGGGCATTACAAGATCCTGACCAGCGGCAACAACATTGTACTGCATTATGATGCGGCGGTGGTTGGCCCGACCGTCACCGCGTTGGCCAACCCGACAAGCGTCTTGCGCAACGGCAATGCGCGGCTCACGGCGAACGTCACGCCCGGCAGCTCGGCGGTCAGTTCCGTGACGGTTGATTTGACTGTGCTGGGCGGATCCACGATCTCACTGGTGCGGTCGAATACCAGCAACTCCTACACGAATACCATTACCATTCTCCCCACCGCACCCCTTGGCAGTCAGTCGTTGCCGGTGACGGTTGTGGATACGGCTTCCTCGAGTGGTTCCGCCAGCATTGCGCTGACGGTTAGCACCTCGGCGGAAGTGTGGGGCGGCGGTGGGGCGGATCAAAAATGGAGCACCAACCCCAATTGGTTGAGCGGATCAGCACCCGGCTATGCTGGTGACAGCGTGGTCTTTGCCGGCGGCCTGGGGCTCGCCCCTGACATGGATAACAATTACAGCGTCACGGGCGTGAGCTTTAGCAACACCGCCAGCAGCTTCACGCTGGGCACGGCCAACAGCAGCACGCTGACCCTGACCGCCAACGGCGTGATTAACAACTCGGCCAACGCGCAAACAGTCAACGTGCCGTTGGTTCTGGCAGCAGCGCAAACCATCAACGCCGCCGCGGGTAATCTGACGGTGAGCCAACCGGTGGATAATGGCGGCAGTCTCCTGACCATTGCGGGCGCGGCCAACACCACGGTTAGCGCTGCGATTAATGGTGCTGGCGGCCTGACCAAGACTGGCAACGGCACCCTGACACTGTCGGGCATCAACACCTTCAGTGGTGCCGCCACTGTGAATGGGGGCGTCGTGACGTTGACCGGCTCCATCAGCAGCCCCGTTATGGACGTCGTTGGTAATGCCGCCGGCAGTGCCGTGCTAAACATCGCTGGCGGCACTTTGGAGGAAACCTATAATCCGGCCAACGTCTATGACTCCAGCTTCAACATCGGAACTGCTGCCGGTGCGGCTGGTGTCGTGCGCATGAGCTCCGGCAGCTTTACGTTGCCCAAACAGCTTACTGTCGGCACCGGGAATTCAGCCGGCTATGCAGCCTTCAACCAAAGCGGCGGTCTTACCACCATCGGCGGCTTCCTCGCCGTCGGCGGCGGTCCGATCGGCGGGGTTGTCAACCAAAGTGGCGGCACAGTTGAAATGACCAACTCGTCGGTCACCCTCGGTTACTCGATCACCACGTCCAAGGCGGTCATGAACCTCAGCGGCACGGCCGTGTTTAACCTGACCGGCGCGGGCAACGGCGTGTGGCCTGGCGAAGTCGGCACCGGCGTTCTAAACGTGTCTGGTAACGCCCGGTTGAACATCACGAATGACGGAGTGGTCCTCGGTAAAGCCAATGCCGCCGCCGTGGGTATCGCCAACCTGCTCGGTGGTGTGGCCACGGTGAACTCGGTCAGCCAGGGCACCGGCACGGGTGCGCTGAACTTCAATGGCGGCACGCTCAAGGCCAATAATGACAACGCCAGCTTTGTGAGCGGCCTGACGGCTGCTTATATCTACAGCGGTGGCATTATTGATGACGGCGGTTTCACCATCACCGTGCCGCAGGCGCTGCTCGCGCCCGCCGGCTACGGCGTGGCTTCCGTTCCGTTGACCTCCGGCGGTTCCGGCTACGTTGACATGCCCATCGTGACGATCACCAACATCACCGGCACGGGTAGCGGTGCCACGGCGGTGGCGAATGTCTCCGGCGGGGTCATCACCAGCATCACCATCACCAGTCCGGGTCACGATTACGCCAGCGGCGACACGCTGAACGCTTCAATTGTCGGCGGTGGTGGCAGCGGGGCGGTGCTCGGCACGCCGTTGCTCGCGGTGAATGTCGGCGGCGGCTTGACGAAGGTCGGGGCTGGCAGCTTGACGCTCTCCGGCGCGAACACGTACTCGGGTAATACGACTGTTAGTGCGGGCACGCTCGCACTGAGCCAGGCCGTGCTGGCCACGAACTCAACGGTCTCGGTGGCCAGCGGGGCTGTCCTGCAGTTGGGCTTCACGGTGACGAACCGGGTGGGCAGCCTGGTGCTGAACGGAGTTGTCCAAGCGCCTGGTGTTTACAACAGCACCACAAGCCCGGCGTACCTCGCCGGCACCGGCAGCTTGGTGGTACCGTCCAGCGGCCCCAGCGGCCCGGCCAATATCACCAGCAGCGTGAGCGGAAACACTCTGACCCTCTCCTGGCCGGCTGGCCAGGGCTGGGTTCTCCAAGCGCAGACTAACAGCTTGAGCACCGGGCTCGGCACCAACTGGGTGGATGTGGCTGGCAGTGCGGCCCTCAGTTCCAAGAGCATCACCTTGAATCCGGCTTTGCCGACGGTGTTCTATCGCCTGAAATATTAACACGCTCTGGTGGCTGGTCTCCAACCAGCCGCCAGATATTTGGTTTTACCCAACCGGGCGGCGGCTTCGGCCGCCGCCCACTTTTTTAAGCAAATATCGATTATGAAATGGTCCTCACGCATGGCAGCGGTCACCGGTCTGGCCGGGTTGACGGCGCTGGCGATGGTGACCATTTACTGGCATCGCGAACCGCCCCGTCCGTCCGCGTCGCCGTTGGCGGCAGCCGCGGCTGGGCAGTTGGTCTCGGCGGTGGTGCCGCCGGCTACGAATCAGGTTCTGCCCGCAGCGGTTCGCGCCAACGGTATCGCCCGGTTTGCCGCCGTCCGGGAAACGGCGGACTACCGATGGATGGCGCAGGACGGCAAAGACACGAACGTCATCCGGCTCCTGGCGCGGAATGAACTGGAGTACCAGCGTCTGGTGGAGGAAAACGCCCGCATTATCCGCCGCCAACTGGTCTATTGCAAAGACGCGGCGGACGCGCAGATTGAGCGCGCCAAACTCACCGGCACGCGGGTGCGCCAATTGGTGTTGCCGGGACTGGATGGTCAGGAACTGACGTTTGAAATTACCACGAGCGAGTTGAATCCCTCCGGGCAGCAGGGCGCCTTCGCGGGCAAACTCGCGGGTCGGCCAGATTCGATGGTGACGTTTGCGTTCAAGGGGAGGCGTGAGGCGTTCACGATCATTTCGCCGGCCGACAACTTGTATTACCAGACCGACCCGTATGAACCCGGGGCCGTTTTGGTCAAGAGCATCAACCCGGACACTTACGTTCCCGGCTTGTGCGGCACGCCCGACTAGACCGGGGCCAGCCCTGATTTTTTATGAGGAGTCATTTTTTGAAACGACAGGTTATGAAGAAATTGCTGAGTGTGGCGTGGCTGGTCCTGACCCCGGCGGTGTATGCAGCCATTGAGGCGGACGTGGCGTGCAGCTATGCGCCCAGCTACGCGTCCAGCGTGGGCGGCGAGGATAATGCGCAGGTGCTGATTGCCAATGCGGTGGTGGGGAATAATGTGATCAATGATCAGAGCGGCACAGGGGCGCATATGCGAATTGCGGGGTTCTACCAGTCGGCGAATGAGTTGATCAATGCGACGACCACGGGCGGCATAGTGGGTTGGCTATCAAGCAATAACGCGAATATTGCGGATGTGGTCGCCTTCAGCACGGCGGTCGGCTCGGATCTGCTCGTTTACGTCTGCCAATGCAGCGATTCGGGCAGTATTGCGGGGGTTTCGCAGCAGCCGGGGCGGTATTCGGCGCTGAATCCCGGCGCGGTCTGGTATGTGGTGCTGGCGCATGAAACGGGGGGGCACGCGTACGGCCGGTCGCATTCGGACGGGCTGGTGACGCCCAAAACGGTCATGATGCATAATTACTGCTCGGGCGGGGCGGCACCGCCGTATTATTTCACCAACCCGAACCTCTGGTTTAATGGTGTCCAATTATTAGGTAATACGGTGGATAATTGCAGCATGGGGGCGTTGGTGAATGGCGGGGACAATTCCTCCTTGAGCGCCCAGGCGGTGGCCGACCGGTCGGCGCGGGTGGTGGCCGGGCCGAATCTGAACAACGTGGTGCGGCACTGGTTGTTCACGAATGCGCCCGGGGCGGCGCCGGCGAGCACGACGAATCTGGATTTGGTGGCGGGAGCGCCGGCCGTGGTGCGGGGCGTGGGGGCGACTTACACCGGCCGGGCTTTGCGGATTCCGGGCGGCACGACCGGCAACGTGGCCGCCAATTCGATTGCGGCCTATATCGATCTGCCCAACGGCATTATTTCCACGCAGACGAACCTGACGCTGGAAATCTGGGCCACGCCGCTTTCGGCGCCAAACTGGGCGCGGCTGTTTGATTTTGGCCGGCCGACGCAGGCGGGGGATGGCCTGGGCGCGGCGGGCGAATACACGGGCACGCCCGGCACGGCGGCCCCCGGCACGACCGCTTCTTCCGATGACATCATGTTGAGCACCACGATCAACACGGATCTGAACCAGCAGCGTTTCGAGGCCAAGCTGAATGGCACGGCCACGACGCTGGATGCCGCGCTCAGCACCACGGCCGGGGTGCAACATTATTATGCGGTGACGTTTACGGATGGGGCTGGGACTTATACGACCAACGGCGGCCGGTGGCAATGGTTTCGCGATGGCGACGCCGTTGCTTTTCTGGATGTGAGCAACCATCTGGCGGTGATTGAAGACGTCAACAACTGGCTGGGGCGTTCGATGTGGAGCGGGGACAACATGGCCAACTGCGATTATGCGGAGGTGCGGCTCAGCAGTGTGGCGCTCGCGCGGGGGGAAATTCTGGCCAACTATTTGCTCGGGCCAAACTATGTGGCCGGTGCGACCGTCACGCTGACCAACAGCGATGCCGACGGTGCGACCTCCTTCACCGCCGCCGGTCAGTGGAGCAATGGCGCGGTGCCGACGGCCGGCAACAGTTACGAGACCTACGACTTTTTGCTGCGCACGCCGGTGTCCAGCAGCGCCGCCACGTTTGGGGGCAGTTCGTTGAAGCTTTCCGGCGGTTCGCTGCTCTATAAAGGCACCGCCGCCAGTACGATCACCGTCAACAGCCTCCAGTTGAATGGCGGCGCGGTGACCCACGCCGGGACCGGTATTTGCACGCTCGCGGGCAATATTCTGGTGACGACCAACGCGGGCACCATCAATGGCGTGAACGGTGCCATTAATCTTACCGCCAGCCTCAGCGGCGGCGGGCCGCTGACGTTTCTGGCCAATGCGGTGACGCTGGCGGGCGCGAACAGCGCCTTTACCGGTAAAATATTGATCGGCAATGGCATGGCTGGCACGGTGGTGATTGATTCCCAGGCGCGGCTGGGGACCAGCCCGACGGTTTTCACGGCGGATCAGGTAACCTTCAACCGGGGGACGCTGCAAACGACGGCCACGCTGGCGTTGAACGACACCAAGCGCGGTTTTCTGATGGATGTGAGTGGCGGCACTTTCAATGTCGCGGCGGGGACGACGTTGACCCTGGCCAACACGCTGTCCAGTCCGCCGGCTACCGCATCTTTTGTGGCGGGTTCGCTGACGAAGACCGGGGCCGGCACGCTGGTGCTCAACAGCCCGAGCAACACCTTCAAAGGCACGCTGTTTGTGGACACCGGCAGCACGACCGCGAACGATGGCGTGGTGAAGGTCAGCAACAACTTGACGGTGACGAACGCTCATTCGCCCATTTTCATCCGCAACAACAACAGCGGCATGTCCACGCTGCAACTGGATGGTTCGGGCGGCAATCTCACGCTGCCGCAGGCGATCAGCTTGAATGGCCGCACGGTGGCGAATGTGGCCCTGCAAAACTTGTCCGGTGCGAACACCATTGGCGGCGGCATCACGCTGAACATGGGCGGCAGTTTTTATGTGATCCAAGCCGATGCCGGGCAGTTGAATCTCGGCGGGCTGCTGTCCTCGGTGGCCACCGGCGCGCGCACCTACACTTTCCAGGGTGCGGGCAACCATAATGTGACCGGCGTCATCACCAACGGCTTGGCGACGGTGAATGTGAGCAAGACCGGCACCGGCACGCTGACGCTGGCGGGCACGAATGTCTATTCGGGAACGACCACGGTGGCCGCGGGCACGCTGCTGGTGAATGGGGTTGTCGGTGCGGGAGCAGTGACCGTGGGAGCCTCCGCCACCTTGGGCGGCAAAGGGCTGATCAACGGGCCGGTGACGGTGCAATCCGGCGGGCTGCTGTCGCCGGGCACCAATGCGGTGGGCCGGCTGGTCATCAGCAATGCGCTCACGCTGGCGGCGGGCAGCACGACACGGATTGAAATCAGCAAGACCGGCAGCGTGGTTACGAATGATGTGGTGGCGGGGCTGACGAGTCTGGCCTGTGGCGGCACGATTACGGTGACGAATGCAGGGGTCACGGCCCTGGCCGCCGGGGACACGTTCCGGATTTTTGCGGCGGCGGGTTTTAGTGGTGCGTTTGCCACGACCAACCTGCCGGCGCTGGCGGCCAACCTATACTGGGTGGATCAACTGGCGGTGGATGGCACGCTGGCGGTGGCGGCGACGGTTTCGACCGTGCCGACCAACCTGCTTTGGAGTGTGAGCGGGGCGAACCTGACGCTGGAGTGGCCGACCGACCACATTGGCTGGCGGCTGGTGAGGCAGACCAACCACTTGGAGGCGGGGCTCAGCGTGGATACGAATGACTGGATGACGGTGCCCGGCTCGGAGACGACCAACCTGATGAATCTGTTGATCGACCCAACGGTGCCCGGCGGGTTTTACCGGATGATCTGGCCGTAGTGCTTGGATATTTCACCCTAGAAAAAGCAGTTCAACCACGGATGGACACGGATGGACACGGATGGGGGGAAAGACTTTTACGCGAATGAACGCGAATTATGACAGCGGGCCGGAAGCCGTTAAAACGGCTGGGGTCGCCACCGCCAGTCCACCACCGGGCTGAAAGCCCGGTGCTAATGAAAGGTAAATCAGCAGTTGTGAACTATCCGGGTTAGTGCCCGTTATGGTCCGGGCGGGCGGAGGGTGGCCAGTTACTGCCAGGCGCGTGGCAGGGACGACATCTGGGCGTGGCAATGTGCAAGGTTGCAGGCTGCGGGAAATTTTCGAGCAGTCGTGGACGTGAGGTGGGCTGTACAGGCTGGCGTTGCCGTGTTTTTCGGGGGCCATCGGTCGTGAGGGGGTTGCTGCGCCCGGGGACGGGCGCGCTCCGGGGGCATGGAAATTTTCGAGGGGTGGTGCGCAGGAGGCGGTTGCCGGCCAGGCTGGCGTTTGCATGTTTTTCGGGGGCAATCGGTCGTGAGGGAGTTGCTGCGGCCGAGACGGCCGCGCGCCGCGGCGGCTGAATTTTACCCGTTCGGGTTATGGCCGGGCGGGTGGATTGTGTTAAATTATATTTTATGTCCTATTTCATCAAAATTGGCCGATTTTGCGGTCTATTGCTGGCGGGGTTGTCACTGAGTGCGGGGGCGCAAACTTTGGTCTTCACGAACGGGGTGCAGACCTACGCCACGCTCACGAGCACCACGGTCACGCTGAGCAACCGCTGCGAGTTGCGCGTCACGGCAGCCACGGCACCGCTGACGGGCTGCATCATCAACCTGAATTCGAGTGATGCGTGGCTGTTGCTGACGGGGATCAAGCCCTCGGTGGCGGTCTCCACCTACCTGGGGCAGGTGCGGGTGAACGGCGCGGCGGCGGTGGCGGACAGCAATGTGCGGGTGGTCCAATATGGCGCGGGCGCGGCGATCATTCCGCAGGCGCCGGCGTTCCAGCCGCTGCAGGTTTTCAGCGGGCCGAACTTCACGGGCGTATCAGCGTCCTACAGCCAGTATGTTTATTACACGGGCACGGCCCTGGGGACGCTGGACATGAACATCAGCTCCTTCAAATTGAAGCGCGGCTACATGGTGGTGGTGGCATTGAACACCACCGGCAGCGCCAACAGCAAATGTTATGTGGCGCAGGATGGTGATCTGGAGATCAGCGTGCTGCCAGGCGCGCTGGACAATAAAATCCGGTTCATCTACGTCACGCCGTGGCGGTGGGTGAACAAGAAGGGCATTGCGGGCAACATCGAGGGGCCGCTGAATGTCGCGTGGAAATACAATTGGAACCTGGATCAGAACTCGACGCGTGACATGGAATATGTGCCGATCCGCCAGTTGCGCTGGTGGCCGAGCTTGGCGCAGAACTGGCAGACGATCGGGGCGAACACGGTGCTGGGGTACAACGAGCCCGACAGCACGGCGCAGGCGAACATTGCGGTGGGGGATGCGATCTGGTCCTGGCCGGATTTGCTGGGCACGGGGCTGCGGGTGGGTTCGCCGGCGCCCTCGGACGGGGGCCGCAGCAGCTGGTTGTATCCCTTCATGACGCAGGCGGATGCCGCCGGGCTGCGGGTGGATTTCGTGGCGGTGCATTATTACTGGTGCTATGACCCGACGAGTCCCTCGGGCGCGGCCACGCAGATGTATAATTTTCTGAAGGCGACGTACGACCAGGTCAAGCGGCCGCTGTGGGTCACGGAATGGAACCAAGGCGCGAACTGGACCGGGTGCACCGACCCGACGTATGCGCAGCAGCAGGCGGCGGTGGGCGCCATGATTGACATGCTGGAGAGCACGCCGTTTGTGGAGCGCTACTCGATTTACAACTGGGTGGAGGACGTCCGCCGGGTGGAATGGGACGACGGCTCGCTGACGGATGCCGGGGTGACTTATCGCGACAAAGTTTCCACGCTCTCCTACCGGCAGACCCTGCCGGACAACGGCACGCGCAGCCTGGCGCAGTTCCAGTTCGAGACGAACGTCTGGGACAGTTCCGGTTACGGCAACAACGGCCTGGCCGTGGGGGCGCCGGCTTACGTGGCCGGGCACAGCGGGAAGGCCGTGCTGCTGGATGGCACGAACAGCTACATTCAGTTGCCGCCGAACATCGCCGCCAGCAACAGTTTTTCGTTCGCGGCCTGGGTGAACTGGAGCGGCGGCGCGAACTGGCAGCGGATTTTTGATTTTGGCAGCGACACGACGCATTACCTGTTTTTGACGCCCAACTCCGGCAGCGGCACGCTGCGCTTTGCGATCAAGAACGGGGGTTCCGAACAGATCGTTGAAACGGCGGGGCTGCCCAGCAACCAATGGCAGCATGTGTGCATCACCCTGAGCGGCACCACGGGGAAAATTTATACGAACGGCGTGCTCGCCGTTACTTCGACCAGTTTCAGCATCACGCCCGCCAGCTTCACGCCGATGTTTAATTATTTCGGCAAGAGCCAGTTTCCCGCCGACCCGCTGTTTGGCGGCAGCTTGGATGAAGTGCAGGTGGCGGATTACGCCCTGACCGCCGCGCAGGTGGCGGCCCTGGTGACCAACAACCCGCCGCAGTTCAGCGCCAATTTTCTTCCGCGCGGCACGGCGGCGGAAAGCGTGGCCTTCACCACCAACATTACCGGCACCGCCACCGATCCCGACCCCGGTGATACCCTCACTTACAGCAAAGCGGTGGGGCCGGCCTGGCTGACGGTCGGGGCGGGCGGCCTGCTCACCGGCACCCCCGGGGCGGCGGATGGCGGTACGAATTATTTCACCGTGCGCGCCACGGATGCGGCCGGCGCGAGCGCATCGGCGCTGGTGGCGATTTATGTGCCGCTCGTGGTCAACAACGGAACGTGGAACACCAACGCCGACGGCCTCTGGAGCGATACCAACAACTGGACCGGCGGCGCGGTGGCCAACGGGATTGGCTATGCGGCCGACTTCAGCACGCTTGACCTCCTTTCCAATCTCACCGTCACGCTCGACACGTCGCGCAGCCTGGGCACGTTGAAATTTGCCGACCTCTCCGGCACCCAGAGCTGGAATCTGAAGGCCGGCGACGGCGTCGTGCTGACTTTGGACACCGGCTCCGCCACGTCGCCCAGCCTGGTGGTCGGGCAAGGCAGCGTGACGAACACCGCGCCGCTGGCGGGGGTCAACGGGTTCACCAAGAGCGGCACCGGCACGCTGGTGCTGGCGGTGGACAGTTCATTGGCCGGCACCTTGTATGTGGACTCCGGCAGCGGCACGGCCAATGACGGGGCGGTGCGGGTGGCCAGTCCGGGCGCGCTGGCGGGGATCACGAATATTTCCCTCCGCAACAACACCGGCGGCAGCGCCAGTTCCACGCTGCAACTGGCCGATACGCTGGGCAATGTCACCGTGACCGCGCCCCTGGGCCTCGCCGGTCGCAACGCCAATGTTGCCGCCATTCAAAACATTTCCGGCACCAACACGGTGACCGGGACGACGACGCTCAACGCGGGCGGTGCCTATTACATAGTTCAATCGGATGCGGGCCAGTTGACGCTGGCGGGCACGTTGACCGCGGCGGCGACCGGGTCGCGCACGTTGACGGTCCAGGGGGCCGGGGACACGCTGATTTCCGGGACGATCATCAATGGTGCCGCCACCAACAATCTGACCAAGCTGGGCACGGGCAATCTGACGTTGTCGGGCGCGAACCTGCACAGCGGCACCAACCGCATCGCGGCGGGGAAACTCATGCTGGCCAATCCGGCGGCGTTGGCGCTCAGCCTGGTGGACATGAACGCGAGTGATGCGGGCACGCTGAGTTTTGGCACGCTCAGCAGCGCCACCGTGGGCGGGCTGATTGGCTCGCGTGGCCTCGGGTTGACGAACAGCCCGGGCACCGATTTTAGCCTGAGGGTGGGCGGCAATGGACCGAGTCTGACCTACGCCGGCAGCCTGAGCGGCTACGGGAACCTCATTAAAATCAATGCGAACACCCAGACCCTGGCCGGGGTGAGCACCTTTACCGGCACCACGCGGGTCAATGCGGGCACGCTGGCGCTGGGCACCTCGGTTGCCTTGCAGAAGAGCACGGTGAATTTGGACGCCGCCGACTATGGCGCGCTCAGCTTTGGCACGCTCGCCAGCGCCGTGCTGGGCGGTTTGACGGGCGTGCGCGATCTGGCGCTGACGAACAATCTGAACGCGGCGGTGACCTTGAATGTGGGCGGCGGCGGTCAAAACCAGGTTTATGCCGGCGTGTTGAGCGGTCCCGGGAGCCTCGTGAAAAGCGGGGCCGGGGTTCTGACGTTGAGCAGTTCCAACCGCTACACCGGCAGTACGACCATCAGTGGCGGCACCCTGAAATTATCGCGCGATCCCGTGGCGAAATTCACGTTCGACAACGTGGGCGGTACCGCCCTTGGCAGCGTGGTGACGAATGCCGGTTCGGGGGGCACGGACCTCAATGCCGTGGTCACCGGCGGCAGCGTGAGCTATGCAGGCGGGAAAGTTGGCAATGCCCTTTCCCTGAGTGCCAGCGGCGCCTATTTGAAAATCACCAACCGGGTGATCAACACCGATGCCGCCGGAACCTGGACCGTGGGCTTCTGGGTCAAAACCACCACGGCGGGCGCCATGGTGCTGTATCAGGGCGACGGCGCGTGGTCGAGCAGCGGCCAGACCACCTTCTTGCTGAACGCGAATTCCGGCACCACCGCCGGGACGAAGGCGGGCGCGGTGCGCTGGGCGGGCGGCTTCCTGACCGGCACGCGGGCGCTGAACGACGGGGCGTGGCATTTCATCACCATCGTGGACAACGCCGGCACGGAATCCATTTACGTGGATGGCGTGGTGGATGGGGTGACTTCCGCCATGAGCCTGGCGCTGGCGAGCGGCGCGAACCAGACGTGGATTGGCAATGCGCCGGACACGGACACGGGGGCGGTGAAAATGACCGGCCTGATTGACGAGGTTTATCTGTTTAACCGCGCCCTGAGCCAGACGGAAATTCAAAAGCTGACCAACAATGTTACGGCCGTGACGGCGGGCAATTTTGGCGGCCAACTGCCGGCGGGAACGACGCTCGCGGTTGGTTCCGGGGCCACGTTGGACCTGGGGGGCAATTCGCAAGTGGCCGGTCTGTTGTCGGATATTGGCGGGGCCGGCGGCACGATCACCAACAGCGGCGCGGCGGCGGCGGTGTTCACCTTTGGCGCGGGTGCCAGCGGCAGCTTCAGCGGCGTGATTGCCGACCAGGATGCCACCAA
>Ga0302321_100001508_pt1 | contig 19985 bp, 20 predicted proteins | sample Fen_T0_1_FD_202505 | JGI IMG/M metagenome (GOLD analysis project Ga0302321, IMG submission 202505) | Peat permafrost microbial communities from Stordalen Mire near Abisko, Sweden - Fen_T0_1 | ecosystem: Environmental > Terrestrial > Soil > Wetlands > Permafrost | place: Sweden: Abisko...
GGGCGTCGTGGGCACTCCCTACATGCCGTCGTACGTGGCGTCACTGCCGCGCGTGGTCACTGAACGCGAGCTGGCCGGCGCCAACGCGGCCGTAAGCGTCGTGGACTACCTCGCCTCCATCGTCGGGCCGGCCGTCGGCGCCGTGATCGCCGCGACCGCCGGCCTTGCGGTGGCACTCACCGTGAACGCGGCCACGTTCGTCGCCTCGGCCGTCCTCCTGCTGTTCGTCCGTTCGAGCCTGGACGCGCCCAAGTCGGAGGACGCTGACGACGCGGACGACGGCGGCGAGTCGATGGTCGCCGAGCTCACCGCAGGGGCTGCCGCGGTCTGGGCCGATCCGGTCCTTCGCGTGCTCGTGACGGCCGTGGTGATGGCGACGTTCGTGTTCGGGTTCGAGATCGTCTACCTCGTCTTCGTGAGTCAAGACCTGCTCGGCACGGGTGCGAGCGGTGTCGGCTACCTGGACGCTGCGGTCGGCGTCGGGGGGGTGGTCGGCGCATTGCTCGTGTCGCGACTGGCCGAGTCGACGCACGTCCGCCGCACACTGATCGTCATCTCCGTCCTGTCCTCGCTCCCCATGGCGTTGCTGGCACTGGTGTCCCAGGCGTGGATGGCCTACGCGTTGCTGTTCGCCGAGGGTGCCGCGAGCGTCGCGCTCGACGTCGTCGGTGTCACGGCCATGCAACGCTCGGTTCCGGCCGACCGGCTCGCCAGAGCCGACGCGGTGATCAGCTCGGCGGCCGTGGCCGCCACGTTGCTCGGCAGCCTCCTCGCGCCCTGGCTGCTCGGGTTGGTCGGGCTGCGTTGGGCGCTGGCCCTGGCGGCCGTCCTCCCGACGACCGTCGTCGTGGTCGCCCTGCTTCGGCTCGAGGACGTCGACCAGGACGCGCGCGAGCAGTCGGCGGCCACCAACGACGTCGTGGAGCTCATCGAGCGCACCCCCGCGCTGGCCGACCTGCTGGCGCCGGTCCGCGAGGTGCTGGCCGCGGCCGCGTCCGAGCGCACTCTCGCCCCGGGCGAGGTGCTGCTGCGTCAAGGAGACGAGGCCGAGGCGGTGTGGTTGCTCGCCTCTGGAACCTGTGACGTGCTGCAGGACGGACCGGACGGTCCGGCGTCGGTGCGCTTGACGCAGCTCACCGCACCCGACCTGGTCGGCGAAATCGGCGTCGTCGACCGACGGCGACGGACCGCCACCGTCGTCGCGACCACCACCTGCACGCTGCAGGAGGTGTCGGCCACCGCGTTCCGCGAGGCCCTGTCGGTGGGCGACCCCGAGCTCCCGGTCCTGCGCGGACAGATGAACACCCGTCTGGCCCGAAGCCTGACCGGCTAGCCGCAAGGAGCAGCCATGGATCCGATCCCAGTGGGCGACCACACCGTCGCCATGCCCGAGTGGGGCGGGTCGAGCGATCTGCCCCGCCTGCTCGCCCGGCTCCTGGCCGTCGCCCACCCCTTGATGGGTGCGGGCGCCTGCTCGGTGGCTCTGGTCGAACCGGGGCGGGTGCTCCGGTTCGTCGCGGCCAGCGGAACCGGAGCGACCCAGATCCTCGGGCAGTCCATCCCGACCGATCGCGGCGTCGCTGGGTGGGCGGTCACCACCGGCCAGGCGATCAGCGTCGGGGACGTCGAGACCGACGCCCGGTTCGCCCGCGACTTCGCCGAGTCGACCGGATACCTGCCCCGACACATCACGGCCGTCCCGATCACCAGAGACGAAGCCACGATCGGTGTCGTCGAGGTGCTCGACGGCGATCACGCGCTGCTCAGCTCTGCCTCCGGCTCGGCCGGCCTGCATGCGCTGGTGGCCGCAGCCGCCGACCTGGTCGGCTCGTTCGCGGGAACCTCGACCGCCTCGCCGGTGCACCGCGCCGCGGTTGACGCCCTGGCCCGACTGGACGACGCCGACCCGGAGCTGGCCGCGCAGCTCTCCGCAGTGGTTCAGGCCCTGGCCGGTGGGCGTGGGGGCCGCCGCCGATGATGCCGTTCGGCACCGACCGCCTCGCGCAGGCCCGCACCCAGCAGGTTCCCGCGCTGCCCCTGGGCGCCCCTGCCTGGGACTGGGCGATCAGTGGGGCGACCGGCGCCGGCATCACGGTGGCGATCGTCGACAGCGGGATCGATCCCACCCATCCGGACGTCGGTCCGATCAGCCGCTCGTTGATCGCGCGCCGCGGTGACGACGGCGAGGTGGCGGTGGTCGACGAACCGGACGCGGTCGACGTCGTCGGTCACGGGACGGCCTGCGCCGCCATCATCCGCAGCCTGGCACCCGACGTCGACCTGGTGTCGATCCGGGTGCTCGACGGAGACCTGAAGGGTCACGCCCGCATGTTCGCGGCTGGGCTCGACTGGGCGAACGAGAACGGTGTCGACGTGGTGAACCTGAGCCTGAGCACGTCCAACGACGCGTGGTACGCGTCGTTCCACGACCTCGCCGACCAGGCCTACTTCGCCGGGACGGTGCTCGTGGGGGCGCTCAACAACGTCCCGCGGCCCAGCTACCCCACCGATTTCGCGACGGTGGTGTCGGTGGCGTCACTGCCCGACACCGAGCCGGGTCCGTTGGTCTACAACCCGCGAGGCCCGGCCGAGTTCGGGGCCGCGGGGGTGGACCTGCGCGTCGCGTGGCTGGACGGGGGGCACGCCACTGTGACCGGAAACAGCTTCGCGGCACCCTATGTGGCCGGGCTGGTCGCGCTGATGCGCAGCAAGCACCCGTGGCTGCGGCCGTTCCAGGTCAAGACCGTGCTGCAGGCGCTCGCCGTCAACGCCACCTCGGACCCGATCTGATCCACCTCACCAGCCGGTGCGCTGGCGTAGCGCCGGTGGGTCCAGAATCTCCACCCGCCCCCGCGCCAGCCGCACAACGCCCAGGTCCTCGAGCCGGCGCAACGCCTGGTTGGCGGTCGGACGGGTGGTGCCGGCCAGACCAGCCACGTCGTCCTGCGTCAACGGCACGACAACGGGCAGTCCGTCCGCGAGGTAGAGCCGACCGACTTCGTACAGGCGCCTGGCCACCCGCTGTTCCACGGGCACGAAATGGGCTTCGGCTACGAGTCCGGTCAGCCGCGCGGTGCGACGTGCCAGCAGTCGCAGGAACATCTCGCTGACCTCGGGGTGGGACCGCAGCAGGTCGTAGAAGGCGCCGTGGCGCAAGGTCAGCGTGTCGACGTCGTCCAGAGCCACGACGGTTGCCGTCCGCTCGTCGCGGTCGGTGAACAGGGACATCTCGCCGAACAGCTCCCCCGGTCCCATGACCGCGAGAGTCAGCGTCTCGCCGCGCGTCGTCGTGATCCGGATGGCCACGCGACCGACCTGGATCAGATGGACGACGTCGCCCAGGTCGCCTTCGTGGAACACGACTTCTCCACGCGCGAACCGTCGCGGCCGACCGGCCGCATTGAGCGCGGTCCGAGCCGCCTCGGGCAGCCCCCGTGTGGGCTGCGTCGCGTCGGGCATGACCGCAGGCTAGGGCCGCGACGACCTCGTGCGGAGGCAGTTCGACGGGCGGGTCGTCGGAAGCACGCGCCCTGCGGACACCGGCGGTGGCCGCGCAGTGGGGTCGAAGGTCGCCGTCGCCTTGTCGCGCCGGCTCACCCGTGGGACCTGATCGAGCGTCGGGCGCGGGCTTTCCTGGACCCACTGGACGAGAACCTGCTCAGCTGGCGCGACGCCGAGTGGTCCGATGACTCGCGACCGGGCTACGCACCTGTCCCCGGCACATCGGAACTGGTGCTCGTGTTCAGGGGAGGGAGTTCGAACTGACGCAGCCCCCGACCGGAGGACCGCTGGTCAGGGGCTGATCGTCTGGTGCGCGAGGGGGGAGTTGAACCCCCATGCCCTTTCGGGCACACGGACCTGAACCGTGCGCGTCTGCCTATTCCGCCACTCGCGCTGAACCCTCGACGAGGGCTTCAGCAGGCTAGCACGCACGAGCGGACCGACCCGAACCCGAAGATCCACTCCCGGCCGCCCCCGGCGCGTGGCCGAAAACCACCCGACCGCCGCGGCGGTTTACGATCGACCCGACCCCGGCGACCCCGCCGGACCGAGGTGATGGAGGTGGGGGTGGGCGTCCTCGATCGCTTCGAGCACCGCCTGGACCGCCTCGTCAACGGTGCCTTCGCCCGAGCCTTCAAAGCCGACGTCCAACCGGTGGAGATTGCGTCGGCCCTGCAGCGCGAGTGTGACGACAAGGCCGCCATCGTCAGCCGTGGGCGGACCATCGTGCCCAACGCGTTCACCGTCGAGCTCGGAGCCAGCGACCACGAGCGGCTGGAGGGGTACGCCGAGCCGCTGGGTGCCGAGCTCGCCGATGTGGTGCGTGAGCACGCCGCCGAGCGCGGCTACAGCTTCGTGGGTCCGGTCACGGTCGCGCTGACCGGGGGCGACGACCTCGAGACCGGTGTCTTCCGGGTGCTCGGCAAGGCCGAACCGGGCGAGATCCCCCCGCAGCTGACCACGTCACGGGCCCACCTCGAGGCGCCGGGCGGCTCGATCGCCTTGACCCAGGACCTCACGGTCCTCGGACGGGGGGCCGACGCCGACGTCCAGCTGGACGACCTCGGCGTCTCCCGCCGCCACGCACTGCTGCGACTGAGCCCCACCGCCTCGATCAGCGACCTCGGTTCGACCAACGGGACCGTGGTCGACGGGCACCGCGTCGACGATGCCGAGCTCACCGACGGTTCGGTGATCACGCTCGGGGAGACGACCCTCGTCTTCCGGCAGAAGTAGGCGGTCCGGTGTCCGAACTCACCCTCACCGTGCTGCGGCTCGGGTTCATCGCGATCCTGTGGGTCTTCGTCCTCGCCGTAGCCGGTGTGATGCGCGCGGACCTCTTCGGGCAGCGGGTCAGTCAGCGAAGTCGCACGCCCCGCTCGTCCAGCCCGAAGACCGCATCCCCGAAGGCGAAACGGGGTACCGCTCGCACGCTGGTCGTGATCGACGGAGCGCTGGCCGGAACACCGATCGCCTTGTCGGAGCAGCCGGTGACGATCGGCCGCGCCCCCGACTCGACCCTGGTGCTGGACGACGACTACGTCTCGTCGCGGCACGCCCGATTGTTCCCCCAGCAGGGTCGATGGCTGCTCGAGGACATGGGGTCGACCAACGGCACCTACCTCGATCGCACCCGGATCAACGTGCCGACCATCGTTCCGCTGGGCACGCCGATCCGGATCGGCAAGACGGTTCTGGAGCTGCGCAAGTGACCCTCGCCCTGCGCTACGCCGTGCGCTCCGACGTCGGGCTGCTGCGTGACGGAAACGAGGACTCGGCGTACGCGGGTCCGCACGTGCTCGTCGTGGCCGACGGCATGGGCGGCGCCGCAGCCGGCGAAGTGGCCAGCTCGGTAGCCGTGGCCACCATCGCGCGACTCGACGAGGAAGTCCCCGGCACCGACCTGATCGGACCGCTGCGCGACGCCGTCGAGGCGGCACAGGACCAGCTGGCGGTGCTGGTCGACGCCGAACCGGCGTTGTCGGGCATGGGCACCACGGTCACGGCCGTGCTGGCCAACGAGGGTCGGCTCGGACTGATCCACATCGGTGACTCCCGCGCCTACCTCCTGCGCGACCATTCGCTGGAGCGCATGACGCACGACCACACGCTGGTGCAGAGCCTCATCGACGCGGGTCGGATCACCGAGGACGAGGCGCGCAGTCACCCCCAGCGGGCCGTGGTCACCCGAGCCGTCGACGGGAGCAGCGACGTCGATCCCGACGTGTCGGTCCGCGAGCTGTTCGTGGGCGACCGGCTGCTCCTGTGCTCCGACGGTCTCAGCGGCGTCGTCAGCGACGACACGCTCGCCGGAACGCTGCGACAGTCGCCCGACGTCGCCGGCGCTGCGACCGCACTGATCGACCTGGCCCTGCGGGCCGGCGGGCCGGACAACATCACCTGCATCGTGGCCGACGTCGTCGAGGACGACGGCGCGACGCCGACCGCCGCGGCGGCGGCTGGCGCGGTGAGTGCCGAACGTGCATCGCGTCGCGTGGGCGGTTCGGACTCACCGGCACTACGGGCCGCGAAGCTGGTCCACGGCGACGACTCGACGGGACGGTCGAACCTCGACCAGCCCGACGTCGACGGCCACCGCAACCGGCGTCGAACCGTGTCGCTGCTCGTCGCCGGACTCATCACCGGGATCGTGATCGGCAGTGCCCTGAGCTGGTACTTCTGGTCCCAACAGCAGTACTACGTGGGCGCGTCCGAGGACGGCAGCGTGGTCTCGATCTACCGTGGGCCCGCCCAACAGCTGTTCGGCCTGAGCCTGTCCAGCTCCGTGGAGCGCACCGACATCGCCGTCGCCTCGCTCCCGGAGTACGAACGCGACGAGCTCGCCAACACCATCGGTGCGTCGAGCCGATCCGACGCCGACCAGATCGTGTCCCGACTTCGCGCCGAGGCCGAGCAGTGCCTGACCGCCAAGCCGACGCCGGCCGGTTGTCCGGGAGCACCATGACGAGTGCCACGACTCCGCTCGCCCCGACGACGCCCGCGGCGACGGTCACCACGCGTCGCCCGCGTGGGCGACGCAACACCGAGGCGCTGCTGCTCGTCGCGGGATACGGGTTGTGCCTGCTCGCGTTTGCGCAGGTCGCGTTGGTGCTCGACGGCCGGTTGACCACCGCCTTCGCGGTGTTCGCCGTGGTTCTCGCTGGCTGTGTGCTCGTGGCGCATCTGGCGGTCCGCCGGCTGGCCGCGTCGGCCGATCCCGTGCTGTTGCCGACCATCACCGTGCTCAACGGCCTGGGGCTGGCCATGATCTACCGGTTGGACCGGGCCGACGGCCGCACCGGGCTGTCCGCAGCCTCGGACTTCTCCGCGCAGCTGGGCTGGACGGTGCTCGGCGTCGCGCTGTTCGTCGCGGTACTCGCCCTGGTTCGCGAACCTCGACTGTTGCAGCGCTACACCTACACGGCGGGCTTCATCGGTCTCGCCCTGCTGATCCTTCCCCTGATTCCCGGTCTCGGCGTGGAGATCAACGGGGCTCGGATCTGGGTCCGTCTCCCGGTCGGGGCCGACAGTCTGTCCTTCCAACCCGGTGAGCTCGCGAAGCTGTTCCTCATCGTCTTCTTCACCGGCTACCTCGTCGAGAAGCGGGACGTGCTGGCCCTGGCGCGTACCCGGGTCCTCGGCATCGACGTACCGCGCGGGCGAGACCTCGGTCCGATCGTGGTCGCCTGGCTGGCCAGTCTCGGGGTGCTCGTCTTCGAACGCGACCTGGGCACGTCCCTGCTGTTCTTCGGCGTGTTCGTCGCCATGCTCTACATCGCCACCGAACGCTGGTCGTGGCTGGTGATCGGCAGCGTTCTGTTCGTCGCCGGCTCGGCACTGGCATACGCGCTGTTCCCCCACGTGCAGACTCGGTTCAGCGTCTGGCTCAACCCGTTCGCCGACGAGGCGGGGTCGGGCTACCAGATTGCCCAGAGCCTGTACGGGTTCGCCACGGGAGGGATCCTGGGGACCGGCCTGGGGCAGGGCTTCCCAGACTTCGTCCCCTACGCCAGCACCGACTTCATCGCGGCCGCGTTCGGTGAGGAGCTCGGCCTGGCCGGCTTCATGGCGATCATGGTGCTGTACGCCATCGTCGTGGAGCGCGGATTCCGCACCTCGCTCGCCGCGCGGGACTCGTTCGGCAAGCTGCTGGCTGCCGGGTTGTCGATCGAGGTGGGACTGCAGGTGTTCGTGGTCGTCGGCGGCGTGACGCGACTGATCCCACTGACCGGCCTGACCACTCCCTTCCTCTCCTACGGCGGCTCGTCGCTGATCGCCAACTGGATGCTGATCGCCTTGCTCATGCGGATCAGCGACCACGCCCGTCGCGGGGTCGTCGCGCCGGGCGGGCCACCAGCACGGTCCACTTCGTCGGAGCCGGCGGTGACGCGGTGAACTCGACGATCCGCCGGACCGCGCTGGTCGTGGGCGCGCTCATCACCGCGCTGATGATCAACGCCAACCTGATCGCCGTCGTGTTCGGCAACGACTACAAGAACCGCGACGGCAACGCGCGCCTCATCATCGCGGAGTACGACCACGAACGAGGACCGATCGTCGTGGGCAGTCGGCCGATCGCCCGCTCGGTGCCGACCACCGGACGGCTGAAGTACCAGCGGGTCTACCGCGACGCCCTGCTCTACGCCCCCGCGACCGGCTACTACTCGCTCTACGGCGCCACCGGCATGGAGAAGGCGGCCAACGCCTTGTTGTCCGGCACCGACGACCGACTGTTCGTCGACCGGCTGAACACGCTGTTCTCCGGGCGACAACCGCGTGGTGGAAGCGTCACGTTGACCCTGAACCCCGCAGCTCAACAGGCGGCCTACGACGGTCTCGACGGTCAGCGGGGCGCGGTCGTCGCACTCGACCCGCGCACCGGTGCCATCCTGGCCATGGCATCCGTGCCGTCCTATGACCCCAACCTCTTGGCATCACACGATCCGGCCAAGGTGAGCGCGACGTACGACCGACTGGTCGCAGACCCGGCAGACCCACTGCTGAACCGCGCGATCCAGCAGACCTACCCCCCGGGCTCGCTGTTCAAGGTGGTCGTGGCCGCAGCCGCGCTGTCGAGCGGGACGTTCACTCCCCAGACCAAGGTCCCCGGTCCGGCCGTGCTCGACCTGCCGCAGACCACTGCCGACCTGCGTAACTACGACGGCCTGCCGTGTCTGGGGGGCACCCTCACCCTGGCCCAGGCGCTGGCGATCTCGTGCAACACGGCGTTCGCCCACGTCGGTCTGCAGCTCGGGGGCGACGCCATTCGGGCTCAGGCGGAGAAGTTCGGGTTCAACCACGCGTTCCAGGTGCCGCTCGCGGTGGTGCCGAGCATCTTCCCGCCGGACCTGAACCCGCCCCAGACGGCGCAGAGCGCCATCGGCCAGTTCGACGTACGCGCCACCACGCTCCAGATGGCGATGGTGGCGGCGGGTGTGGCCGACAACGGGCTGGTCATGAACCCCTACCTCGTGGCCGAGGAGCGCGCGCCGGACCTCTCGACGTTGTCCGTGGCCCAGCCGAGCGTGTTCTCCCGAGCCGTCACCCCCGAGGTCGCGGCGCAGCTCAACGCCATGATGGTCGGCGTCGTGACCAACGGCACCGGTGCGAACGCCGCGATCCCGGGCATCAGCGTGGCCGGGAAGACCGGGACTGCCGAGACTGGCCCTTCGGCGCCGCCACACGTCTGGTTCATGGCATTCGCACCCGCGGACAACCCACGGGTGGCGGTCGCGGTGATCGTCGAGAACGGTGGCCGGCTGGGCAACGATGCAACCGGAGGCGCCGTCGCGGCGCCGATCGCGCGTTCGGTGATGGAGGCGGTGCTCGGATCATGACCGACGACCAGCTGGTGCTCGGCAGTCGTTACCTGGTGGGCGAGACCATCGGGCAGGGCGGCATGGCCACCGTGTACCAAGGCCGTGACCTCCGCCTCGGACGCACGGTGGCGATCAAGATGCTGCGCCCTGACCTCGCTCGTGACCCCGCCTTCCACTCCCGCTTCCGTCGCGAGGCACAGGCGGCCGCCGGGCTGAATGCGCCCTCGGTGGTCGCGGTGTACGACACCGGTGAGGACGAGGTGAACGGCGCAACCGTGCCGTACATCGTCATGGAGCTGGTACCGGGTCAGACCATCCGCGACCTCCTGCGGTCCGGACAGAAGCTCATGCCCCGACGCTCGCTCGAGATCGTCGACGGCGTCCTGGCCGCCCTCGACTACAGCCACCGCAACGGGATCATCCACCGCGACGTCAAGCCGGCCAACGTCATGCTGACGCCCGACGGCCAGGTCAAGGTCATGGACTTCGGCATCGCTCGTGCGGTGGCCGACTCCGCGTCGACGATCACGCAGACGGCCGCGGTCCTCGGAACGGCGCAGTACCTGTCGCCGGAGCAGGCGCAAGGCGGTGCGGTGGACGCCCGCTCCGACGTCTACTCCGCGGGTTGCCTGCTCTACGAGCTGCTCAGTGGACGCCCCCCGTTCGTCGGTGACTCCGCTGTGGCCGTGGCCTACCAGCATGTCCGGGAGATGCCACCGCCTCCCTCGTCGTTCAACCCCGAGGTGCCGCCCGACGCAGACGCCATCGTGATGAAGGCGCTGGCCAAGAACCCCGAGAACCGCTACCAGTCGGCCCAGGCCATGCGCGACGACATCGACCGCTTCCTGGGTGGGATCCCGGTCACCGCGCCCCCGGTGCTCACCGAGGCGGCGACCACGCAGCTGTCCGCAGTAACTTCTGCGATGCCGGTCGTCGGCGACGATGCCGCACCCAGCCGACGCCGACGCACTGCGCAGTACCTGCTGCTGGCCGCCGGAGTCCTGGTCGTGGTGGGTGTCCTCGGTTTCGCCGCCTTCGCACTCTTCGGCGCCGACCAGAAGAAGATCTCGGTCCCGAACGTGACCGGGCTGACGCTGGCCCAGGCCAAGAGCAAGCTGGTCGGTGCCGGCCTCGTCGTGGACCAGGTGAACCCCCTGCCCAACGACCTGCCGAAGAACACGGTCCTCTCGCAGAACCCTCCGGCCGACGCACAGGTCTCCACGGGCACGTCGGTCGACCTGACGGTGTCGAGCGGACCCGACCAGGTGCCGGTGCCTCAGGTGATCAACTTCGACCAGCAGACGGCGACCCAGCGGATCCTGGACGCCGGCCTGGTCGTGGCCAACATCGTGAGCAAGAACTCCGACCAACCGGCCGGCACCGTGATCGACGTCAAGCCGGCCGAAGGCGAGCTGGTCGACACCGGGTCGGGGGTGACCCTCTATGTCAGCACCGGCAAGGTCGCCGTGCCGAACGTCGTGGGGGACACCGAGGCCCAGGCACGCGCCACCCTCATCCAGTACGGCTTCACCCCGCAGGTCATCCCCCAGGAGGACGCCACGGCAACGCCGGGAACCGTGCTTGCGCAGAGCCCGACGGCCGACACGCCACTGCGGCTGGGTTCGACCGTGACGATCACGGTGGCCACGGCACCTCCGGCCAGTCCCACCCCGTCGAGCACGTCACCGTCGCCGACCCCGTCGCCCACGGTGTCCTAAGAGGTGCGTCAGCGCCCGACCACCGGGGCGAGCCCGACGGATCGCTGGACCGCTCCGGGGTCGCCGCAGACCGACAGCCAGTTCGCCAACAAGCGGTGACCACCCTGGGTGAGCACCGACTCCGGGTGGAACTGCACCCCTTCGACCGGCAGGGTGCGATGGCGCAGCGCCATGACGACGCCGGAGTCGGTGAGTCCGGTGACCTCGAGCACGTCGGGCACGGAGTCCGGTTCCACGGCCAGGGAGTGGTACCGCGTCGCGGTGAACGGGTCAGGGAGCCCGGCGAGCACGCCGGTGCCGTGGTGATGGACCTCGCTGGTCTTGCCGTGCAGCAGTTCCGGCGCCCGCACGACGCGCGCCCCGAAAGCCACGGCGATGGCCTGCAGGCCCAGGCAGACACCGAACACGGGCACCTGGCCCGACATCGACCGCACGAGAGGCACGCAGACGCCCGCCTGTTCCGGGACACCAGGACCGGGGCTGAGCAGCACGCCGTCGAAGCTGCCGACCGCACCGAGGTCCACGTCGTCGTTGCGCCGGACGGTGCAGTCGGCGCCCAGCTGGGCGAGGTACTGGACCAGGTTGTAGACGAAGCTGTCGTAGTTGTCGACGACGAGAATGGACGCGGTCATGGTCGGGTCAGCCTACGTCGCGCCGGCCGAACGGCTCACGGTCACGTGGTTGAAGGGCAGCCGCGGATCGACCCAGGGGAAGACCACCAGGAACAGCACGGCGACGACCAGCAGGGCGAGGACGACGCAGCACACGACCCGCACCGCCACAGGTCCCGGCAGGTGACGCCACAGCCAGGGGTACACGGCTACCCACCCCCTGGGATCGGTGGCGGATCGGCCGCCGGCGACGACGACACGAGCCGACCGTGCAGGATCAGTCGTTCGTACGACGCCCAGCGGGGGTTGCAGGTCGTCAACGTGATGATCCTTCGATCCGGTGTGGCCGTGGGGTCCCCGGGCACCGGTGCGATCACGTCGACGTCGGTGGGTGCCACGAGACTGACGTCGGTGACGCGGTAGACGTACCACCGCGTCTGCGTCTGGACGATCACCTGGTCGCCGGTCGTGACCCGATCGAGGTACGCAAACGGCTGCCCGTTGGTGGCGCGGTGCCCAGCAACGGCGAAGTTGCCCACCTGTCCCGGCATCGCGGTCTGCGGGTAGTGCCCCACCCCGCGCGACAGATCCTCCAGCGTCACGCCCTCGACCACCGGACGGACCCAGCTGCGTTCGATGGCGGGGATGTACATGAGGGCAAATGCGTCCCCGGGGACCACCTTCGACGACGCGGAGTCGGGCGACGGGTGCGGTGGCTGGCCGAACCGGTCGAGCAGCTCGGCCCGCTCGGCGGCCACCGCGCGATCAGCCACGACGTTGGTCCACCACAGCTCGTAGCCGACGAACAGCAGCAGCACGACCCCCACGGTGATGAGCACCTCACCGACACCCCGCACCCAGGTGCGCAGCGTCATCGCAGGTCGTCCGGGCCGGGCACGGGTCCGGCGTGCTGCAGGTCGACCGGCCCGTCATAGGCCGGTGCCACGAGCATGCGGTCGGCCGCGACGTCGTAGCCGAGACCGACCACCGCGGCCCACTGCCGGTAGTCCTGGACCGCGGCTGACGCGTCCAGCGCCGCCTGGAGGTCGGCGACGCGACCGACGCCGGCGATGACGAACGGTGGGGAGTACACCCGCCCCTGCAGGATCAGCGTGTTGCCCACGCAGCGCACGGCACTGGTCGCGATCAGGCGCTGCCCCATGACCGTGACCGCCTGCGCGCCGCCGGCCCACAGCGCATTGACCACCGCCTCCACGTCCTGCTGGTGGACCAGGTAGTCGTCGGGCGCGTAGCCGTCGGGGATCCCACCGGTGGGGATCGGTGCATCGGCCAGCGTCACCGTGAGGCCGGGGCCGCGCACCGGAGTGAGCCCGGCGGCTCGGCCCAGCCGGTCCAGCCCGGCCTGCTGCTCGGGGGTGAGGACGGCACCGGCCGCCGCCGTGGCCACGTCGACGTCGCGCCGCAGCTGGTCGACGCGCTCGGTCTCGGCAGTGACCCGGTCCTGCTCGGCAGCGACGAGGTCGGCCAGCTGGGTCCGGCGCTCGGTCCGCAGGTCGGCGCCATGGGAGCTGACCGCTCCGGTGACGAACACGAACCCGGCGAGCCCCAGGACGGCGGGCACCGCCCACCGCCAGCGCGTCACCGCGTCCCCTTCCCTGACCGCGAGGTCGTCGTCACTACGCTAGGGGACGGTATCGGGCCGCTGCGGGTTCCCCGCGCCACCTCGACGCCCTCGGTCCGCGCCAACGGCGGACCTCGTCCGACGCGTGTCGTCCCAGGCCAGGGGAGAGCCGGTGCCCGAGTCCCGCCGCCGCAAGAAGTCGGTGTACACCCCACCCCCGGCCAAGCAGCCGACGCCTCGTGCGCAGCGGATGAGCACCCGATGGGTCGCGCCGACGATGGTCACCTTGCTGCTGGTCGGCTTGCTCTACATCGTCGTGTTCTACCTCGCCGGCAACAGCATTCCGCTGATGAAGGACCTGCCCGACCTGGCGAACGTGCTGATCGGCTTCGGGTTCATCATCGCGGGCTTCATCGTGGCCACCCGGTGGCGCTGACCGGGCCCGCAGCCCGCTGAATGACAGGCCTGTAGTTCTGTCCCCACTGGGGACAAGTCCTGTGGATAACTTGCGATCATCCTACGGGAGGTTATCCACAGATCGACCGCTGGCTTGTTGATCAAGCCGCAACCAGGTTCTCCACGATCGTGGCGTTGGCCATGCCGCCGCCCTCGCACATGGTCTGCAGGCCGTACCGGGCTCCCGACCCCACCAAGTGGTGCACCAGGGTGGTCGCCAGCCGCGCGCCAGACGCCCCGAGCGGGTGCCCCAACGCGATCGCGCCACCGTTGACGTTCAACAGCTTCGGGTCGGCCCCGGTCTGCGCCAACCAGGCCAACGGCACCGAGGCGAAGGCCTCGTTGACCTCGAAGGCCCCGATGTCGGAGACCGTCAGCCCCGCCCGGTCCAAGACCTTGGCGGTCGCCGGGATCGGCCCGGTCAGCATCATCACCGGATCCGACCCGACCACCACGCTGGTGTGCACCCGCGCCAGCGGCGTGAGCCCGAGCTCGCCGGCCGCCTGCGAGGTCATCATCAGCACGGCCGCGGACCCATCGCTGATCTGGGAGGAGGACGCAGCCGTGATCACGCCATCGGCCCGGAACGGCGTCTTCAGCCCGGCGAGCGCCTCGAGCGTGCCGCCTCGCCGCACGCCCTCGTCGACCGTGACGACCTCGCCGCCGTCGACGGTCACAGGCACGATCTCGTCGGCGAACCGTCCGTCGTCGATCGCCGCCGCCGCCAACTCGTGCGATCCCAGCGAGAACTCGTCGAGCTGGGTGCGGGAGAACCCCCACTGCTGCGCGATCATCTCGGCGCCGATCCCCTGGTTGAAGACCGGGGTACCGACCGCTGCCAGCTCGTCGGCGAACCGGTCGAGGACGGTGGTCCCGAAGGGCAGCCCGCTCACCGACGCGCTCGAGCCCAGGGCCACCCGGCTCATGGACTCCACGCCACCGGCCACCACCACGTCGTACTGTCCGGCGATCAGGCCGGCGGCGGCGAACGCCATGGACTGCTGTGACGACCCGCACTGTCGGTCCAGAGTGACCGCCGGCACCGTCTGCGGCCAGCCCGCGGCCAGCACCGCGCTGCGCCCCACGTTGAACGTCTGTTCACCGACCTGGGACACACACCCCCACACCACGTCGTCGACCAGCACGGGGTCGATCCCCGTCCGGTCGACCAGGGCCCGGAGCACCGTGGCCGAGAGATCCACCGGGTGCACACCGGACAGCACACCGTTGCGACGTCCGACGGGCGTTCGAACTGCAGCCACGATGACGGCGTCACGCATCAGGCACCTCCGTTGTCCAGCCGCCACCGACCCGGTCTGCGGTCGAAATCGAGCCTACGCCGTCCCACTGAGCAGCCCGGCGGTGCGCCAGAGCGTCGCGCCGACGCACAGCACGAGGACGCCCGCGATCGCGGCGACCGTGGTCGCGACGCGGTACTGCTTGGGTGGGTAGACCATGGCGACGGTCACCAGCGAACCGACGATCAGTCCGCCGAGATGAGCCCGCCAGTTGACGTTGGGGATCACGAAGCCGAGCACGGCATTGATCGCGATGATCCCGACCAGGCCGGCGATGTCCAGCCGCAACCGCCGGGCCAGGACGAGGGCAGCCCCGAAGAGCCCGAAGACCGCGCCGGACGCACCGACCGTCGGGATCACCGGTGAGTCGACGACGTACGACAGCACCGAACCGCCCAGGGCGCTGAGCAGGTAGACCGTGAGGTAGCGCCACCGACCCAGGCGCGGCTCCACGGCGGACCCGACGACCCACAGCGCCACCATGTTGAACAACAGGTGGGTGATGCTGGCGTGCAGGAAGGCCGACGTCATCAACCGCCACCAGTCACCATCGGCGATCTCGACCCCTCGTTGCCAGTACCGCACGGTGAGCTCGTCGTGAGTCAGGAACTGGCCCAGGAAGATCAGTGCGTTGAGCGCGATCAGGATCTTCGTGACCAGGCGTGGGTCTCCGTGCAACCGGGCCCCGGACAGGCTCCGCGGCGCCTGCGTGCCGGCCACGGCTCGCGCCGACGCGACACAGTCCGGACAGTGGAAGCCCACGGGGGCCGACGTCATGCAGTCGGGACAGATCGGTCGACCACACCGGCTGCACGCGATGTACGTCTCGCGGTCGGGGTGGCGGTAGCAGGTGGGCGGGCCCGTTGGCGCTGCGGACGGGACGGCTGCGTCAGTCAACGACCCGCTCGATGTCCACCGACTCCACGACCACGGCGTCGGTCGGCCGGTCCTGCGACCCCGTGGGCGTCGCGGCGATCGCGTCGACCACGGCCCGGCTGTCGTCGTCGGTGACCGCTCCGAAGATCGTGTGCTTGAAGTTCAGCCAGGGGGTCGGCGCGACGGTGATGAAGAACTGCGAGCCGTTGGTGTTCGGGCCCGCATTGGCCATGGCCAGCAGGTAGGGGCCGCTGAAGGTCAGCTCCGGATGAGGCTCGTCGGCGAACTGGTAGCCGGGGCCGCCGGTGCCGGTTCCCAACGGGTCGCCCCCCTGGATCATGAAGTTGGGGATCACCCGGTGGAACGTGGTGCCGTCGTACAGCTTCGCGGTACTCGCCTGCCGGGTACGTGGGTCGGTCCACTCCCGCGAACCCTCCGCCAGCTCGACGAAGTTGGCCACCGTCTTGGGGGCCTGGTTCGGGTACAGCTCCAACCGGATGTCACCCCGGTTGGTGTGCAGGGTTGCGAACAGAAGCTCGGCCACGTCGTCACCTCAGTCAGGAGTCCTGGCGAGGATCCTGACATACCGCTGCCGTCACGGGATCAGGAGCGTCCGCAGGGAGCGCCCGGCGGCGAGGTCGTCGAGCGCGGCGTCGGCTTCGGCCAACGGCCGACGACCCGACACCATCGGGTCGAGCCGCAGGTCGCCGGACATCACCTCGTCGACCAACCGGGGCAGGTCGATCGCCGGCCGCACGCTGCCGTAGTTCGAGCCGAGGATCCGCTGGTCTGCCTCGGCCAACGTCAACGGCTCGAAGCTGGCGCGGGCACCGGAGGGCGGGAGCCCGACGACGACCGCAGCTCCGCCCAGGCCGAGCATCGCGATCGCCTGCTCGGTGGTGCTGGTGTGTCCGATCGCGTCGAATGCATAGTCGACGCCGTCGGGCAGGAGCTCGCGCAGCAGGTCGACGGCCGAGCCTGGCGGGGCCACGACCACGTCGGTGGCGCCGAGCTCGGCGGCCAGCGCGGTCTTGTCCGCGAGCAGGTCGATCGCGACGATCCGGTCGGCCCCGGCGAGCCGAGCCCCTTGCACGACCGAGAGGCCGACCCCACCGCAGCCGATGACGGCCACCGTGGCCCCTGCCTCGACGCCGGCGGTGTTCCTGACCGCACCCACGCCGGTCGCCACGGCGCAGCCGACGAGCGCGCACACATCGAGCGGTGCATCGGCGCGGATCTTCACGGCGCCGGACGCGGGCACCACCGCTTCCTCGGCGAACGACGAGACCCCGAGGTAGTGGTGGATCGGCCGGCCGGCCATCGACAGTCGCGACGTGCCGTCGGCGAGCACACCACCGGGTCCGACGACGGTCGCGGCCACCTGACAGCGAGCTTCGTGCCCGGCGCGGCAGTAACGGCAGGTGCCGCACGGCGCCACCCACGACAGCACCACCGGGTCGCCCTCGGCCAGGTGCTCGACGCCCGGCCCGACCTCGGTCACGACGCCGGAACCCTCATGACCCATCACCAGGGGCATGAGCAGGGGCCAGTCGCCCCGACGCACGTGCAGGTCGCTGTGGCAGACCCCGGCCGCGACGATCCGGACCCGCACCTCACCGGGTCCCGGTGGCGCGAGATCCACGTCGAGCAGCTCGACCGGTCGGCCTGGTTCGCGCAGCACCACCGCCTGCACGGTTCCACCTTTCGTCGACGGGGGAGCACCACCGGATTCAGCCCACCAGGAACCAGGGAGTGGAGGCGAGGGGACTCGAACCCCTAACCCCCGCCTTGCAAAGGCGGTGCTCTGCCAGTTGAGCTACGCCCCCGGGGCCGGCTCAGCCGGCGATCCGCTCAGCGCAGGTCGACGTCTGCGGCGTACGTGTCGACTTCGCCCCACGCCGTGGCCTCGTTCCAGAGGTCCTGTTCGGCGCGGTCAGCGCTGATCTTGCGATAGACGAGGTAACCCGCCACCGCGGCAACTGCCAAGACGATCAGCTTCTTCACGTACGACCTCCGCGACGTCGGGTCCCACTGTCCGTGGGCCTAGGTGGACTTGAACCACCGACCTCTTCCTTATCAGGGAAGCGCTCTAACCGAGCTGAGCTATAGGCCCGCTTTGCCTCGCTCGCGAGACGACGACCCGGGAGGTCGAGCATTGCGATCTCGGCCTGTCCGCACAGCGAACAGCGGGCCACAGCCTACCCCAGCAGGAACGACCGGTTCGCTGCAGTCGAAGCGGCCTCCCGACGACCCGGCTGCGGGCGTCAGTCGTCGGGTCCGGGGGGACGTCGGCGTGGGCCGGCCGCCGCGTCGCGGGCCGCCAGCAGCAGGCCCACGATGGCCTCGACGGCGGCCGCCGTCACCTCCGGTTCCGCGACGGGCGGACCGGGCCGCGAGGCGCCGCGACCGACTGGGGCCGAACGAAGGTCCGCCAGGTCGCCGACCAAGCGGGTCCCGGCGCCGGAGACGAGCTCGGCGATCTGCACCGATCGCTGCTCCGCCCACCGGGAGAACTCCTCCGGCACGCTCACCTTCGGCTCGTCCGCTGCGCGTTCGGCGAGGATCTGCTTGCTGAGGAGGTTGCGGCACAAGCGGCCGTACTCCAGCAGGGACAGCGCCTCGCCGGGGAGTGCGGCGTTCACCCGCCGCATCAGCTCCGCCGAGACGGCGCCCAACGAGGGGTTGGCCGGCTCCACCGCCGAGTAACGGCCGGCCGGCAGGCCGAGGGCGGCCGCGAACCGCTCCCACAGGACTTCCGGCGGCGACGAACCGGCCGGCAGGGTCACCACCGTGAGGTTCGCCGGCCCGATCAGGTCGCCCCACACGCGCAGCTCGCGCGCGACGTCGTGCTGGGCCCAGAAGTCGCGCCCACCCGGCGTGGACCTGGGCCGAGCGGCCATCACCCCGGCCAGGTACTCGTCGAGGGTCCAGGTGTTGCCGAACTGAAGGGACTCCTGCCACTGGGCCGGGACGATTCGGGCCAGGTCGCGCAGGGTCAGCACCACCTGCACGTCGAGGCCGGGGAAAGCCGCGAGCGCCTGCTCCGCCTGGGGTGGTCGCAGGCGGATCAGGCTCTCCATCGAGATCACCGCAGCGCGGCCGTCGAACGCGATCACCTGGTCGGCCAGCTGCTGCCAGCGTCCGCTCAGCCGTCCCCGGCTTCCGTCGTCGGGACGACCCATCACCTCCTGGGCGCCACGGATCTGGTCGATCCGTCGACCAGGCACCAGCATCCCGTCGGCGGCCAGCTCGGCGCGGTTGGCGTCGAGTCGCATCTGCAGGTAGGTGGTTCCGGTCTTCGGCTCGCCGACGTGCAGGTAGAGCGTGGTCGTCATCCGCGCCCGCCCTTCGGCCGCGCCGGTGCGTCATGGGCGAGGGCGTCGCACACGGCGACCAGGCCGTGCGCCGCCGCCGCCAGCAACTCCTCGGACGGCAAAGTCGCGGGGTCGGTGGTGACCGCGCCGGTGACGGTGCCCGCACGCGGCCGAAGGTCGTCCAGGTCGCCGACCACGGTGGCCGGCACCGTCTGCATGCTCTCGACCAGTCGTCGACTGCGGGTGACGGCCCACGGGCGATGTGCTTCGGGCAGCACCAGCGAAGGCTCCGCGGACCGGTGCGCGGACAGCATCTGCTTGGCGAGCACCCGCTTGATCACCTGCATGGTGGCGTTGCCGACGGACGCGGCGTTGGCCTGACGAGTGACATGACGCATGACCTCGGCCGACGCGGCGCCCAGCGACTCGTTGGCGCGAAAGCTGGCGTCGAACTGGTCGGCCGGCAGTCCCACCGCCTCGCAGAACCGCAGCCACAGCAGGCCCGGTGGCGCACCCGGTGGGGGCACGGTGACGACGACGACGTCGTCGGGACCGAGTCGTTCCGTCCATGGCTCGAGGATTCGGGGCCAGTCCTGCTTGTTCCAGAAGTGCTGTCCCGCTCGCGTCGTGCGCGGTCGCTTGGCGGTGACCCCGGCCAGGTACTCCTGGTAGCTCCAGCTGAAGCCGTTCTGCACCGACTCCTGCCACTGCGCGGGAATCGCCCGCACGATGTCGCGCACGGTGAGGACCACGCGCACGCGGTGCCGGCTCAGCGAGTCGATCGCCCGGTGGACGTTGGCCCGCGACATC
>Ga0302321_100001509_pt1 | contig 19979 bp, 20 predicted proteins | sample Fen_T0_1_FD_202505 | JGI IMG/M metagenome (GOLD analysis project Ga0302321, IMG submission 202505) | Peat permafrost microbial communities from Stordalen Mire near Abisko, Sweden - Fen_T0_1 | ecosystem: Environmental > Terrestrial > Soil > Wetlands > Permafrost | place: Sweden: Abisko...
AGCGAGCGCTTGAATGCGTCGGGGTGCGCGGCCAGGAGCTCGCCGAAGCCTGCCTGGAAGAGCCAGGCCCGGAGGGTCCGGAAGGTGTCCTCGGCCTCGGCGAGGTCGGGGTGTGCCGTCTCGACGTGCGCGCCGGCCGCGGCGAAGCGAGCCCCGGCCCCTTCGACCACGGCCGCGACCTCTCGGTCGACCTCCAGGAGCCGCCCGAGATCGGGGCTGAGGGCGACCCGCAGTCCGCGCAGGTCGCCGCTGAGCGGCGGCGCGAACGCCAGGCCTGGGTCGGCGAGCGCGGTGGGCACCCGGGGATCGGGGCCGGCGATGACCGAGAGGAGCAGCGCCACGTCCCCGACGTCGCGCGCCAGCGGTCCGCTGGTGGCCGTGGTCTCCCACAGGTTGTCGGTCGGCCACGACGGCACCCGCCCGAGGCTCGGGCGCAGCCCGACCACTCCGCAGAACGACGCGGGGTTGCGGAGCGAGCCGCCCATGTCGGAGCCGTCGGCGAGCGGCACCATCCCGGCCCGCAGTGCGCAGGCCGCTCCCCCGCTGGAGCCACCGGCCGAACGGGTCGGGTCGACCGGGTTGAGGGTGGTCCCGAAGACCGTGTTGAAGGTGTGGGAGCCGGCTGCGAACTCCGGCACGTTGGTCCTCCCCAGCGGGACCGCACCGGCGGCGCGGATCCGGGCGACGACGAGGTCGTCTGCGTCGGGGACGTGGTCGGCGAAGAGCGGTGAGCCGTACGTCGTACGCCAGCCGGCGACGTCGTGGGTGTCCTTGAACGCGAAGGGCAGCCCGTGCAGAGGCCCCAGTGCGTCACCGCGGGCCGTCGCTGCGTCCGCCTCGGCCGCGACCGCCCGCGCTCGCTCCTCGTCCAGCGAGACGACCGCGTTCAGCTGCGGGTTCCGCTCAGCGATGCGGGCGAGATGGAGGTCGAGCAGCTCGCGCGCGGAGATCTCGCGGCGTCGTACGGCGGTCGCCATGGCGCGGGCGGAGGACTCGACGCTGAGTTGGCTCACGGGCCACATCCGTCACACGACCGAGGCACTTCATGCACTTCTCGGGGGTTGCAATGGCCGAGAAGTGCCGGGATCCCCGGTGAGCCGGGTATCCCGACGGTCATCGCCGCCGACCGAAGCGGGAGCCGAGCAGCACACCGAGGAGCACCAGGCCGGCGCCGACGGCGATCCCGCGCAGGAAGTCCTGCTGGGACGACGGCGGGCGGGGCGGGGCGGTGAACACCCGGCCGACGGCCGCCTCGGTGGCCGCGGCGACCGGAGCGGTGCCGGCGCCGCCGATCGCGCCGGAGACGTTGTCGAAGAACTCACCGGCCGTCCGCTTCGACACCGAGGCGAGCATCCGCTGTCCGACGCCGCCGACCATGCCGCCCACGGTCGCGTCGGCGTCGTAGGCGACCGTCGTCAGGGCGGCGTCCACCTGGCTGAACGAGACCCGGACCGTCGCGTCGATCGTGCCCGGCGCCCCGGCGCCCTGGAGCCGCATCACCAGCGACTCGTGGGGCACCAGGTCGGACAAGGAGCAGGTGCCGTCGTAGGTGCCTCTGACCGCGGCGACGCCGGCGCTGACCGTCATCGCATAGGTGTGCTCGCCGGTCGACTCCAGGCGCTCGCAGCCGGGGATGGTCCGCACGAGCACGGCGGGGTCGAGGAGGGCGTCCCACACCTTCTCCACCGGGAACGGGACGGCGTGGTGGCCGGTGATCCTCATCGGGTCTCCTTCCTGCGCTCGCGCAGGTCGAACAGGTCGGACGGGGAGATCGGCATCGCGGTGATCGGGAAGCCCTCGGCGTCGGAGATCGCGGAGGCGAACACCGCCGCCGACGGGATCACCCCGGCCTCGCCCGCGCCCTTGATGCCGAGCGGGTTGAGAGGCGAGGGCGTCTCGAGGTGGTCGATGTCGATCCGCGCGGGGACCTCGGTGACGTAGGGCATCAGGAAGTCCATGAACGACGCGTTGAGGAGCTGGCCCGACTCGTCGTACGCCATCCGCTCCAGCAGCGCCCCGGCGACGCCCTGCGCGACGCCACCCTGGATCTGGCCCTCGACGATCATCGGGTTGATCAGGGGGCCGCAGTCGTGGACGACGGCGTACTTCAGGATCGTGATCTCGGCGGTGTCGGGGTCCGTCTCGACGATCACGGCGTGCATGCCCGAGGCGAACGTCGAGCGCTCGGGGCTGTAGAAGTCGCGGCCCTCGAGCCCGGGCTCGTCGTCCTCGGCGACCGGTGGCTTGCCCGGGTCGCCGACCGAGAACTGGGTGGCGGCCTTGGACGCCTCGTCGAAGGCGTAACGCAGCGGGTTGGAGAGGACGGCGACGGTGCCGAGATCGATCGAGGTGTCGGTCCCGCGGACCGACACGACGCCCTCCACGATCTCGAGGTCGTCGGGCGACGCCTCGAGGGCGTCCGCCGCTATCCGGAGCGCCTTCTCCCGGGCGCGGGTCGCCGCGAGGTGGACGGCCGACCCGCTCATCACGGCCGCGCGCGACGCGAACGTGCCGACGGCGTAGGGCATCCGACGGGTGTCGCCGGTGACGACCTCGACGTCCTCGAACCGGCAGCCGAGCACGTCGGCGGCGATCTGGGCGAAGACCGTGGCATGTCCTTGGCCCTGGGTGGTCAGACCGGTCGCGACCTTGACCTTGCCCGAGGTCTCGACATGCACGTGCGCGCCCTCGTAGGGGCCGACCCCGGTGCCCTCGACGTAGCAGGCCAGCCCGATACCGACCCGGCGCCCCTCCGCCGCCATCTCCTCACGGAAGCGTGGGAACTCGTCCCACCCGATCAGGTCCTTGAGCTTCGCCAGCGACGCCGGGTAGTCGCCGGAGTCGTACTCGAGCTCGCGACCGTCCTGGAAGATCAGGCCCTGGTCGAAGGGGAACTCGTCGGGCTGGATGAAGTTGGCCGCGCGGACGTCGGTGCGGTCCTGGCCGAGGGCGTCGGCGATGGCGTCCAGGGTGCGCTCCATGACGTAGCAGCCCTGCGGGCGCCCGGCTCCGCGGTACGGCGTGACCATCACCGTGTTGGTGTAGAGGCTCTCGAAGACCACCCGGTAGGCGCCCGGCTTGTACGGCCCGAGCAGCTGGGTCGAGGTGATGATCGGGACGATCAGGCCGTAGGGGATGTAGGCGCCGTTGTCGTGCCAGAAGGTCACGTCGAGGCCGAGCACACGGCCGTCGTCGTCGTACCCGACCTCGACGTGGTGGACCTGCCCGCGCTCGTGGGCCGAGGAGATGAAGTGCTCGCGGCGGTCCTCGGTGAACTTCACGATCCGGCCGACGGTGCGTGCGGCCAGCGGGACGAGCAGCTCCTCGGGCCACGGGTGGTTGATCTTCACCCCGAACCCGCCGCCGACGTCGGGCGTCACCACGTCGACCTGGCCGAGGTCGAGACCGAGCTTCGCGGCGACCGCCGCGCGCACGCCGGTCGACGTCTGCGTGGACGTCCAGACCGTCATCCGGCCGACGTCGGGGTCCCACCGGGCGACGGTGCCGCGGCCCTCCAGCGGCATCGAGGCGCTGCGCTCGACGGTCAGGTCGAGGCTGAGCGTGTGGGGCGAGGCGGCGATGGCGGCGCGGGCGTCGCCGTTCTCCTGCTCGAGCCGGGCCGCGAGGTTGCCCGGCACGTCGTCGTGCACCAGCCGGCTCGCCTCGCGTGCCGCGTCGATGCCGACGACCGGGGGCAGCAGGTCGTACTCGACGCGGATGCTCGCCACGGCGTCCTCGGCCACGTAGCGGTCGTCGGCCACCACGAACGCGATCGCCTCACCCACATGGTTGACCTCGTCACGCGCCAGGGCGAACTGCGTCCGGCCGTGGGTCAGGGCGGGATGCGGGATCAGGAGGGGCAGCGGGTCGGCCATCGGCCCGGTCAGGTCGTCGTGGGTCCAGACCAGGTGGACGCCCTCGAGGTCGAGTACGCCGGACACGTCGATGTCGACGATGCGGGCATGGGCATGCGGCGACCGCAGCACCGCCGCGTGGAGCACGTCCTGGCCGACGCCGATGTCATCGACGTAGCGGCCGTCCCCGCGCAGGAACCGCTGGTCCTCGACCCGCTGGATCTTCTGCCCGAAGAGCTTCGTGGTCATCCGCCCGCCTCCGGTGGTCGAGCGGAGTCGAGACCGGCCAGCTCGGCGGCCCGCAGCACCGACCGCACGATGTTCGTGTAGCCGGTGCAGCGACACAGGTTGCCGGCGACCATCTCGCGCGCGCCGTCCTCGGTCGGCGCAGGCTGCTCCCGCAGTCCGGCGGTGACCGTGGTCAGGAAGCCGGGCGTGCAGAAGCCGCACTGGAGCCCGTGGCACTCGAGGAAGGCCTGCTGCACCGGACCGAGCGACCCGTCGGGGCGGGTCAGTCCCTCGACCGTGGTGATCTGGCAGTCGACGGCCGACACCGCGAACATCAGGCAGGAGCGGGTCGGACGGCCGTCGACGAGCACGGTGCACGCCCCGCACACGCCGTGCTCGCAGCCGACATGGGTGCCGGTCAGACCGAGGTCGTGGCGCAACGCGTCGGAGAGCAGGCGCCGCGCAGGCAGCCGTACGTCGTAGGCGTCGCCGTTGACGACCAGCCGGACCTCGTGCAGCTCCTCAGGCACGCCGGCTCCTCGCGTCGTCGTACGCCTCCTGGAGGACGCGGCGGGTGAGCACGCGGACCAGCTGTGCGCGATAGCCGGCCGTGGCATGGATGTCGTCGACGGGATCGAGCTGGGCAAGAGCCACGTCGACGGCGGCGTCTGGGCTGCCCCACGCCTCGGTCACGTCGACCACCGTCGGGACGTCGCACACCGACAGGTAGCCGACCCGGGCCGAGACGACCGCGTCACCGTCGACGCGGACCACGGCCCCGGCGCCGCAGAGGGCATAGTCGCCGTGGCGTCGTGCGACCTCCGTGAACGCGACCCCTTCGCCCGCAGCCAGCGCAGGGAAGAACGCCTGCAGGGCGATCTCGTCGTGCCGCACCGTGGACTCGAGCGGGCCGGCGAACAGGTCGGCCGCCTCGATGCGTCGCAGCCCGGCGGTCGACATCACGGTCACCGAGCCCCCGAGCAGGCTCAGCACCATCGGCAGCTCGGCCGCTGCGTCGGCGTGCACGAGCGAGCCGACGACCGTGCCCCGGTTGCGGATGGTGGCGTGGGCGACGTGGGCCAGGGCCAGCGACACCAGCGGCTGCACCCGTCGTACGTCGGGCGAGGCCAGTACGTCGGCATGCCGCGCCAGGGCGTCGACGCGGACCCCCTCGTCGGTCACTGCGATCGCGTCGAGGTCGGGGAGCCCGTTGATGTCGACCAGCGTCGACGGCGCGGCCAGCCGCATGTTCAGCAGTGGCACCAGGCTCTGCCCGCCGGCGAGCACCTTCGCGCCCGGATCCGCCGCCAGCGCCTCCAGCGCGTGCTGGAGGCCCTGCGGTCGGACGAACTTGAACGGTGCGGGCTTCAACTCACTCCTGCCGGGGATCCGCGCGATGACCAGGCGTCGGGGCGTCCGGGTCGTCGACCGGAGTGGACAGCGCTGCCGTGACCTGTCCGCTGCCGGCGCTGCCGCGACCGTTCACCAGGTGGTAGAACACGATCACCATGATCGTGCCGAGCGCGATCCCGCCGAGCTCGAAGTTGTCGGTGATCTTCAGGGTCACCCCGCCGATGCCGGCGATGATGCCCCCGGCCAGGCCCACCAGGTTGACGGGGTCGCCGAAGTCGACGCCGTTCTCGACCCAGATCTTGGCTCCCACGAGTCCGATCATGCCGTAGAGGATCACGGTGATCCCGCCGAGGACGCCGCCCGGGGTGGCGCTCACGACCGCCCCGAACTTCGGGCACAGGCCGAGCAGGATCGCCACGACCGCGGCCACGTAGTAGGCGGCCGTCGAGTAGACCTTGGTGGCTCCCATGACGCCGATGTTCTCGGCGTACGTCGTGGTGGGCGACCCGCCGAACGCGCTCGAGAGTGCGGTGGCGAACCCGTCGGCGGCCAGCGCCTTGCCCATGTAGGGGTCGAGGTCCGTCCTCGTCATCGCCGCCACCGCCTTGACGTGGCCGGTGTTCTCCGCGATCAGGGCGATCACGCCGGGGAGCACGAGCAGGATGAACGTGAGCGAGAAGCTCGGCCCGTGCACGACCGAGACGCCGTCGGGGAGCTTGCCACTGGGCAGGCCGATCCAGTCGGCCGCCTTGACCCCGGTCCAGGACACCCGGTCGTGCGGAGCGGGCGTGCATCCCGTGCCGCCGCAGGAGGTGATCTGCCCGAAGAGCACGTCGGCCAGCCAGGACAGCAGGTAGCCGAAGACCAGGGCGATCAGCACCGCGATCCGAGACCAGAACCCGGGAAGGAGGACGGCCGCGCACACCATGACGAGCGCGGTGAGCAGGGCGACCCACTGGTCCTGCGGCCAGTAGATGCCGGCGACGACCGGCGCGAGATTGAAGCCGATCAGCATCACGACCGCGCCGGTGACAGCGGGAGGCAGGATCTTGTGGATCATGCCCGTGCCGGCGAAGTGCACCAGGATGCCCACGGCTCCGAGCACGAGCCCGGCCACCAGGATCGAGCCGGTGACGTAGGCCGAGTCGCCGTTCGAGTGAGCGCGGATGGCGGCGACGCTGGCCACGAACGACGCGCTCGTACCCAGATAGCTCGGCACCTTGTTGGAGGTGACCAGCAGGAAGAGGATCGTGCAGATCCCCGAGAACATGATGGCCAGGTTGGGGTCGAGCCCCATCACCAGCGGGAACACGAAGGTGGCGCCGAACATGGCCACCACGTGCTGGGCGCCGATCCCGACCGTTCTGCCCCACGGCAGCCGTTCGTCCGGTGCGACCGGCTCTCCGGGAGCCGGTGTCACCTCCCGCCAGCTGAACATCGTCGACATCTGGATCCTCCTGAGGGTGAAGGGGACCGAACACCTCGATCTGGTGACCCACATCACACACCCGGGCGGCCGGAATCCGGCGGAGGAACGCCGTCCGACGGCGCCGGCCACGCGGCTCTGGGGCGCGGCCAGCCGCTAGCGTGGGGCGGGTGACCAGCCCGGAGCCGGATCCGCGGATCCTCCCCGTGGCGGCCCCTCCCCGGGTCGCGGCGTGGCTGCGTTCCGCGCCCGACGGCGAGGCCCGCATCCTGCACTCCTGCGCGGAGGCCGTCCACCTCGACGTGGCCGGTCGCGGCGTCAGCATCGTCGGTCCTGGCGGCCCGAAACTTCCGCTCGCTCTACGAAGCAATCTGGGTTTGGTGTCGTCAGCACGGGCCGCGACGCCTTATGTTGAAGGTGGGATCCTTCACTGGGGCGGACGCGTCCTGGTGACCGGTCGGCTCGTGGATGTTCGCGCGCCACGCTTCGATGCGGCACGGGTTCCAAAGGCGAGTCCGGTCGTCGCAATGGGAACCCCCCGGTCCCGCGCGGCCGGGCTCGTCGCCTTCGCGCCGCTCATCGACGCGGACTCGGTGGCGGCGCTGGTGGGATACGGCGACGGACTCACCCCGTTCGGCGACGACGTGATCTGTGGCTGGCTCGCGGCCCACCGAGGAGCCGGCGTGGTGACGCCCGACGTGGACGAGGCCGTGCGCCGCCTGCTCCCGCGGACGACCACGTTCTCCGCCTCGCTGCTCGCCTGCGCGTTGGCCGGCGAGGTCGCCGACCCGGTCGCGGCGTACCTCCGCGCCCTCGGTACGACGCGCGCCGACGCGGCGCGGGCGGAGCTGGAGGCCTTCGGGCACACCTCCGGTCGTGGCCTGGCCCACGGCATCGACCTCGCCCTGGGCACGTGGGCCGCGGACCGGGCGGCATGAGCACCGACCACGTCGAGCTGCGCGCCGGCGCCTACGCCGACTCGGTGACGCTGCTGCAGGTGAGCCGCCAGATCCAGCAGCTCCCCGGCGTGGTGACCGCCCAGGTCGCGATGGCAACGCCGCTGAACCTCGAGGTGCTGGAGCGGATCGGTTTCGCGGTCCCCTCCGACGCGACCGTCAACCACCTGGTCGTGGCGGTCCGGCTCGACGATGCCGAGGCACTCGACCGCGTGCGGACCGAGGTCGACCGTGCCCTCACCGACACCCGCCGCGCGGTCGCAGGGCCGTCCGAGGACGCTCCCCCACGGACGACGGGATCGGCACTGCTGCGCACGCCGGGGGCGGTGGTGCTCGTGTCCGTGCCCGGCGTCAGCGCCGCGGTCGAGGCGATGGACGCCCTCGAGGCCGGCAGCGACGTGATGATCTTCAGCGACAACGTCCCGGTCGCCCAGGAGCGTGCCCTCAAGGCGTACGCCACGGCCTGCGGCCTGCTGGTGATGGGGCCCGACTGCGGCACCGCGCTCGTCGACGGGATCGGGCTCGGGTTCGCCGACGTCGTCGCCCCCGGACCGGTCGGGATCGTCGCTGCCTCCGGCACCGGCTGCCAGCAGGTGCTGGCGCTGCTCGACCATGCCGGCGTCGGCGTGTCCACGGCGTACGGCGTGGGCGGCCGCGACCTGTCCGCCGAGATCGGCGGCCTCTCGACGCGGACCGCCCTAGCGCGCCTCGACGCCGACCCCGGCGTCGACCTCGCCCTGCTGGTCTCGAAGCCGCCCGCTGCCCAGGTCGCCGCCGAGCTCTTGGCGTACGCCGACGGGCTCGGCACCCCGGTCCTCACCGCCCTCCTCGGCCCCGGCCTGCCCGACCTGACCGCCGCCACCGAGCAGGTCCTCCGCCGCCTCGGGCACGAGGTCCCGGTCTGGCCGGTCGCGGGTCGCGCCGAGCCCCGCTCCGGCACCCGTCTCCACGGCCTGTTCGTCGGCGGCACCCTCAAGGAGGAGGCGGCCGCGCTCTGCGCGCAGGCCGGCGCCGACGCCGAGCTCGTCGACTTCGGCGACGACGACTACACGGAGGGTCGGGCCCACCCGATGATCGACCCCAGCCTCCGGCTGGCGCGGCTGGCCGAGATCGCGGCCGACCCGGCGACGGCCGTGATCCTGCTCGACGTGGTGCTCGGCCACGGCGCGGAGGACGACCCCGCCGCCTTGCTCGCGCCCGTGGTCGTCGGCATCGACCGGCCCGTCGTCGTCACCGTCGTCGGCACCGCGCAGGACCCCCAGGACCGTGACCGCCAGGTCGCAGCCCTGGTCGCGGCCGGGGCCGAGGTCCATCTCTCCAACGCCGGTGCCACCCGCCGCGCCCTCGCCCTGCTCGGAGGGGCGTCATGAGCGTCGTCGGGGTCGGGCTCGACCTGCTCGCCGACGCGGTGGAGAGCCAGGCCGCCGACGTCACCCGGGTCGACTGGCGGCCGCCGCTGCACGGGACCGAGCGAGACCTGGCCACCGTCGCCCTCGACACCGACCGCCGAGACGCCAACGCACTCGCCCTGGAGCGGATGCTGGCCGTCCAGGCGCGGTTGGTCGACGTCGTACCCGCGCGCGAGGCGCTCGGGCTCGAGGCGGGCCAGTTCCTGCATGCCGGCCCGCCCATCACCTGGGAGCGAGCCTCCGGGCCGCTCCGGGGAGCGCTGATGGGCGGCGCGGCCCTCGAGGGCCTCGTCGACGATCCGGAGGACGCCGCCGCCCTCTTCGCGACCGGCGCGGGGGTCGACCTCGAGCCGTGTCACCACCGGGGTGCGGTCGGTCCGATGGCCGGTGTGGTGACGCCGAGCATGTGGATGGTGGTCCTCGAGGACCCCGACACCGGCGCCCGCACCCACTGCACGCTGAACGAGGGGCTGGGCAAGGTCCTCCGCTACGGCGCCTACTCCCCCGACGTCCTCACCCGTCTGCGCTGGATGGGCGACGTGCTCGGCCCGCTGCTCCAGCGCGCGGTCCGGGCAGCCGACCCGGTCGACGTGACGGCGGTCCTCGGCCAGATGCTCCAGATGGGCGACGAGGCCCACAACCGCAACCGGGCCGGCACCCTGATGCTCCTGCGCGACCTCGGCCCGGCCCTGGTCACCAGCGGCGCCGACGCCGCCGACGTCGCCGAGGTCCTGCGGTTCGTCGGCGGCAACGACCACTTCTTCCTGAACCTCGCGATGCCGGCCTGCAAGCTCGCCCTCGACGCGGCGCGCGACGTCACCGGCTCGACGATGGTCGTCGCGATGTCGCGCAACGGCACCGACTTCGGGATCCAGGTCTCGGGTACCGGCGACGAGTGGTTCACGGGCCCGGCCCAGGTCGCGGACGGCCTCTACCTCGGCGACTTCGGGCCCGACGACGCCAACCCCGACATCGGCGACTCCGCGATCACCGAGACGGCGGGGCTCGGTGGCTTCGCGATGGCGACGGCGCCGGCCATCGTGCGGTTCGTCGGCGGCTCGGTCTCGGACGCGCTGGCCACCACCCGACGGATGCGCGAGATCACCCTCGGTGAGAACCCTCGTTGGAGCATCCCGGTGCTGGAGTTCGCCGGCGTGCCCACCGGGATCGACGTCTCCAAGGTGTGCCGCACCGGCATCCTGCCCCAGATCAACACCGGCATGGCCGGCCGCGAGGCCGGGGTCGGTCAGGTCGGCGCTGGGCTGGTGACGCCGCCGAAGAGCATCTTCCCGGCCGCCCTGACCCGGCTGGCCGAGCTCACGCAGGAGCGCTCGGCCGGAAGAACGCCCGCCTGAGGTCGACGTTGCCCGAGGGCCGCAGCGGCGTGCCCTCCTCGAGGTAGGTCTGCCGCGCCTCGTCCTGGTGGCTCGGGGGTAGCGAGCCGTCCGCCCGTACGACCCGCCACCACGACACCGGTCCGCCGTGGGCCGCCATCACCGACCCCACGAGCCGCGGACCGCCACCCCCGACCAGGGGGCCGACGACCTCGGCGATCGCGCCGTACGTCGTGACCCGGCCGCGGGGCACCTGCTCGACGCACAGCAGCACCAGCTCGACGTAAGTCTCGTGGTCGAGGCTCACGTGCCCTCGTCCAGCCGGGTCGGATAGACCATGGCGACGAGCACGGCCAGGACCAGCGCCACCGCCAATCCCGCCACCCAGTACGACACCGGGGTCGCGCGACCCCGCTGGGCGTCCACCACCAACCACAACAGGGGTGCCACGAGCCACACGGCAGCCGACCTGCGCCCCCACCGGAGCACGACGCGCCGCTCGGGGGGCAGCGGCGTCGGGCCGTACGCCGCGACGGTCGCGGCGACATGCGAGGCAAGCAGCGCAGCGGCTGCCACCACCACGGCCAGTGGCATCGCCGCACCGATGACAGCAGCCCACCAAGCGACAACGAGCAGCAGTGCCAGGCTCCCGGCGTACTGCTCGGGCATGGCCGCGAACGCGACCGACGCCACGACCACCACCAGCAGGAACCATGTCGACGGGACGAAGCCCTCCGGAGCGGCGGCGAGAAGCGCCACCGGAGGACCCAGGACGATCACGGCACGCAGGACCCAACCTGCGGGAGTCAGGCCGGCGATCATCGCGCTCGCGCCCGGGGCAGCTGAGCCAGGCGGGCGAGCCTGCGGACAACCTCGTCGAGGGTGCGGGGTCCGTTCCACGGTACGACCGGGCAGCCGGCTGCGGACAGCTGGGCCAGCACCCCCCGACGTTCGAGGATCCGCATCCGCCACGCCAGCTCGGCAATCCCGGGGTCGGTCTCGCTGGAAACGGTCGGCGCGGCGTCCGGTGGCAGGGTGTCGACCACGATCACCGGCAACCCGCGACGCAAGAGCCGCACGGCCGAGGTGGCCATCCCGTCCGAGAGCATCGGGCTCAGCACGACGACCATGGTGCCCGCCGTGGTACGGAAATCGATCTGGTCCACGCTCACGTCGTGGGGCACCCCCGGCGTCACGCGTGCCAGCTGGCTCAGGATCCGTCTCAAGTGCCGGGTCCCGGCGCCGTACCCGACGTACTCACCGTGAGGACTGACCACCCTGAGCGAGACCCGGTCGCCCTGCCGCACATACTGCTCAGCGATCGCGCCCGCGGCACGAACGGCCACGTCGAGGCTGGACTCGACACCGTCGATCCCTCCCGAGATCCCGTAGTCGGCCAGCGCATCCACCAGGAGCAGAAGGGCGGTGTCCTCCTCCGACCGCGTGGAAACGACGTGGAGCACGCCCGTGCGCAGGGAGGTCCGCCAGTTGATCCGGCGCATCCGGTCACCGGCGTGGAACTCGCGGATGGAGGAGAACTCGGTGCCCTCGCCGTCACGTCGCGACCGGTGCGCACCGATCAGGCCGATCGGGTTGGGCGCCGCGGCCGCCGAGCGGAAGGTGGCAGCCGTGGGAAGCACCGAGACCTCGCGCCCGACCAAGGCGACCGGGCCCCATCGGTACCCCGCCCAGGGGGTGAACAGCCCGATCTTCTCCTCGCCGATCCGTCGTTGCCCCCAGCGGCGGGGCGAGATCTGCAACGGTGCGGGGTGATCCACGAGGTAGCCGAAACATCCAGAACGCGGGCGGAGGGCGACGTAGCTCGCCTGGGCGCAGACCCGGGTCACGAACTCGACGTCGTTCGGGGGCGCGATCCGCAGCGGGGCTGTCGTGCCCTGTCCCTCGTGGAGCACCGCGTACGTCGTCTGAACACCGACGTGGGGCTCGGTGCGGGGCTTGGCGCGGAGCTGCGCCGCGGCCATCACCATGATCGGCGCGACCAGCACGACCACCGCCGGCCGGCCAAGAACGAGCGCCATACCGATGCCGAGCCCGGCCACGGTCAGTCCCCGCGCCAGTGATGCGGTCGTGCTCCATCGGGTCATGTCCCGCGGTTCTCCAACGCGCTGGGGGTTGGTACCGATCCGAGCACGGCGTCGACCACGCGCGGCCCGCTGGCCTGGGTCATCCACAGCTCCGGCTTGACGGTGACCCGGTGAGACAGCACCGACCGCGACACCGCCTTGACGTCCTCGGGGATCACGTAGTCGCGGCCGCGCACCAAGGCGAATCCGCGCGCGGCGAGCACGAGTCCGAGCGAGCCACGCGGCGAGGAGCCCGTGAGGACCTCGTTGTGCTCGCGGGTAGCCGTCGCGAGTCGGACGCAGTAGCGTCCGATGGTCTCGTCGACGGTCACCGTCTCGGTGGCGGCTTGCATCGCCCGGAGCCCCGCTGCGTCAGTGATCTGCTCGAGGTCGATTTCCTCGCGTTGGCGGTCGAGCCGGCGCTGCACGACGTCGTACTCCTCGTCGGCGGTCGGGTAGCCGAAGCTGACGCGCATCAGGAAGCGGTCGAGCTGGGCCTCCGGCAACGGATACGTGCCCTCGTACTCGATCGGGTTCGCGGTGGCGAGCACGTGGAAGGGCTCCGGCAGGGGGAACGTCTCTCCCTCGACGGTCACCTGGTGCTCCTGCATCGCCTCCAGCAGAGCGGACTGGGTCTTCGGGGGCGTTCGGTTGATCTCGTCGGCCAGCAGGATGCCGGTGAAGAGCGGGCCACGTCGGAACTCGAAGGTACCTTCGCGCTGGTTGTACAGGAACGACCCGGTCACGTCGGCCGGGAGCAGGTCCGGGGTGAACTGGACCCGCGCGAAGTCCAGCCCCAGCGTCCGCGCCAGTGATCTGGCCGCCAGCGTCTTGCCGAGCCCCGGGAAGTCCTCGAGGAGCACATGGCCCTTCGCCAGGATCGCCGACATCACCAGCGTGAGCGCCAGCCGCTTTCCGACCACGGCACGCTCGACCTCCGTCAGCACGCGGCCGGCGAGCTCGGAGGCCTCGGTGACGCTCAGGGTGCCGGCAGACGTCTCGGTCACGACAACTCCTCGATCCGGCGGAGGCACTCATCCACCGTGGCGCGGCTCAACTGGTGCGGCTCCGAGTCGATCACCCCACACAGCGTAGGACCCAGGCGCTCGTCCACCCCTGGGGCGCCGCGCCTGAGCCCGAGCGCCGCGAGCCTCGCGTCGGTCAGCATCGTGAGCCGTCGACGCAGCACCGGCTCGACCGTCCGCGAGGTCAGGTGGTTCTCCAGCAGTCTCACATTGCGGCTGAGGCCCGCGTCCTGTCCGGTCGGGATGACCGGACGGGCACTGACAACCTCCCAGTCCGGCGCGGAAACCGTCGAGAAGTCGACCACCAAGGCGAGCACAGCAACGGCCACGCAGACCATCAGACCCAGCCTGAGCAGGTCGGGCGTCGTGTGCTCGTAGCGCGCGACACCGACGGCCGCCAGCACGACCAGCGCGGCCAGCAAGCCGCGCCCGATCCACCGCCTCATCCTCACCACGTCGCACCCGCAGGCATACCGATGGACTCGTGGATCCGCTGGAGCGCCTCGAAGGCCTGGTGGCGCTGGTCCTCGGTGATCGGGTGTGTCGAGAACCTCGCCTCTCCATACAGTGCCGACAGGCGGGTGACCGCCGCGGAGTCAGCGGACGCGGCGTCGAGCAGTCGGATCGTGAACTCTGACGGCGTCTCCCACGGCCGCCGGGCGATGCCGGCCCGCTCGGCCTGTTCCTCGAAGCGGTCCCAGCAGGCCACGATCGCGTTTCGTGGCGACCCTCCCAGCAACAGCTCGAAGTGCTCCCGGGAGTCCCGGCGCATCTCGTCGATCAGGGGAACCGGGTCGGCCAGCACGTCGAAATCGATGTCGGGGACGCGCGGTTCCGGCCTGCGCCGCGCTTGCAGGTCCTGCCAAGCCCACCGCACCACACGGAACACCAGGACCAACAGCCAGGCGAACAGGGCGTAGCGGATGATCGTGCCGATCACCGGTGCTCCCGGGACCGACGACTGGCCCTGCGGGAGCCTCACCGGTGGAGCAGGGGTGCTCCCGGCCGAGGACGTGTCAGTGCTGCTGGGTCTCGGGGCGTGGAACACGGGGTCGTGGGCCGTCCCGTGGACCACCCCGGACGGGCCCGAGCGCGCCGCGAGGACCATCAGGAGGAGCACCAGCACGACCCCCGCGACGCTGAAGCCGAGCGCCAACGCGCTTGCCCGACGAGGGGTCATGAGATGCACCGTAACCGCCCTCTCGCTCCCGGTTCCATCACCGGGAGGTCACGGTTGCGGCACGGCGTACCGCCCCGGAGTCGTCAGTACGACGGCTGGCTGGGGTCGATCTGGTTGACCCAGGCGACGACACCGCCACCCACGTGCACCGCGTCGGCGTAGCCCGCGCCCTTGACGATCGCGAGCGTCTCCGCCGACCGGACCCCGGTCTTGCAGTGCATCACGATCTGCTTGTCCGACGGGAGCTGCTCCAGGGCGGACCCGTTCAGGAAGTCACCCTTCGGGATCAGGACCGAGCCCGGGATGCGGTTGATCTCGTACTCGTTCGGCTCGCGCACGTCGACGAGCACGAAGTCTCGCTCGCCGTTGTCGCGCTCCTTGAGCATGTGCTCGAGCTGGGTCACCGAGATCGTCGACCCGACTGCCGCCTCCGAGGCCTCCTCGGAGACCGCGCCGCAGAACGTGTCGTAGTCGATCAGCCCGGTGACGGTGGGGTTCTCGCCGCAGAGCGCGCAGTGGGGGTCCTTGCGCACCTTGAGCTTGCGGTACTCCATCTCCAGGGCGTCGTAGATCATCAGCCGGCCGACCAGCGGGTCGCCGATGCCGGTGAGGAGCTTGATCGCCTCGGTGACCTGGATCGCGCCGATGCTCGCGCAGAGCACGCCGAGCACGCCACCCTCCGCACAGCTGGGCACCATGCCCGGCGGCGGCGGCTCGGGGTACAGGCAGCGGTAGCACGGCGCGTCGTCGTCGAGGGTCGGCGCGAAGACACTCGCCTGCCCGTCGAAGCGGTAGATGGAACCCCACACGTACGGGATCCCCAGGAAGTACGCCGCGTCGTTGACCAGGTAGCGGGTGGCGAAGTTGTCGGTGCCGTCGACGATCAGGTCGTAGCCCTCGAAGATCCCCATCACGTTGTCGTTGTCGAGACGCTCGTTGTGCACGACGACGTTCACAAGCGGGTTGGTCTCGGCGATGGACTCCTGGGCCGAGAGGGCCTTCGGCTTCCCGATGTCGGACTGCCCGTGGATGATCTGGCGCTGCAGGTTGGACTCGTCCACCTCATCGAACTCCGCGATCCCGAGCGTGCCGACACCGGCCGCTGCCAGGTAGAGCAGGGCGGGGCTGCCCAGACCGCCGGCACCGATGACCAGCACCTTGGCGTTCTTCAGTCGCTTCTGACCGCCCATCCCGACGTCGGGGATGATGAGGTGCCGGCTGTAGCGGCGAACCTCGTCCAGGGTCAGCTCGGCGGCCGGCTCGACCAGCGGCGGGTAGGACACGTCGTACTCCTGTGAGTCGCGGGGGAATCGTGTGCACCGGTGGCAACAGGCGGCGCACCCTCCATGTTCCCGATCGCGGGCACCCACGCCGTGCGCGTCCGTCATCCGGACGTGCCCGGCGGGCCAGTAGGGTGCCACCGTGGGGACGACGGACCAGAAGCCCCGGGGCGGCAGGCTCCCGCGCCGGGAGAGGCGCGCCCAGCTGCTGGACTCCGCGCTCGAGGTGTTCGTGGCACAGGGGTACCACGCCGCCGCGATGGACGACATCGCCGAGCGGGCCGGGGTGTCCAAGCCGGTCCTCTACCAGCACTTCCCCGGCAAGCTCGACCTCTACCTCGCGCTGCTCGACGCCGCCTGCGACGACGTGATCGACAACTGCCGGCGGGCGCTCGCCGCGACCCACGACAACAAGACCCGCGTCGCCGCCGCGATGGCCGCGTTCTACACCTACGTGGCGGCTGACGGCGGCGCCTTCCGCCTCGTCTTCGAGTCCGACCTGACCAGTGAGCCGGCGGTGCGCGAGCACGTGGAGCGGGTGACCACCGAGTGCGCCGCGATGATCGCCGACGTCATCCACGACGACACCGGGCTACCCGGTGAGGCGTCTCGTCTCCTCGCCGTGTCGCTGGTGGGAATGGCGCAGGTCAGCGCGAGGTTCTGGATCTCCGAGGCGGCCGGCATCAACCAGGCCCAGGCGGTGGAGCTGGTCAGCGGCCTGGCCTGGCGCGGGATCCGCGGCTACCCGCTGACCGACGAGCACTGACCACCGACGAAGGAGAGACATGGAAGTCAAGATCGGAGTGCGACACGCACCCCGCGAGCTGGTCGTGGACGTCACGGACACCGCTGAGGACGTCGAGGCCGCGCTGGCCGACGCACTGGGTGGCGACCACGCCGTCTTCACACTCACCGACACCCGTGGGCGACGGGTGATCGTGCCCGCCCACGCCATCGCCTACCTCGAGATCGGGACCGGAGTCTCCGGGACGGTCGGCTTCCGGGGCTGAGCGGCTCGCCCACCCCCCGGTCCTCGCCCTCGCACCGGGGACGCGGCATGATCGAAGCAGAGTCCGGGCACCCGACGTGGGCGCTCGGTCGACACAGGAGGCTCACATGGGTTGGTTCTTTGTCATCGTGATGGGCATCATCATCGGGCTGCTCGGCAAGTTCGTCGCGCCGGGCAACCGCGACAACATCCCGCTCTGGCTCACCGTCGTCTGCGGCATCGTCGGCGTGCTCATCGGCTACGGCTGGCTGGGCGGCACCAAGGGCATCGACTGGACGGCGTTCTTCGTCTCGATCATCATCGCCGCGGTGCTCGTGGTGATCGCGGCCGGAGTGACGGGCCGCACCAAGAAGGTCTGACCGACACGGGTGCCAGACCCCGCCCCGGCGCCGCCGGGGCGGGGTCTCGCCATCTGCCGGTCGAACGCCGTCGAGATCTGTGGTGTTTGGCACGTCGCCGAGAGGGAACGGTGCACTCCGGAGCGGGCCCGGACGGGTCGGCCCACCAGCACCCGGAGGAACAGACGTGACCCTGACCATCGCGACCATCGCGCCGATGGCGCTCACCTCGAGCGCCTGCGACAAGCACGCGTGGAGCCTCGGCTCCCTGGTCATCCTCCTGATCGGCGGTGTCGTCATCGGTCTCCTGGGCAAGCTGCTCGCTCCCGGGTCGCGCGACAACATCCCGCTGTGGCTGACCGTGGTCTGCGGAATCGTCGGCATCCTGCTCGGCAACTGGCTCTACGTCGACGTCCTCGGCGGCACGTGCGCCACCAGCGGCATCGACTGGCTGCGCCACCTCGTGCAGATCATCACCGCGGCGGTCCTGGTCGCGATCGCCGCCACCGCCACCGGCCGGAGCCGGCGCGTCTGAGCCCCCGACGGACTCAGGCCGAGAGGCCGATCTCGGCCATCCGCTCGTTGTGCCGCTCGGTGATCCGGGTGAACATCCGCCCGATCGCGGCCAGGTCGAGACCGGGCCGGTCGATCCCCCCGGCCAGCAGCGCGGTCAGGGCATCACGCTCGGCCGCCACGCGCTGTGCCTGGGTCAGCGCCTCCCCCATCAGCCGCCTGGCCCAGAGCGCCAGGCGCCCACCGAGCTTGGGGTCGTCCGCGATCGCCTGGCGGATCCGGCGTACGGCGAAGTCCGCCTGGCCGGAGTCCTCCAGCGACGCGATGATCAGGTCGCGCGTCCCCGCGTCGAGGTACGCCGCGATCTCGCGGTAGAAGTCCGCAGCCAGGCCGTCGCCGACATAGGCCTTGATCAGCCCTTCGTACCAGTCGGCCGGCGCGGTGTGGACGTGGAAGGAGTCGATCGCCGCCTCGAACGGCGCCATCGCCTCGAACGGGTCGCCCCCCAGCTCGCGGATCCGCTCGTGCAGGCGCGCCACGTGACCGAACTCCAGGCTCGCCATCCCGCTCATCTCGACCTTGTCGCGGATGGTGGGCGCGAGCTTGGCGTCGTCGACGAGCCGCTCGAACGCCGACAGCTCGCCGTAGGCGACCGCGCCGAGGAGGTCGATCACAGCGAGGCGGTACTCCGCGTCCTCGAAGACGACCTGGGCGTCTCCTGCCGGCGCGCCCTCTGGCCCGGATTCCGTCATGCTCACACGCTACCGATAGACTGGGGTGGTCCCCGCGCAAGCGGTGAGGACGCGCGCTCTCTCGAGCGAGTCAGGGAGCGCCGTGTGCATGTGCGCGGCAGACGCACGGGTTCGAGCCTGGGTCAGCCGCACGACGATCTGACTCAGAACTGAAAGCGAACTCCACATCGTGACCACCTTCCGAGAGCTCGGGGTGCTCCCCGAGATCTGCGACGCGCTCGAGCGCGGCGGCATCACCACCCCCTTCGCCATCCAGGAGATGACCCTGTCGGTCGCCCTGCTCGGCACCGACCTGATCGGCCAGGCCCGGACGGGTACCGGCAAGACGCTCGCCTTCGGCATCCCGGTGATGCAGCGCAGCGTCACCCCGACCGACCCGGCGTACGCCGACCTGCCGCAGGGCAAGCCGCAGGCGCTGATCGTCGCCCCGACCCGTGAGCTCGCGCTCCAGGTCAGCGGCGACCTCGCGCTGGCGAGCAAGGACCTCGGCCTCCGCGTGCTCACCGTCTACGGCGGCGTCCCCTACGAGCCCCAGCTCGACGCGCTGTCCACCGGCGTCGACATCGTGGTCGGCACGCCGGGGCGCCTGATCGACCTCTGCAACCGCCGGTCGCTCGACCTGTCCCACGTCCACGCCCTGGTCCTCGACGAGGCCGACGAGATGCTCGACCTCGGCTTCCTCCCCGACGTCGAGAAGTTGCTGAGCATGACCCCCGAGACCCGGCAGACGATGCTGTTCTCGGCGACCATGCCGGGCGCGATCGTCTCCTTGGCCCGCACCCACATGCGCCACCCGATGAACATCCGCGCCGAGTCGTCGTACGACACCCAGCTGGTCCCGGCGACCGCCCAGTTCATCTTCCAGGCCCACGACCTCGACAAGCCCGAGATCATCGGTCGCATCCTGCAGGCCGAGGACGCCGACAAGATCATCGTGTTCACCCGGACCAAGCGCCAGGCGCAGCGCGTGGCGGAAGACCTCGCCGAGCGCGGTTTCAAGGCCTCTCCGCTGCACGGCGACATGGCCCAGGTGGCGCGCGAGAAGGCACTCACCAAGTTCCGCGAGAACAAGATGCGGGTCCTGGTCGCGACCGACGTCGCCGCACGCGGTATCGACGTGCAGGGCGTCTCCCACGTCATCAACTACACCTGCCCCGAGGACGAGAAGACCTACATCCACCGCATCGGCCGGACCGGTCGCGCCGGCGCAACCGGCATCGCGGTGACCTTCGTGGACT
>Ga0302321_100001510_pt1 | contig 19970 bp, 15 predicted proteins | sample Fen_T0_1_FD_202505 | JGI IMG/M metagenome (GOLD analysis project Ga0302321, IMG submission 202505) | Peat permafrost microbial communities from Stordalen Mire near Abisko, Sweden - Fen_T0_1 | ecosystem: Environmental > Terrestrial > Soil > Wetlands > Permafrost | place: Sweden: Abisko...
CCCACACGCGAGACGCATGTGCTCCCCGGACCCCTGATCGCGTTTTCGGCTACATATCAACTCAACAGGTTCTAAGTTAGCGCTTATGGTGCGCTGACCCAGGCTAAACCGGACGCCACACGTAGACCTGTTCCAAGCCCCCAGCTACAACATGATTTAAAACGCTGTAGGCTCTCGCACCTGCCTATCTGCGTGCCGCTCCTGCTTCGACTGCAACCAGTCCTACGTTGGAAACCGGTCCATCGAGTTCGAGCGCGATGATCGTGTCGATCGAATCTGGATCAACTTTTTCGAGCTTGAGCTCTATGCCTTGTTCGCTTTGCAGGCAGCTGACTTCGCCGCCCGTGAGTGCCGTGGCTTTTAGAACTTTCGCTGAGAGTTTGGGCAAAGTGCAGGCGCCGTCTTTCCAGTTGAAGATATGCAAGTAAATGGTTCGGTCGCGACACGTCGAAACACCGTAGTCGCCCGGCAAGAAAGGCCCGCCACGCGTGGCGTAGATACTTTCACCGTACTTACCAAGCCACGCACCGATCTCTTTCAGGCGTTCGAGTTGATCTTGCTCAATGCGTCCGTCCGGACGCGGCCCAACATTGAGCAGGAGATTCCCGTCACGGCCGGCAGCGCCGACCAGGAGGCGGATGCAATCGCGCAGCGGTTTTGGTTTCACGCCGGCTTGATAGCCCCACGCTCCAGCCAGCGTCGCGCAGAGCTCCCACGGGTGTTGATTATCAAATACCCCAAGTGACGTTTCCCCTTCGCGCGAATGAAAGTCCTCAGGCATGTCAGCCCGACCATTGAGCATCACGTTCGGCTGTAGCTTTCTAACGGTTTGGTAAACCTGATCGTGCTGCCACGAGAAACCACCGTGGTAGTGTTGTTGCGGCGAAGGCTTTCGCTGCCAAGTAGCGCCGTTCCATTCGCCCCCGAAGTTAAGCCAATCAGCCTCTCCGCCGTCGAACCACAGGATATCGATTTTACCGTAGTTCGAGAGCAAGGTCTGCATCTGCCGATGATATTGCTCACGCATCGCGATCGCGTTCGGCCGCTGCAAATCGGGAAAAAAGAAGCCAGGAAAACGCCAGTCTAGGGGCGAGTAATAAAAGCCCACCTTCAGGCCCGAGCTTCGAACAGCCTTCGTGTACTCAGCGACGAGGTCACGATGTGCAGCGGTCGCGACCGTCGTGTAAGGGTTGCCTTTGTCGTCGAAGAGACAAAAGCCGTCGTGATGGCGCGTGGTCAGCACGGTGTAGTTTGCACCAGCAGCTTTAGCGGCCTCAGCCCATTGCTCTGGAGCTGTTGGTTCGGGTGTGAATTGCGCGGCCAGCCGGGCATATTCGTCCGTGGGGATTTGCTCGTTCCACTGCACCCATTCACCGCGACCAAGGATGGCATAAAGTCCATAATGGATAAAAAGCCCAAAGCGCGCGTCTCTCCATGATTGGACGCGAGACTCTCTTTGACGGTTCGACTCCGATTGCGATGACGCGACCGTCGCCTGAGGAGGGATGCTTTGCGCCAACGCCGCGGTCGCCGCGACGAGACATAATGAAATCGCTAAAGTGATTCGTATTTTCATGACTGCGATACGTCCGAGTGATGACACAAGCCCACATTAGCAGGGATGAAGGACGTTAGCTGCCCGCCAACGGAGATAACAGGCCAATTAATTACTGGGTTAACAACGCTCTGTGCGAGCGATCGGTGAAATTCTCAGGCTGAATTGCATCAGAAATTGGAGGAATACCTTATGTGGCTGCCTGGTAACCCGCCCACTTCGGCGTGGTCGGACAGCCCGATGGTGAGTGATCGTGAGTGAGGCTATTTTGTCGGTTGTAACCCCCGGGTCGTGCCCGATCTCTCGCGAGAGCGACGATCGAGTACGGTCGGGGTGTAATCCAAAACCCGTTCATCTCTCCACCATTCAAAGAAAGAATTTATGACCTCCGAAAAATATCAGGACTGTATTGAAGCCTGCCACGATTGCCTAGAAGCCTGCGAAAACTGCGCGACCGCTTGTTTGCGCGAAGAGAACGCGCAGATGATGGCGCGCTGCATTGAGCTAGACCGCAGCTGTGCCGACATCTGTTCACTCGCGGAACGCGAGATGGCGCGCAGCTCTCAATTCGCTGAACAGATCTGCCAGCTCTGCTCAGAAGTATGCGAAGTGTGTGCGGTCGAGTGCGCACAACACGACGTCGACCACTGCCAACGCTGCGCGGAAGCCTGCGACCTGTGCGCCTCAGCCTGCCGCGAAATAGCGGCCGGCATACCTGAGTGAAAGTCGGGAGAGGAATCGCCTTAAATGGGATGAAAGCGATCATCCCACGTGGAGCCCATAGTTCCTCGCGGACTTCATAACGATCGCACCTGATAGCGAGTCCATTGGTTAGAGATTTGGTTGCATCGCCTGCTTTTTTCGGGCTACGCTCCTGGAACTAGGCGTACCCCATGAAAATAACCAACGGCTTGTTCCTGCTATGTTGTTCGCTATCTGCTGTACTTGGAGCACCTCCTGAAGAGGAGGAGCAGCATCCGATCAAATACGGCATCGTTTTCCCTACAGAGGAATCGTTTCGCGCGATAAAATCGGAGGGAATCGATTATGATAAAGCGACAGGGGAAATAAAAATCGCCCTGAGCACGATCGAGTCCGCAGTGAAGCTTAAGCAGACAGGCATGTTTGTTCACGGTTCAGAGTCATCCCAATATAACAGACTCCGTGTTTTTAGCTTTAAGCCCGACCTCGACTTCTCCGCGATCGTCGAGGAGCCGTATAGCATGGAGGGCGGCAGATTCTCCGGCATTGATACAAAACCGTTGTCCGAAATTGTTCAAAACTACCCGGCTTACTTTGAGCAGCCCGCGCTCAAGAGCTTCATACGTTCGGTGAAAAATTCCTACGGAGTTGAGAACCAAACCATCGTGTTCGACGAAAGCATTAACGACTTCGTTCCAGCAAGTCCACGCGAGGCGGTCATGATCGGCAGAAAAGCGCCAACCCCGGCACTGGATTCTTCGCTTAATTTTTGCGTCGATGAAACGAACCAGTCCGTCACCACCTATTTCGGAAAGAAACTCGCCGAAAAATTTTCCAACCAAAAATATCTCGTCTTCGCGACCTACGACCTAAATGGGAACTTGCGAAACACCTTTGAGGTGACTTTCCCCTTCCCGCGCGCCATGAAGACTTCGCTGGTCGTGAGATCGAGAACCAAACCGAGCGAGGCAGTCGGCACCGTTTTTATTTTTGAGCGACAGATGTTCTTCGGGAAACAATTTAGCGATCCGGAGAAGAACAACTACGAGATCGTCGTGTGTGATCCTCAGGGCAAGCTCCTGCTTTATAAAACCTGCAAGATTGGCGATGCCAAAAGGAGTGGTTTCGAGCCCTATTGCATGCTGGCCGATGGCGACAAGTTCCAGCTCTTCGGACACTTTATGAACACCAAGGGTGAAGGTCTGATCGTAACGACGCTCAGCGCCGACGGCTCAGAAACCTCGACTGAAATTTTAATGCCGGCGATCAAACTGAAGCGCGTGAACGAAAAAAATCCTATCGGCCACACGCGGCCTTTTGACAAGCTCGGCGTCACATTCGAGGCATTCGAAAGGTTTTCACCGATGGGACACATGATCGCATCCAATGGCGATCTGCTCATCTGGGGCCGTGCTGTCACCGATGTTGACGATCCAAACTACAAGCCCGGCACCCAGCCCGGCTCCTCCTTTGGCCACAAGGTGACGCAATACCGCGATCTCGCCTGCTTCCAATTTAACCCGGCGAATGAGTTAGTCGCACTCTACGGCGCCTTGCTCGAGGACACGCTGGAACCGGGACCCATTACTCTGACCTCCGTGAACGAGAAAATCATCTTCTCTATCGCGGAGCCGAAACGGCCTATCTCCGAGGTGGAAGGCCGACTCCTCTCCACTCCATCGCTCTCCACGCCCGGTCGCACGCAAGAATATTCCTTCAAACAGCTGTTTAGGCCCAAGTTCGTGGTGCTCACTCCAGGTACAACGAAGATGGCGACCCACGTCCCCACCAACGGACGCCTAACGTTGATCAACCCCCAAAAGTTTTCAGTCGCCGTCGCCGAAAAATCCACCGTCTATTACTTCGGATATTCAATCAACCGCAAAGAACCGGAGATGCGCGTGTGGGTGGACTCGTTTGCGTTTTAACGACGACCAAATGCCGCAGCGAGTGCCAGTCCTCGCTGCGGAGACCTTGTTTAACTATTCGTAAGCGTTGTTTGGTGATTCGATTGCGTCGCTCAACTCTTTGTGGCCCTTGTTTTGTTATTCGACAGCGTTGTTTGAACATTTGTCGGTGTCGTTGATCAGTTCGTTAGCGTTGCTCAACCATTCGATGCAACGGATTTGCATACCGAACCCGCTGTTCGGTCATTCGCTCCGGTGATTTCACCCTTCGCAGACGGGCTTTGGCCGTTCGCATCTGGGATTTGATACTTCAAGCGGGCCATCCGTCGCTCGGCATCGCCTGGCGCTCTATCTTCGAACCAGCGTGCAAAGAACTTGCCGCTCCACCTCGAAGGGTTTCGGCCAGAACCAATTGCCTCGACTCCGTCCCTCTCTTTTGCTGGCTTGAAGCAGCTTCAACCCCGCGCCGGAGAACATCCTTATGGTCAAAGTGAAAAATCTGCACCTCGAAATAGGCACGCTCTAAAAATTTCCATGAATACGAATTGCCCGAAGAATGAAGCGGCCGAGAAGCTGCTTGCTGGCTATAATTGCGCTCAAGCGGTGCTCTATTCCGCTTGCGATCAACTGGGATTCGATAAATCCACGGCGCTGAAGATAGCTTGTGGTTTTGGGGCCGGAATAGCACGAGAAGAAGAAGTATGCGGCGCGGTTAGTGGCGCGATTATGGCGATCGGCCTGAAGTATGGTCGCGGTGAAGGCGAAGATCGCACCAAAACAGAGGAGACCTATGCTAAAACGCGTGAATTTATTAAGGGGTTCAAAGCGAAACACGGAACCTTGATTTGTCGTGAACTGATTCGGTGCGATCTACGAACGCCTGAAGGCCAGCAATACTACAAAGCAAACGATCTCATCCATCATACCTGCGCGTGGTGCGTTCAAACTGCACAGGGGTTGCTTGAAAAGCAGCTGTGAGCCGAACAAGGCATTAGGTCCATTTTCAGAACGTTTGGCAAAATACTTTATGCGTTACCTATACCTCACACTTAGTGCCTTGCTCGCATGTACGCCTCTCTTCGCGCAATCCGAAGAAGGAACGAGCGAAGATATGATAGAGCTCAGCCCGTTTGAAGTGCGCGCCGAGGGCGAGCAATCATTCAAGGCACAAACATCGCTTGCGGGCACGCGTATCGCTACCCCAATCATTGATCCGCGATCCGCCGCTGCACGACCTGGAGCGGCGATCAGTATTGTAAAGCGAGCGGATGCGGTGGCTGTTCAGTTCGTCCTCTCCCATTCTGGTGACAAGCAAGAGGTCCGAAACCGGGAGCTATATGCTTCGGTCGAGGACATCGAGGAAGCTATGAAGAAACTGCCCGGGATCCAGGTAGAGCAACGCGAAGTTCATTTTACCGGTGGAGATCGAAAGCTTTTCTCTGTTTCCAAAGGAGGATCGACGGCATCGTTCGTCAGCATACTGGTCTTGGCGGATCTCCCCGCAGGGGTGCGAGTAGCAGATCGGGTTAAGCAAATCCGAGATTTACTGGGAGCAACGAAACTGGTCGGCCAAACCAAATATAACGATGGGTCTGTTGGCCTGTATCTCAAGAATCCCGACCAGTATCGTCGCGAAATTTTGAAAAAGATTTTCGACGACGTTGACTACATGAAAAAGGGATTTGCCAGCGATTTTGAGATATTGCCGTCAGGACTGACCGGGAAAGTACGATTGAAAGTGGCGTCTGAAGCGGAGATCGAATTGTGGATCGACTATAGCTTCACATTTAGGTCTATCCGTGAGCTGGATGCATCCGTCAAAAAATAAGTGGTGTTGGTTTCACTTTCAGAAAAGGGCTAAACAGGTCGAAGTGCTGCAAGCAAAGCTTAGGACTGCCTCAGAACAAAGAGACTTGATGTGACCGGCCGCGCCGAGGCCGGGGTTGAGGCGGCCGGGTTCGGCGCCCCCGGCTACATCGGAATTTGAAATGCTGCCGGGCATCGTTCCCGTGTTGATCTACCCAAACCGGTTAGAATGCGACAACGATCAAACGTCGTTTGCTGTCCTGACTGTGGCTGACGCGCGGATAGATGCGCGGAGTCATTTTAAAATTTGAGACAGTGCACAGATGAGCACCACGAGGCCTAAGCTGACGTGGAGTTGCAGCTGGCGCCAGCGCTTCCATTCGGCTTCGTACGCGTCGCTGTCGGCATCTCTGCGGGCGATCACCATGCGGGAAAAGGCCGAGCTTCCTTGCACGTGACAGAAAACCACCGAAAAGATTCCGATGAGCAGCAATGCGGTGAAGAGCGGAACCATCATCCTGCTAACGAAACCAGGCCGCGTTATCTCGCAAGAAAGCCAGCGAGAAAGTAGAAATTTTGTACCGACGCTGGAACCGGATTAGTTACGCAGAGGTCGCGAAGATATCTGTCGAACCGATGTGCGAGGGACTGATCGTTCCTCCTCGGAAGACTTCTGCTCGGGTGAGCCGGGATTCATCGGTAGCGTTTCAGACGCCGCCGATTTGAGTTGATCGCAGAAGTGTTTAAATAAAATCGGAGCCCAACGCCAATACAGGAAACGAATATGGAAATCTATGGTGGATGTCTTTGTGGAATGACGCGGTATGTGCTGACTGCTGAGCTCCAGGGATTGGGTGATTGCCACTGCGTTGATTGTCGTCGCAGCGCGGGTGCTCCCTATGTGACGTGGGGATCAGTTAGGCCGAACGAAATGCGCATCGTGAGCGGCGGCGTTCGCAAAGTGCCGTATGTGGAAAGGCTCCGCTACTTTGCCGAATGCTGCGGCACACACTTGTTCTTTAAAGAGAATGACGCCTCTGAGTGGATCGACGTCACGATCGCGTCGCTTGATGAGCCGAGCGGTTATGCTCCGCAAAAAATTGTGTGGACCGAAGACAAACTACCTTGGGTCACGCTTGACCCCAAACTTCCTTCCTTCCCGCGAAGGAGCTCGTCGGGAATATGACGGAGCCCCGGAGTTTCTCGTGAGCATTCACATCGTCCGATTAGGAAGTCCCCGTGTAGCCGGAGAAGGTATCCGGATTGGTTCGGTGCGTCGGCCGCCGCGCGGTGTGCCAAAGACGCAGTTTGCGAAACAGGACTGGTACGATGTCTGGTTTCCGAATCTCGCTCCCTCGGTGGAAACGATGAAGCTCGGCCATGCAGCGGTTACCGAAGCGCAGTGGTCGGCCTTTGCGCGGAAGTACAGAGCGGAGATGGCGAAGCCAGAAGCGAGGCACGATCTGGAGCTATTGGCCGCTTTATCACACACGGCTAACTTTTCCGTAGGCTGCTACTGCGAGCACGAAGACCGCTGCCACCGTTCTATTTTGAAACAGTTGCTCACCGATCTCGGAGCAAAGGTGGCACCCTGACTTGGTGTAGCTGGCCGCGCCTAGGCCGGAGGTTGAGAGGGCTGGGTTCAGCGCCTCCGACTACACCGGAGTTTGAAACGCTCTAATGTCTGTAGTGCCGCCACGACTACTTGCGGGAATGAGAATAGCACGTACGTTAATTGGCTACTGGTCTGTGCCCAGGTTCTGAAAGGCTGGTCGGAGTTTAAAATGCCCCTCGAAAAAATAAGCCTCTTGGCTCGCGCCCGCTACGCCGTTGATTCTGCCGTCCACGAACTGCACCAACAGATGCTCGCGCCGGAATTCGCTGGAGCCCGGGGCTGTGAGGAATGGCTGGATGTCTTCTGCACATTTCCGAATCTCAGTAGAGAGGAGGCGTTTCTCCGCACGACCGCCGCGTTGAGGGCAATTTTGTCCGTCACCGCTGTTCCCATTTTGGATGCTGAGGTCGATAAAGTGAAAGCGGCGTATGTCGTGGCATACGCATTGAGCGGCCAGCGAAAGCCAGTAAAACTTAATGCCACTTCCCGACGAATTCGACATAGGCATGCCAAAGTTAGCGCTCCTTATTCTCCGGCGAAATAATCCTTGGCTCGTTGCTGGCGCAGGAATTTCCTCCTACTCTGCATAGACCCCACTATGAAACCCAAGATTCTCGTCGTCGACGAAGATCTCTCTGTCTTGATGGTAACATCTGAGCTTTTGAAGGCAGATGGCTATGACGTGGTATCGACTCAAACAGTGGCCGACGCGCTTAAACATCTCGGGAAAGAAAAATTTCAGCTGGTGGTCACCGATTATCGATTTTTAAATGGTTCGGGCGAAGATGTGATTCTCACGACTTGGCGAAAGCAACTGGCGGCGTCTATCTTTATTATAACCAGTGAGCGCAACCAACTTCCGGTCTGGTTGAGCGAAGGGTGTGCCGTCACTCAAGTGTTTACGAAGCCCTACGTCCCTGCGCGTTTCCTTGCAGCAGCGAAAGACGCGCTGACTACTTCCACGAACAGCGATGAAGCACGGCTGCCGTCGGTTCCAGATCAAACTGCAAAACCACTTCCGAAGGGAATTGAAGAGATGGTACACCGAGTGGTTGACCAAGAAAGTATCGTCGCGATCACCGACAAAAAAGGAACAATCGTTTACGCTAACGATCGCTTCTGCGAAATTTCTGGTTACAGCCGACGCGAGTTGCTCGGGCAAAATCACCGGTTGTTGAAATCGGGGCGGCATCCGGCGGCATTCTACAAATCGCTTTGGGGTACGATCCTCAGCGGGAGAACTTGGCGAGGTGAGATCTGCAATAAGGCGAAGGACGGTCATCTCTATTATGTCGACACGACCATCACTCCGCTCCGCGAAGAAGGATTGATTTCCCATTTTATCGCGATTCGAACCGACATCACGGCGCGAAAGGAAGCTGAAATGGCGCTGACCGAACAAGGGAAACGCGAAGAGGAAGACCGGCGGATGACGGCGCTGGGACGAATGGCCGACGGCGTCCTGCACGATTTAAATAATATTCTCACTGGGATTATGGGCATAGCGTCAGCAACAGAAAAGGGAGAGCACTACGAGATGTTGCATGAAGCGATTGACCGCATGGCCCAACTGACCCGGACGTTGCGGGACTATTCTACGGGAAGACCTACGAAGCCGGAGCCTTTTCGCCTCAACCCGCTTTTAGCCTGTGCGTGCTCCTTGGTACGCCATCGCAAAGGAGTCCCGAAAACGTTGTGCATTACCGAACAGATCGACCCAACTAAGGACGTCGTAGTAAACGGCAATGAAGGGCAGATTTTCGAAGTGGTGTTGAACCTGGTGGTGAACGCGATCGAAGCGGCCTCGGCCTCCGCTCAGCCCAAGATTATTGTCGGCACGGAAATAAACGCCGGTCTCGCCAGCATCCGGGTCGAGGACAACGGCGCCGGCGTGACGGAGTCGATGGTGCATTCGATTTTCGAACCATTTACTTCAACCAAGGGCCAAGGGCGCGGGGTCGGCCTGTCGGTGTCGAAAAGTATCGTCGTGGCGCACGGCGGAGAATTGCGACTGGAACGTGCTGGAGGCGCCGGCCGAGGCGCGTGTTTCCTCCTCACGCTGCCGGTCCAAGTTGACGCAGATCGGCTTCGCGCAAAAACAGAAGATCCTTCCTCGACGCCGCAGAGACACGTGGTTTTGGTGTCCGAAGACGAAGACGACGTGCGGCGGATTATCACTGAAAACGCAACCGAGGCCGGATTGACGGTGATCAATGCGGGGGACTTGGCCGATCTGCTCGCGTTGGCCGCGAAAATGAAAGAGGTGCTCGCGGCCGCCATCCTTGACTCGTGTGAAATCGATTCGGACAACGGCGCAGTGGCCTGTTTGCGGCGGCTTTCCCCTGGCCTGCCGATCATTTTGATTTCCGGATCGCTCACCACGCGCGGAAAACGGCTCACACCCTGGGGCGAAGTCCAGAGCCTGCCCAAGCCATTTGGGTCTGACGCGCTCATGCGGACGCTGAATGCAACGATTGCGAGCCAGCTCGAAAACTAACCTGTCAGCAGGTTATTTTAGCCTACGTGCCAGAGCAGTTAAGGCGAAACTATAGCCGCAAGGAGGCTAGGGTTGAGACGGACGGGTTCAGCGCCCCCGGCTACAGCATGACTTAAACCGCTAAGGCGTTTGAGCGTCGGGCGCGGAAAACGAACCTCTTAAAATCTGGAATTCCTATCAGGGCGTAGGCCGGTTGAGCGCGGTTTGCATCTGGTGATGGTGGAGCTCGAACATCGCCGTGATGCCGGCTGGCGTAACCGGTTTGGCCACGTAATCGTCCATGCCCGCGTCGCGGCAAGCCTTACGATCTTCCGTCAACGCGCTGGCCGTCATGGCCACAATCCGGAAATTGTGTTGGAAGGCCGCGTGGCCTTCCCGCCGCGCCTTGCAGATTCGCCGAGTCGCTTCGAGTCCGTCCATCACCGGCATATGCACGTCCATGAGCACAAGCTCGTAGGGGTGACGTTCCAGCGCGGCCATCGCCTGCTGACCGTCGGTCACGAAGTCCGCTCCGTAGCCGTAGCGTCGGAGGTAGGAGTTGAGCACCTTTTGGTTCACGAGATTGTCTTCGGCGACAAGGATCGAGCACTTCTTCTCGCTCGCGGGAGCGACCGCCGGCTGAACCAGATGGAGTTGGCGAATTCCACCGAGCAGACGGCGCAGGACCTCGCGCAAATGGGAAGCGAGTAGTGGTTTGAATTCGCACTCCGCCAAACCATTCGCGCGCAGTTCGTCGTTGCTGGGGCGTTCATTGGAAACGGTCATCAACAAAATCGCGGGCCGGCTCAGCAGCGGGTCGGCGGCGACTTCGCGCGAGAAGGCCAGTGCGTCGCCCTCGGAAATCTCTCGCTCCAGTAAGATGCAGTCGAAGCGCGCAGCGCCTTCACGGCGCAATTCTTCCTGCGCCGCCGCAACGCTCCCGACGCCACAGTCCTGCACACCCCAGCCAGCAAGCACGCGGTGCAGGAAGGCACGACAGAGCGGATTGTCGTCGACCACCAATACACGGCGGCCGGATAAATCTGTATCCGTTTTCTGGTTTTCGGGTTGTGCTTCGACTGGGCCGAAAGTGATCTCGAACCAAAACGTCGTGCCCTGCCCCGGCACACTCTCAGCTCCGATCTGCCCGCCCATCAGCTCGACCAATCGGCGGCAGATCGCCAAACCGAGGCCGGTACCACCAAAATTGCGTGTCGTCGAAGTGTCGGCCTGCACGAAGCGGTTGAAAAGGTTAGGCAGAACGTCCGAGGGAATGCCCATGCCCGTGTCACAAATCTCGAAACGAAGTGCGCCCTTAGGCTGGGCTCGTACACGCAGCACCACCTCGCCGCGGGCAGTGAACTTGAGCGCGTTGCCCAGCAGGTTCAACAAAACCTGCCGTAGTCGAGTGGGATCGCCTTGCACCGTGCGTGGCACCTCAGGCGCACAATCGAGCAGGAGTTCGAGCTGCTTGCGTCGCGCCGCCTCGCCCTGGAGATGCAGCGCGTACTCGAGCTGCTCACGTAGGTTGAAATCGATTGTTTCCAGCGCCAATCGTCCGGCCTCGATCTTGGAGAAATCGAGCACATCGTTGAGAACAGTCAGCAGTCCCTCTCCGCTTTGGATCAGCGTCTTGACGCAGTCGACCTGCTCCGCGTCGAGAGGAGAGTTGAGCAACGAATGCCCCATGCCGATCACGCCGTTCATCGGCGTGCGGATCTCGTGACTCATGTTGGCGAGGAACTCGCCCTTGGCCCGGTTGGCGACTTCGGCGGCCTCCTTGGCCGCGCTTAACTCACGGGTGCGTTCGGCTACCTTTGCCTCTAGCAGATCGTTGGTCGCTTGCAATTTTCGGTGCCGTACAACGAGCTGGCGCGTTCTGATGCGGTAGACGCCGAACAGCAGCCCGAAACCCGCCACTACAAACAAAGCATGAAACCATGGGGTCTCATAAAATCGCGGCGGCAGCTCCAGGGAAATCGTAGCTCCGTCCGTGTTCCAGACACCGTCCGCATTGCAGGCCTGAACGCGAAAGACGTATTGGCCGTGCGCCAGATTATTGTACAGGACCGAGCGTTTAGTCCCGGCCTCAACCCATGCATTGTCCAACCCGTCGAGCCGGTAGCGAACCTGCATCTTCTGCGGCGCAATGAAACTGGGAGCAGTAAAGAAGAACTCCACGCGCGAAGCCCCGACGGGCAGCACCAGCGACCGATTGACCGGCTGCTTTCGTCCGTCGACTACCACCTGATCAATATGCACCGGAGGCGGCAGCTTGTTGGTGAAGAAATGTTCGGGGTCGATCATGACCACACCGCAGGCATTGGGAAACCAGATACGGCCGTCGCTCGTTTTGCAGCCGGAGAACTTTTGATCGATGCGATCCGTCGATTTAACCGCGTCCACGCCAGGGAAAGCGTCACATACCACGTTCACGACGCGACCATCGGCACGTTCGTTTAAGCTCAGGCGTGAGGCACGGAATATGCCCCGACTCGAATCAAACCAGAAGTAACCGTGATCGTCGGCTACGATTGCATAGATACGGTTGTCGTACAACCCCTCCGCCTCGCCAACGTGCGCGAGTTGTCCCCCACGTACGCGAATCAGACCAGCGGTCGTGCCGACCCATATGCTACCGTCAACATCTTCCATGATGAAATGCAACCGGTCTTCGGGCTTCAGCCAGGACGAGGTGGGTATTCGCTGGATTTGGCCACCCCTAATGCAAATAAGTTCGTTGGTGACCAGCCAGATCACCCCATCGCGGGTTGCACACATGTGGTCAAACCATTCTAAACGGGTATCCTTTTCGTCGAACCTGTATCGCTCCATCTTCCCTTCGCTGATTTGCCATAAGGTAAAACCTTGGCCGAGGAGCATGCCATCCGGACCTTCGGCGATCGTCTCGGCCCACTTCTCGGTATTGAATCGAGAGACGAGGCGATCACCCGTCATAATACTTAGCGTCCGGTTATTGTCGGTCAGATAGACGTCGCCGTTGCGGGCCTCAATGATGTGCTTGGTGAAGGGCCTCGATAAGGCCTCAGAGGGAATATGATGGACGTTGCGACGCCCGTCGAAATAACAAGCACCCTCGGTCGTCGCGATCCAAAGACCACCTATCTGCGAAGGAGCCACCATGTGTGCCGAACCACCGCTAATCCCCTCTTTGGCCGTGACCAGGGGAAACTTCACTTCGGAAAGCTGGCTGAGTCCGTCGCGTGTGCCGACCCAAAGGCTGCCTTCAGCATCCTCGCATAAAGAGATGACGTAGTCGCTCGCCAGACCATCCACCCGGCCGAGTGCGGTGTATTCGCCGTTGGCGTAGCGGACCAGGCCACGCTGCTCTGTGCCGATCCAAAGGACACTCTCCCGATCGCACAATAACGCGGTGATCGGCGTTTCCAGCGGCGGGATCTCCACGCGCTTTCCCTCCTGGTCGTAACAACGCAGCCTCGAGCCTTCGCCAACCCAAAGATTCCCGACCTTGTCCATCACCAGCGCTCGAACCACCTCGGCTTTAAGCGAACTGTCGTCCAGCTCGGTCGCGGTGCCATTGGCCACCCGTATGACCGCTCCCTCCAGGCCCGCCCAAATGCCGCTGGCAGGATCTTCGCACAAAGCGAAAACCCGGCGCACCGATTTGCCCAGCCGGCTATCAAAAAAGCAGCCTCCGTTTGCCAAACTCGGGCCGATTCCGCCTATACCCAGGTTTGCACCGACCCATACCGCACCGTCACGTGCTTCCATCATCGTTTTGCCGGTCAGATTTTCTTGGATCCAAAGCGGGTGGTTCAACAGGGTAAACCGCTCACCGTCGAACCGCAGAAACGCGCCGTTGCTAATCGTCAGCAGCAAATCACCGCGTTGTGAACCTACGAGGCTCCGCACTTCGCGGCCCCGCGCCTCTGGCGCCGTGATTCCTACCTCCATGAAATTCACACCGTCGAAGCGCACCAGGCCTCCTTGCGTGCCAAGCCAGATATACCCGTCCTTGGTCTGCGCGATGGCGTTTACCTTATTAGCCGGCAAACCCGTCTGCCGAGTCCAACTCTGGCAATTGTACTGGTAAATGGATTTCTCCGGATCGAGCGCCCAAATCGACGAACCCGTCCAAGCTAAAACCGTCAGCAGCAACAGCCATCGAAGCGCATTCATGCGCAGCGCTCCGTCGCCGTTTCGCGACAAGTCCGCGACAGTGCGGCAGCGCGAGCTCTTCTGAGTTTCGCGCAAGTCGGTGGCTAGTAATCGCAGTATTTCGCTGCTGAAGGCACGTAACCGCACAGCAATAGATAAATCGTCTGCAATCAGGCGGACTTGAGTGGGTTCTCCTCGGCTTTTTGATGGATGCACGTCACCCAACGCCAGTTGCAACAAAGGACAGCCTCTCGGATAAGGGTGCCCTGAAGTTTGCTTCGAAAAAACGCCAAAAAAACGGAAGTCGATGCACTCGGATGTGATACCAAGGTAGTTCGATCTTCAGCCGCAGGTGTTCCCAAGCCTAGAAGAACGTAGAGACTTTAGTGAGTTGCCCAAAAACTTTTCCGAGAGATCAAAGCCTACAAGCGCGCACATTTTTCAACATACGGTAGCCACCGAGCACAAACAGCGTCGTAAAGAACTCAACGCCCGCTGCACCGCCGCCGCCCTTTCCTCCTGTTGATCCGCTCGACGAAGACGAACCGCCACCCGAACTCGAGGAGGACGAAGAACTGCTTGAAGAGGATGAGCTCGATGAACTGGAACTGCTCGAGGAGCTTGAGGAAGATGAGCTGCTGCTGCTCGACGAGGAACTTGAACTGCTCGTGCCCGAGCTTGAGCTTGTTCCGCCGGAGGAGGAACTCGAAGACGACGAAGAACTGGAGGACGATGAGCTGCTGGAGCTCCCACCCGGCGCGACATATTCGTAGGCCCCAATGTCCCACGCACCGGCCGGACGGCGAACGTGATCGGCGTAGTCAGTGGTAAACGCGGAGGAAAGATTCAAACCAGCGCGGATAGCTGGGCTGGTGCTGCGAAGATGAAAATCCACCGAACCGGCGACGACTGAAACAAACTGCGGGTCAGCCTTAACCGCAGCGGAATCGACGAGCGCGCTTTCTGCATCTACGCCCTGAAACCAGACGTTGTTGTGAAACGCAGCACCCGTCGTTGCGAATTGGTCGGCACTGGAGCCACTGAGAAACTGGGTGCCCGAACGAGCGAAAAAGATATTATTAGTGAATTCGACCGCTCCCGCCGCGAGCCCCCAGTCGTTGGTCAGCACACCGATAAAGTCGCTAGGTCCAAGCTGGGCGGTGTCGAAGATTACGTTGTTATAAACTTTGGCGCCGACGAGATCCACGGAGTTGATGCGTAGTCCGGAGCGAACGATCGAATAGACGATATTGTTGCGAATATTAATATTGGTCGACGAGCCGTCGGCGATGTTGATGCCGTGCTTTTCCACATCGTGAATGAGGTTGTGATGAATATCCATGTGACTGAGGTAGTCACTGCCGTTCGAACCATTACAATAGAGTGACACGCCGTTGCCACCCCAGATGCCGGCAACGTGATTGTAGGCTATCTCGCACGGCCCGTCTCCATCGACGTAGAATCCATGGTTCTCCAAATTGCTACCAGCAATAGGTCCACAATATACATCATGAACGTAGTTGCCGACCCAGTAATTACCGGCACCGTTTCCAGCGACGCCGGCGCCCTTGGCGATCGTATCATTGATCGCACTGGCGGCCGAAAGCTCGTTGTTCACGATGCGCCAGTTGGAGCCGTTGATGGTATTAAGACAGCCAGCTTCGACACTGATAGCGCCCTCAGCAAATCCGCTCTCTATATGCAAATTCGCGATGGTAATCCAGGCACCGTAGCCGCCTTGCTGGCGGGCGCTGTCGGCGGAGCGAATTCCACCGCCGAAGTACTGCGAGCTCGTGCCATAGGACGTGAGGTACTCGCGTTTGATAAATATCTCTTCGCCAGGATAGCCGAGCAACGTGATCGGCCCAGAAGTCGTACCGCCCCCGGTCGCATGCTTGTTGCCAAGGGCTGTTCCCGATTTTCCACTTACCACAAGGAAGTCATGGCCAAAGCCCCCTGCGACCTCATCAGTCCATGTTCCGCCGCGAATGACGATCACATCGCCAGCTCGAACTAATCCCCATGCTCCACCTGTGACAGCCGTGGTGATGGCAAAACCGGTGTTTTGCGAACCGGCGAGCTGGACGTGACGGAAAGGTTTCGAAAAAGATCCGTCTCCCGTGGAATCGTTGCCAGTTAAACTGACGAAATAGATCGTACCTGGATGAATCATGAAGGTGTGGTTGCCGTTCGAATGCACGCCGTTGACAACAACGTCGATCGGATACGCCACGTCGGTTGAAAGCCCCGTGAGGGCTCCGACCTGAACCGTGATTTGCTGGATGTCGGAACGTCCGCGGCACGCGCCAATCGTGCCGGCAGGAAGTGCGAGCTTGGAGATCGGATCGAGCGCAGCGCGGTAATTGGCCACCTCGACATTTCCAATGTAGACGCGCGTCGTCGTGCCAAGACCTGTGGTGCCGAAATTTCGGCCAAAGATCGAAAGGTATATGCCTTGGTTATTCTCGCCCCCGGTATTCGGGCCAGAAGCCAGGTCGGTATATAAAACGTCAGGATCACCATCCGCAGCGTGAACAGCGACCGGAGCGGCAAACACTGCGGCAAAAATCAACCAATAGAGCCCTTTAACCAACAAACAGGTCCGAAAGGGCGGAGTCGGGACGTTTGCGCGGGGATATTGGTAAAAAACCATGGTAGTCCCGCGCCGACATTGCAGGGGTGGGCTTAGTTGCAGTAGACGGCCCTTTTTAACGTATATTTACGCCGATCTTTGAGTAAATCTCGAACCATTCGCTCTTCCTCCCCTTGAAACCGACCCGCTGCCTACAAATCGGTCTTTCAAGACAAAGGCGTCAAAGCAGAGACTGACTGCCTACCTACGTCAGCGTGCGTTGCACGACCAGTTATTATTCCAACGCAGCTCGATCTCCAGGCGGAGGCTTCCTTGGATTTTGCCGAGGCCAAACCATCTGCTCTGTTTCTCGGTGATATTTTAATGGATTCGGCATTGTCTGTATCTAGCAAGTGTGGTTTTACTAAAAGACATGAACCTGCCCCTTCAGAAAAATGCGTGGAGTACGCTTTGCCTTTTCTTCCTTTGTTCTGCGAACGTTGCGGTGCACGCCGCCTCCCTGGACTTAAGTCGGATCACTCCGGTACCGGCGACGGAGCCCATTCCGACGATGGATTTTTTCCGTCCTCAAACACTTTCGCAACCTGTATTGAACCCTTCTGGGACACATATTGCTGCCGTTATCACAGCCGGTGAAGACAAGCATGAGTTGCTGGTTTACAGTCTTGCTGATCATAAGATCGAAACGGTCGGTGGATCGTCGACCGAGAGCGATATCTACAACGTCAACTGGCTAAATGATTCGAGACTCATCTTCAGTCTCTCCTCTCACAAGCTCTACGGACTCGGGTTGCTGGCTGCGGATGTCGGCGATCTTAGGAATGGTTATCCCTTGCTGCAATATTCCGGCGCCCGCCTGGTTTCCATCCCGCTCAAGAATCGATTGAGTCCCTTGGTCTGGAATCGTTTTGATATTGATATAGACAAGGATCTCGGGGTGTCCGCAATCAATACCAATATCAAGTCCGGCAAGATTGCAGATCTTCAATCTGCTACCATAGGAAATACTTGGTTGGCTGCCATGGATGTCCGCGACAACAACGCAAAGCATATAGTGTCGACCTATCCCTTGCCGCCCGATGGCATCACCTATTATTATGGCGTGGATAAGGAAGGCGAACTCGCCTACAGCTACACGAGTGATCGTGGAAATTTGGCGATGTTTCGCCTAGCAAATAAACAGTGGATAAAATGCCCCATCGATCTTGAGCAGATCGATATTGAAGGCGCAGGAAACGAACCAGGACAATTATGGGTGACCGGTCCACGCCAAGAAGGAAAACCGCGCGCCTTGCAGCTCATGGATTCGGCCACCGGCCAGTTAGGCGACGTGGCGTTGCAGGACCAGAGCTACGATTTCAACGGCTGGCTTTACCGCAATCCCGGAACGGGAGATGTGTTAGGCGCAATTTTCGAACGAAGCAGCCCGCAGGTTTTTTGGTTCAATGATCAGTATCAGACTTTGCAAAAGATTTTGGACGGAATGTTTCCCGGGCTCTTGGTCCGTATCATCGGCAGCGACACCAAGCACAAAATCTTCTTGGTTTCCACACGTTCAGCCAAACAACCAACTATCTACAGTTGGGTGGACCTAGAAACGCGCAAGTCCGGCCTCTTTAAAAATTCCATGCCATGGATCGAGCCTGCTCGCATGCAAGAGATGAAAATCGTCAAGTTTAAAACCCGGGACGGCCGTCGCCTCGATGCCTACCTGACCTTCCCCGCCGGAGCCTCCAAGGAAAACCCGCCGCCCTTGATCGTGCTGGCGCACGGCGGACCGTGGGCAAGGGACACTTGGGGGTTTGACGGAGAAGTCCAATTTTTAGCAAGTCACGGATATGCCGTCCTGCAGCCCAATTATCGCGGTTCAATCGGTTATGGCTGGATGTTTCCCCAGGAAGATGAATGGAATTTCGTCAAAATGCATGACGATGTCACGGATGCGACCAAGACCCTCATCGCTTCGGGCCTAATCGACAAAAATCGAGTGGGAATTATGGGAGCCTCTTTCGGCGGCTATCTTGCCATCTCCGGAGTCGCCCATGAGCCTGACCTTTACCGTTGCGCGGTTACCAATGCCGGCGTGTTTGACTGGGCGCTGCAGATTCAGAGCAAAAAATATGATCAATACGATAATCCATCATTTGGACGTCTCATGAAGAAGCTAGGCGATCCCAAAAAAGATGCGGAAAAATTCGCTGCGATGTCCCCGATTAACTTCGTGGACAAGATCCGCGTTCCCGTCTTCGTAGCCGGCGGCAAAGAAGACACGACTGTCGAGATTCAACAATCTAAACGACTGGTCTCGGCGTTGGACAAATACCACGTGCCTTACGAAAAACTTTTCATCGGCGGAGAAGCTCATGGTATGGCCTTTTTAAAAGACGAGGTGGAGTTATATGACCGAATTCTTGTCTTCCTCGACGAGAACCTCATGCCGAAAAAGTGACGGGGCGGTCAACCGACGATCGGCTTTATTCACTTATTCCGGACAAGTTTACTCCAAGCAGTGGGTTGCGAGAAAGGAAATTCTGCTTTAGATGACGTCGCCATGACGAATACCTTGAAAACTCCGCGCACGCCTTACGAGAAAGTGGGCGGGCTTTACTATTTGGGCCGCTGCATCGACAAGATCCGACTGAAAAAGGCCAATCAGCTTCGTCCGGACTTCTTCGAACTCATGGGCAAGGGATTCGATGCCCGAATCATGGGCTACCTGGAATTGGATTACTCCAAGTTCACTGAATACGTCCTCACTGGTGCGACCGATGAACAATGCTGGGAATACTGCATTAAGCATGGCCGAAAGATGAACGACCTCACTACGCTCATCTGGAATGATTTCTCCAGCAAGCGCGGCTGGAAGGATTCAGCCTCGGAGCTATTGGCGAAATTCAAAGCCGAGAGTGGTCTGTCGGAGCGCGGCGACCTACAAACGCTGTTTGAATATTGGGAGGTCGACGAGGGCCGGAAAACTTAACCAAAACCAGGAACTAGAGCACTTAGGCCGAAATCAAAATATAGTCGATGGTACTCGATTAGGTAGACCTCGCAGGCTAGCCCTCTCCTGATCTTCGAGGTTGCGAGTTGAGCTTTCGCGGCGTTGAACGCCGCGTTCACCCATGGACCCATGACAGTTCGATCTTCAGGCGCAGGTGTCCCCGGACTTTGAATCG
>Ga0302321_100001511_pt1 | contig 19968 bp, 10 predicted proteins | sample Fen_T0_1_FD_202505 | JGI IMG/M metagenome (GOLD analysis project Ga0302321, IMG submission 202505) | Peat permafrost microbial communities from Stordalen Mire near Abisko, Sweden - Fen_T0_1 | ecosystem: Environmental > Terrestrial > Soil > Wetlands > Permafrost | place: Sweden: Abisko...
CTATGCGCGCGTGACGGCGCCCATCGGCGGCCGCGTCGGGCTGCGCCAGGTCGATCCGGGCAACGTCGTGCACGCATCGGATGTCAACGGACTCGTCGTGATCGCGCAGTTGCAGCCGATCACCGTGGTCTATCCGATCCCGGAAGACAACGTCCCCCGCGTGCTGAAACGACTTCAGGGCGGGGAATCGATTCCGGTGGAAGCATGGGACCGCGACGGCAAAGTCAAGCTAGCGACCGGCAAGCTCCTGACTGTCGACAACCAGATCGACACGGCCACCGGAACGGTGAAGCTCAAATCGGAATTCGCCAACGAGAACGCGGCGCTGTTCCCGAACCAGTTCGTCAATGTGCGCATGCTGCTGGCCACACTCGCGGATGCGATTCTGGTCCCTTCAGCGGCAATACAACGCGGCGCGCCGGGCACGTTCGTCTACGTCGTCAAGGACGACAAGAGCGTCGCGGTGACGCCGGTCAAGTTGGGGCCGGTCCAGGGCGAGGTGACGGCCATCGCGAGCGGACTGGCAGCGGGTGACACGGTTGTCGTCGACGGCGCCGACAAGCTGCGTGAAGGCGCCAAGGTCGAGATGATCACACGCGATGCGCAAGCGCCCGCCGCGCCGGCCGGCACACGCCGAGGCGGCCGTGGCGAGCGGCCGGCCGGCACGAGTCCGGCGAAGGGCGCCGTCCCCGCCGCCCCTGGTGGCTGACGACCGGGCGAGCCGCGCGCATCCCGCCCTGCCGCGATGAATCCCTCACGCCTTTTCATCCTGCGCCCGGTGGCGACCACGCTGCTGATGGTCGCGATCCTGCTCGCGGGTATCGTCGCGTATCGTGTCCTGCCGCTTTCGGCGCTGCCCGAGGTCGACTACCCGACGATCCAGGTCGTGACGCTCTATCCGGGCGCCAGTCCCGATGTGATGACGTCGTCGGTCACCGCGCCGCTCGAGCGCCAGTTCGGGCAGATGCCGGGGTTGAACCAGATGTCGTCGACGAGTTCGGGCGGCGCATCGGTCATCACGCTGCAGTTCAGCCTCGAACTGTCGCTCGACGTCGCCGAGCAGGAGGTACAGGCGGCAATCAACGCATCGGGAAACTTCCTACCCGCCGACCTGCCGAATCCGCCGATCTACAACAAGGTCAATCCCGCCGACACACCGATCATCACGCTGGCGCTGTCGTCGCAGACGCTGCCGCTGCCGAAGCTCGAGGACCTGGCCGACACGCGAATTGCGCAGAAGATCTCGCAGCTGCCCGGCGTGGGGCTGGTCAGTATCAGCGGAGGCCAGCGTCCGGCGGTGCGCATCCAGGTCAATCCCAGGGCACTCGCGGCGTACGGTCTGTCGCTGGACGATGTGCGCACGGCGATCGCCGGTGCCAACACCAACCAGGCCAAGGGCAGCTTCGACGGACCGACGCGCGCATCCACCATCGACGCCAACGATCAGCTCAAGTCCGCCGACGAATACCGGCAGCTGATCATCGCGTACCGCAACGGCGCGCCGATCCGCGTGCAGGACATTGCCGAGGCCGTCGACGGCGCCGAAAACACGCGCCTCGCCGCTTGGGCAGGCCCCACGCCGGCGATCATCCTCAACATCCAGCGACAGCCCGGCACCAACGTCATCGAGGTCGTCGACCGCGTCAAGCAACTGCTGCCGCAGCTGCGCGCGTCGCTGCCCGCCGCCGTCGACGTCGCGCTGCTCACCGACCGTACAGTCACCATCCGCGCATCGGTGCGCGACGTACAGTTCGAGCTGCTGCTGGCCGTCGCGCTCGTCGTCATGGTGATCTTCGTGTTCCTGCGCAATGTGCCGGCGACCTTCATCCCGAGCGTCGCGGTACCCCTTTCGCTGGTCGGTACGTTCGGCGTGATGTACCTGGCGGGTTTCTCCATCAACAACCTGACATTGATGGCGCTGACGATCGCCACCGGGTTCGTCGTCGACGACGCGATCGTCGTCATCGAGAACATCTCGCGCTACATCGAGGACGGGGAATCGCCGCTGCAGGCGGCGCTGAAGGGCACGCAGCAGATCGCCTTCACGATCATCTCGCTGACGTTTTCGCTGATCGCCGTGCTCATCCCGCTGCTGTTCATGGGCGACGTGGTGGGCCGGTTGTTCCGCGAGTTCGCCATCACGCTCGCGGTGTCGATCCTGATCTCGGCCGTCGTGTCGCTGACGCTGACGCCGATGATGTGCGCGAAGCTGCTGCGCCACACGCCGCCAGCCGAGCAGGGCCGATTCTACCGCTGGAGCGGTGACCTGTTCGAACGGGTGATCGCCCGCTATGGCGTCATGCTGGACTGGGTGCTGGACCGCCAGCGCGCCACGCTTGTGGTCGCGGTCCTGACACTGGTGCTCACGGTCGTGCTCTACGTCGTCATTCCGAAGGGCTTCTTCCCGGTGCAGGACACCGGCGCCATCCAGGGCATTTCCGAGGCGCCCCAGACCATTTCCTTCGCAGCCATGGCGGAGCGGCAGCGGGCGCTGGCGGCGGTCGTGCTTGAGGATCCCGCGGTGGCAAGCCTGACGTCGTTCATCGGCGTCGACGGCACCAACGCCACGCTCAACAGCGGACGGATGCTGATCAACTTGAAACCCCGCAGCGGGCGCGGCGCCAGTGCATCGGACATCATCCGCCGCTTGCAGCCCAAACTTGCACACGTCGACGGCATTGCTCTCTATATGCAACCAGTGCAGGACCTCACGATCGAGGCCCGCGTCAGCCGCACGCAATACCAGTTCACGGTCGAGTCAGTTGATGCAGGCGAACTCGGCACCGCGGTGCACAAGCTCGTTGACCGGATCAAGCAGCTGCCGCAGTTGGCGGACGTGGCGAGCGACCTGCAGGACGGCGGGCTGCAGGCGTTCGTCGAGTTCGACCGCGCCACGGCAAGCCGGCTGGGCATCACGCCGGCGGTCATCGACAGCGCGCTGTACAACGCGTTCGGCCAGCGGCTGGTGTCGACGATATTCACGCAGTCGAACCAGTACCGGGTAGTGCTCGAGGTCCAGCCGGAGTTCCAGCGCGGCCTGGCCGCACTCGAGAATATCTACGTGCCGTCGACCGTGCCCGGACTGCCGACGCAGCAGGTCCGGCTGTCCACGATCGCGAAGGTCGTCGAGAAAGCCGCGCCGCTGTCGATCAACCACATAGGGCAGTTTCCCGCGGCGACGATCTCCTTCAACCTCGCGCCGGGCGCGTCCCTGGGCGATGCGGTCAAAGCCATCGAGTCCGCGAAGCGTGACCTGGCGCTGCCGGACAGCGTGCAGATCAACTTCCAGGGCGCGGCGCTCGCGTTCCGCGGATCGCTCGACAACGAACTGTGGCTGATTCTTGCCGCCATCATCACCATGTACATCGTGCTGGGCGTGCTCTACGAGAGCTTCATTCACCCGATCACGATCCTTTCCACGCTGCCCTCCGCCGGCGTCGGCGCGCTGCTGGCGCTGATGCTGTCCGGCAACGACCTGTCGGTCATTGCGATCATCGGCATCATCCTGCTGATTGGCATCGTGAAGAAGAACGCAATCATGATGATCGACTTCGCGCTCGATGCCGAACGTAATCAGGGCATGGCCCCGCGCGCCGCAATTCACCAGGCGTGCCTGCTGCGCTTTCGCCCGATCATGATGACGACGATGGCGGCCATCCTGGGCGCGCTGCCGCTGATGATCGGGTGGGGCGAAGGCTCCGAGCTGCGGCATCCGCTGGGCATCACGATGGTCGGCGGACTTATCTTCTCGCAGGCACTTACGCTGTTCACGACGCCTGTGATCTACCTCGCCTTCGACGCCCTTGCCCGCCGCGTCGAGTCGTTTCGCTCGGACGCGCCTCGCCAGCTGAGCAGGCCGGCCAGCGAACCGGTGAATCCGCCATGAACCTGTCCGCGCCATTCATCGATCGGCCGGTCGCCACGACACTGATGACGATGGGCGTGGCGCTCGCCGGCGCGATCGCCTTTCGGCTGCTGCCGGTCTCCTCGTTGCCGCAGGTCGATTACCCGACCATTTCGGTCCAGGCGTCGCTGCCCGGCGCCAGTCCCGAGACGATGGCGGCAACGGTGGCGATGCCGCTGGAGCGTTCGCTCGGGCGCATCAGCGACGTCACCGAGATGACGTCGTCGAGCTCGCTCGGGTCGACGCGGATCACGCTCCAGTTCGACATCAACCGGGACATCGACGGCGCCGCCCGCGACGTGCAGGCAGCGATCAACGCCGCGCGCAACTCGCTGCCGACGGGCTTGCCGAGCAATCCCACGTATCGCAAGGTGAATCCGGCCGACGCGCCGATCATGATCCTGGCGCTGACGTCGGACACGATGACGCAGGGGCAGATGTACGACGCGGCATCGACGATCATCGCGCAGAAGCTGTCGCAGGTGGCCGGCGTGGGCCAGGTCAGCGTCGGCGGCAGTTCGCTGCCCGCGGTGCGCGTCGAGTTGAATCCGGCCTCGCTCAACAAATATGGCGTCGGGTTGGAACAGGTGCGCACGACGCTCGCCGCGGCCAACGCGAACCGCCCCAAGGGTGCGGTCGAGGACGGCGACCGCCGCTGGCAGATCTATGCCAACGACCAGGCGAAGGCCGCCGCCGATTACCTGCCGCTGATCGTGTCGTATCGCAACGGCGCGGCCATACAGCTCTCCGACGTCGCGGATGTCGTCGATTCCGTGCAGGACCTGCGCAATGCCGGGATGGCCAACGGCAAGCCTTCGGTGCTGGTCATCGTTAACCGCCAGCCGAACGCCAACATCATCGAGACGGTCGACCGCGTGAAGGCGCTGCTGCCCTCGCTGCGGGCGTCGATTCCGGGCGCAATCACGCTCACGCCGGCAATGGAACGCACCGCCACGATCCGGGCCAGCCTGCGCGACACCGGGCGCGCGCTGGGAATTTCGGTCGTGCTCGTGATCCTGGTGGTGTTCGTGTTCCTGCGCAACGTCCGGGCCACGCTGATTCCCGCCGTGGCCGTGCCGGTGTCGCTTGTCGGCACATTCGGCGCGATGTACCTGCTGGGCTTTTCCGTCAACAACTTCACGCTGATGGCGCTCACCATCGCGACCGGGTTCGTCGTCGACGACGCCATCGTCGTGCTGGAGAACACCTCCAGGCACATCGAAAAAGGCATGGCGCCCTTCGCGGCGGCGCTGCAGGGCGCGCGCGAAGTCGGCTTCACAGTGCTGGCCATGAGCCTGTCGCTGATTGCCGTGTTCATACCGATCCTGATGATGGGCGGCATCGTCGGCCGGCTGTTCCGAGAATTCGCCATTACACTGTCGGTGGCGATCCTGGTTTCGCTGGTCGTTTCCCTGACAACCACACCGATGATGTGCGCGCGCCTGCTGCGGCCGCCACGTGACGGCCCCCGCGGCCGCCTGTACCGATGGAGTGAAGCGGGATTCGCGGCGCTGCATCGCGGTTATCGCCGAAGCCTCGGGTTCGTGCTCGGGCACGGTCTCTGGGTGATGCTGGTGCTGCTTGCCACCGTCTGCCTCAATGTCTACCTGTACGTGATCATCCCCAAGGGTTTCTTCCCGCAGCAGGACACGGGTCGGCTGGTCGGCGGCATTCAGGGAGACCAGAGCATCTCGTTCCAGGCGATGCGCCAGAAGCTTGCCGATTTCATGACCATCGTCAGCCAGGACCCGGCGGTGGAGAACGTCGTCGGCTTCACCGGGGGCGCACAACGCAACTCGGGCATGATGTTCGTCGCGTTGAAGCCGCTGACGCAACGCACCGAGACGGCGGACCAGGTCGTGGCACGTCTGCGCGGCAAACTCTCCAAGGAGCCCGGCGCCAACCTGTTCCTGCAGCCCGTACAGGACATCCGCATCGGCGGGCGAGCCAGCAACGCGCAGTACCAGTTCACGCTGCAAGCCGACGATCTCGCGGAGCTGCGCACCTGGGAGCCGAAGATCCGTGCGGCATTGAGCGCACTGCCGGCGCTCGCCGACGTCAATACGGACACACAGGACAAAGGACTGCAGACCTCGCTGGTCATCGACCGCGACAGCGCATCCCGGTTGGGCATCAGCCCCAGTCTCATCGACGCGACGCTGAACGACCTCTTCGGGCAGCGACAGGTGTCCACGATCTACGCGCAGTTGAACCAGTATCACGTCGTGATGGAAGCAGCGCCCGAGTACTGGCAGTCGCCCGACGTGCTGAAGACCGTCTACATCAGCACGCCCGGCGGCGCGCAGGTGCCGCTGTCGGCGATAGCGACCTACGGTCCGACCAACACGCCGCTGGGCGTCAACCACCAGGGCCAGTTCGTCGCATCCACGATATCGTTCAACCTGGCGCCGGGCGTGTCGCTGTCGCAGGCCACGCGCGACGTGGACGACGCGCTGGCCCGCATTGGCGTGCCCAACACGGTGCGGGGGTCCTTCCAGGGCAGCGCGCGCGCTTTCCAGGCCTCGCTCAGCAGCCAGCCGTGGCTGATCCTGGCCGCGCTGCTGACGGTCTACATCGTGCTGGGCGTGCTGTACGAAAGCTACGTTCATCCGCTGACGATCCTGTCCACGCTGCCCTCGGCGGGCGTGGGTGCGCTGCTGGCGCTGATGCTGTTCAAGACGGATTTCTCGATCATCGCCTTCATCGGCGTCATCCTGCTGATCGGCATCGTCAAGAAGAACGCAATCATGATGATCGACGTGGCGCTCGCCGCGGAGCGCGACCACGGCATGAACTCTCGCGACGCGATCTTCGAGGCCTGCCTGCTGCGCTTTCGCCCGATCATGATGACCACGCTGGCCGCCATGCTCGGCGCGCTGCCGCTGGCACTTGGCGCCGGCGACGGTGCCGAGATGCGCCGGCCGCTGGGCATCGCCATCGTCGGCGGCCTGCTGGTGAGCCAGGTGCTCACGCTCTACACCACGCCCGTCGTCTATCTGTACCTGGACCGCTTCCGGCTCTGGGCCGATCGCGCATGGACGCGGCCCGGACGCGGCGTTCAGGTCGCCCATGCGACGAATTGAAGGAAGCTATGCAACCATGCTGAAAGCTGCAATGCCTATGCTCCGCCGACGAACCGCAACCGCCTTAGGCTCGGTCGCGGCAACGGCCATGGTGCTCGGCGGCTGCATGGTGGGCCCGGACTATGTGCGGCCCACCGCGCCCGTGCCCGCGTCGTACAGCGACATGTCGGGCTGGAAGCAGGCGACGCCGTCCGACGACGCGCCGCGGGCCAATTGGTGGGAGGCATTCAACGACGCCGATCTCAATGCGCTCGAGGCACAAGTGGCGATATCCAACCAGACCATCCAGGCGGCCGAGGCGCGCATGCGTGAGGCGACGGCTGCGACCCAGGGCGCGCGCGCGGCATTGTTCCCGTTTGTCGGTGCCAGCGGCGCGGGCTTGCGGAGCAGCCGCGGGTCGGGGTCGAGCACGTCCGCCAACGCGCCGTCCGGCGTGACCAACAGCTACAACGTCGCGCTCGGTGCGAGCTGGGAAGTCGATCTCTGGGGGGGAATTCGTCGCAGCATCGAAGCCAGCAGCAGCAGTGCGCAGGCGACGGCAGCAGAACTCGCAGGAGCGACGCTGTCCGCACAGGCGCTGCTCGCGCAGGACTTTTTGCTGCTGCGCGTGCAGGACGCCCAGATTGCGCTGCTGCGCGATACGGTAGCGACCTACGAACGCTCGCTGCAGTTGACCCGCAACCAGTACGCGGCCGGCATCGTCGGGCGCGGCGACGTCGCGCAGGCCGAGGCACAGCTCAACTCCACGCAGGCGCAGGTCGCGGACGCCACGCTCGCGCGGGCGCAACTCGAGCACGCCATCGCAGTGCTGGTCGGCAAGCCGCCGTCCGAATTCGCCATTGCGCCCAGGGTCCTGGTGGCCGTGTTTCCCGACATACCCGTAGCAGTGCCATCGACGCTGCTCGAGCGGCGCCCCGACATCGCGGCCGCCGAGCGGCGAACCGCGAGCGCCAACGCGCAGATCGGCGTCGCGCAGGCGGCATTCTTTCCGGCACTGACGCTGTCGGCGGGCGGCGGGCTGCAGAATTCGCTGCTCGGCGACCTGATTTCGCTGCCGAGCCGCTACTGGTCGCTGGGCGCCGCGCTGGCGCAACCCATCTTCGACGCCGGATTGCGCAGCGCGCAGAAGGCGCAGGCGGTGGCTACCTATGACGAAACCGTCGCCAACTACCGAGCAACGGTCCTTGCCAGCTTCCAGGACGTCGAAGACAACCTGGCCGCCCTCGAACTCCTGAAGCAGGAGGCCGCGTTCCAGGCCGAGGCCGTCCGTGCCGCGCAGCAATCGGCGACGATCGCCGTCAACCAATACAAGGCCGGCACGACCAGTTATCTTGCCGTGGTCGTCCTGCAGGCGTCCGCGCTGAACAGCGAACGCACGGCGCTGGTCATCCTGGGCCGCAGGCTCACCGCCAGCGTGGGATTGGTCAAGGCGCTGGGCGGCGGCTGGGATGCGCAGACGCTTGCGCAGGTCGGCAACTGATCGGTCCGAAATAGAATTCGACCTGACGGACAGTGTTCGATCAAGCTCAAGTAAGGTCGATGCAAGGACCGCGATAAAACCCTTGCCGCCGTCGAGCTTCGCACCGCTAAAGGCAATGTCGCGATACCGGTCGTTCAGGTAAGTCCGCGGGCTGGCTGCAGCCGGCCACGAGCGGTCGTAGCGCCTTGACCTTCATTGCGGCCACCCACCGGCAACCAACCGCGCCCTGTCCTCGTCAGCCCGGTCGCGTCGGCCCGTGATAATCTGATCCGGAAAGCGCTTCGGCGCTTCGAACTCGTTAGATGCTCAAGCTCTACACGTTCAACATTTCGCACTTCTCCGAGAACGCGCGCTGGGCGCTCGACTACGAGGGAATCTCCTTTGACGAGAGAGTACTGCTGCCCGGCCCGCATCAGATGGTAACGCGCCGTTTCGCGCGGCGCACTTCACGGCACCTTCTGGCAGGACATACAGGCTACACCGGCAAAAGATCGGCCCCGGCATGAATGCAATCGGCGCATTCGTGCGGGGCCGGATCCTTGCCGTTGCGCTGCGGAGGTCCTCCAGCGCAAGTTCAGTGGCCGCTCGGTCGCCTCCGGCCAAAAGCCACCGAGCCGACCACCAGCAGCGCCAAAACGATCAACGCCCAGCTTGACAATGTCGGTATCTGGGCCGAAACCGCCGGAGCTAGCGGGCCCGCGGTGATGGAACCAGCGGTGATGGAGCGAAATGGCGTTGTGGTAGCGGTGCAGTTCGCGTTCGAGCATCGGTCCTCGAAACTGATCGTATTCAGGGTGACGGTCCCGCCAGCGTTCGTCAGCGACGTGTTGAAGCGCAGTTCGAGCACCGGCAACCCGGTCAGGTTGCCGCTGCCCGAGACCGTCAGTGCAACGAGGTAAGTGGGTGAAAATGCCAGCCCCCCGTCGCAGGGCGACGAACACACGAACGTATACGTCGAGCCCGTCACCGACGAGCCCGAGGTCGTCTTGATATTGACGGCGGAATTGGTGTTTGCGGTGGCGTCGTAGACAAAGCTGCCAGACGCCGTACCACCGTCGCTAAAGGTAACGCCGCTCAATGTCCACAGCAATGGAACCGCCAGCGCGGACGCCGGCAACCCCGCAGCCGCGAATGCTGCCAACAAGAATCTCAGTATCACGGTCTTCATATTCCTCCCCGAGAACAGCAAAAACTTGGCGACAGAAAAGGCAACAGGACGATGACGGCGGCGACTCCTTGACATTACCGGCGCGACTGAGAGGTCTGCAGGCTCAGCCCGTTACAGTATATTCTCGACGGCCTGCGCGGGGCAAGCCATAGTTCGGCGTGTCGATCTTGGGCACCTGCACTCCCGCAGCCGCTGCTGCTGCGCGCGGACGAGGTAATTCAGTAGTAGATTCGTCGCACGGTGTCGACGGCGCGACGCGGCAAGACACCTTCGCTTGTCGTTCGGATCGAATCGAATGACCGCTTTTGAGCGGCACGGCCCATCTATATTGGGTCGGTAGTTCGCATTTCCTCAGCGGCGGCGGCCGGCTTCTTACCGTCTGAACCGGCCGGCCAGCCAGCGTCGGTCAACGACAACTGATATCCGACCTTGGCCCGTCAAGATCCGAGTTCATAGCCACTGCCCACAGGCGCAAATCGGAATCAGGACAACTGATCAGGCGGCCAGCGCGACATAGAAGTTGCACCCCGTCCTTGCGCGCACGTCGTCCTCCGTCACGCCGGGATGCAGTTCGCGCAGCACCAAACCGGTCGGCTCGACGTCGAACACGCACAGGTCCGTGACGATCATGTTGACCACGCCCTTGCCGGTGATCGGCAGCGTGCACGATTTCAGGATCTTCGGGCTGCCATCCTTCGCGTTGTGTTCCATCAGCACGATGACGCGGCGTACGCCGGAGACCAGGTCCATCGCGCCGCCGGGTCCCTTGACCATCTTGCCTGGCACCATCCAGTTGGCAATGTCGCCATTCTCGGAGACTTCGAGCGCCCCCAGGATCGACAGGTCGATGTGCCCGCCGCGAATCATGGCGAAGGAATCCGCGCTGGAGAAAAAGCTCGAGCCCGCGCTGGTCGTGATCGTCTGCTTGCCGGCGTTGATGAGGTCGGCGTCGATCCGGTCCTCGGTCGGGAACGGGCCGATGCCCAGCAGGCCGTTCTCGGACTGCAGCGTGACGTTGATGCCCTCGGGGATGAAGTTGGCGACGAGCGTCGGGATGCCAATGCCGAGATTGACGTAGTAGCCGTCGCGCAACTCCTTGGCCGCGCGCTGTGCCATCAGTTCGCGAATCGGGGAATCCTTCTTCGACGCCGCCGCACCCGAGACCGTACGGAACTCGATCCGCTTTTCATAGCTCGCGCCCTGGATGATGCGGTCGACGTAGATGCCTGGCGTGTGGATCTGGTCCGGATCAAGTTCCCCGACTTCGACCAGGTGCTCGACCTCGGCCACCGTGACCTTGCCGCAGGTCGCGATCATCGGGTTGAAGTTGCGCGACGTCATCCGGTAGACAAGGTTGCCGGCCTTGTCTCCCTTCCAGGCCTTGACGATCGACACGTCGGCGTGGATGGCCTCCTCCAGCACATAGGCCCTGCCGTCGAACGTCCGCGTGTCCTTGTTCTCCGCGAGCATGGTGCCGAATGCGGTGCGCGTATAGAAGCCCGGGATGCCGGCCCCGCCGGCGCGAAGCTTCTCCGCCAGCGTGCCCTGCGGCGTCAACTGCAGCTCAAGCTCCCCGGCGAGCACCTGGCGCTCGAATTCCTTGTTCTCGCCCACATAGCTGGCGATGACCTTCTTCACCTGCCGGGTCTTGAGGAGCAGGCCCATGCCGAAATCGTCGACGCCCGCATTGTTGCCGACGATGGTGAGCCCCTTGGTGCCGCTCGCGACCAGCGCGCCGATCAGGTTTTCAGGAATGCCGCACAAGCCGAAACCACCGGCGGCGATCGTCATGCCGTCGTGCAACAGCCCATGCAGTGCATCACTCGCGCTGGAATAGACTTTTCTCATGGCGGGCCGGATTCGTTTGGATTGGAATTGACTGCAGCTTGGATCGCATTCTACTGCGTTGCCGCCCCGCTCGCCTTGGCCAGCACGGCGCGGCGCACCAGGCCGATGTGCTCGCGCAGCGTGTACGCCTCGCTCGCGAAGCTCGTCGGCGTCCGGATGCCTTCCACCGAATGCTCGATGCGATCCAGGTCGTGCAGCCACTTCTCGACGGGCAGCACGCCCTTGCGCGTCGCGACGTCGCGTTCGAGGAGCGACAGCTCGCCATACCAGCGATAGACGCGCGACCTCACGCGCCAACGGAGGAACACGGGGAAATAGTTGACGACGGGAACCATGATGATGATGAGCGGCAGCACCAGGATCACGAAGCGCTCGACGAACGTCGCGACCCAGAACGGCAGCAGGCGATGCACGACGCTGGGACCGAAGCGCTTGTGGCGCACCGCGTCGTCGGAAACCGGAATGTCAACGGGCGCGACCGCGGGAAATTCGCCGGCGGCCTCGAAATAGCTCTGCCGGGAATGGATGTCGCCGGCGGCATCGAGGAGCAGGTTGACCAATGCGGGATGCAGTCCGGGGCGTGCGGCGAGCATGGCCTTGGTGCCGATCAGCGTGACGTCGTGCGAAGGAATGTCCGCTGCCAGGTCGATGGTTCCCGCCGGCAGCACCAGCTTCGTGACGTAGGGAAACCGGCGCGTGTACGCGTCGGCGCGGGCGAAATCCATCAGGCGGACAGCGGGATCCCGCAACAACGCGACGATGGTCGGGGTCGCGGCGCCACCGACCAGCATCACGGCGTCGACGTCGCCTGTCTGCAGCGCGTGTGCAGCCTCGTCTCCCGCTTGCGGCAGAAGTTGCGAATTCTCCTGGTTCACCGCATTGAATTCAAGCAGCGGTTCCGCGAACGCACGTGTTCCGCTGCCTGGCGCCCCGATGGCGATGCGCTTGCCGCGGAGCTCATTGAGCTGGGACAGCACCTTCGTGTCGCGATAGAAGACCCACAGCGGCTCGTAGTAGAGGCTGGCCAGCATCTCGACTTTCGCCGCGGCATCCGCGTTCGCAATGCCCCCCTGCATGAACGCGACATCGACACCGGACGCAGGATCCAGCAGCAGGCGCAGATTGTCGGCGGCGCCATTGGTCAGTCTTTCCTCGACGGTCACTCCATCGCGGGCCAATGCTTGCCTGTAGCGTTCCGCATACTGGTGGTAGAGGCCGAATCCCGCCCCCGACGCGAGAACGATATGGCGTGGTGGTGCCGGTTGGAGGTACTGCGCGGAAAACCAAACGGACACCATGACCAATGCCAAGACGAGCGCGAAGAAGCGCAACCTGTCGCGGCGGGTCAAGGTGGCGAGGTCGTCGGATTCCATGGACTGGTGGTTGGAGGCGTCGCGCGATACGGACCCCGGCAGTGCATTTCCGGCAGCGCTATTGCCGGCTTTCGCTCAGGTGCCGTGCGGCTTGCCGAAGCGGATTCTACAAGGAAAGCGACGGCTCCCGTTCGCCCCTTGATGCCGCCCGCCGGTCCGGCAGGGTCAACTATCCCAAGGCCGCGACGGTGCCGGAGCCCGATTTGAATATACAATCGCGCCCTTTGCGGCTTGATGCGCCTGCTTGGCGGCCCCGACACAATCGGGTGCCGGCCGGGACGATTCGATTCGCGCGCGGTCCGACGTACGGGAGGATCCCCATGAACCATGCCGGTATGACTGAACGAATTTGCCGCGCCGCCCTTGCGGCCCTGTGCTGCCCGCTGGCGCTGACGGTGTCGCTCGCCCTCTCCGGGTGCGGCGAGGTATCGAACAACCCGCACCCGCTGGGTTCCGAGAAGACGAACACGATCTACGCGCCGTTCCGCGAGCGTTCGCCCAAGTACCTCGACCCGACCAGCTCCTATTCCAACGACGAGACGCCCGTCACCTACCAGGTATACGAGCCGCTGTACGGCTACCACTACCTGAAGCGCCCTTACGAGCTCATCGGCCGGACGGCGCAGGAAATCGCCCGCCCCCGCTACCTCGACAAGGACGGCAAGGAACTGCCCGACGACGCGCCCGGCGAACTGATCGCCGAGTCCGTGTTCGACATCAAGATCAAACCTGGAATCATGTTCGCGCCGCACCCGGCGTTCGCCAAGGACGCCAGCGGCGCCTACGTCTATCACGACATGAAGGCCGCGGACGTCGTGGACAAGTACAAGATCACCGACTTCAAGCAGACGGGAACGCGCGAACTGACCGCGGACGACTACGTCTATGGCATCCGCCGGCTAGCCACGCCGCGGATCAAGTCGCCGTCGTTCTCGACGATGTCCGACTACATCATCGGCCTGAAAGAGTACGGCGACCAGATCGTCGCAGCCGACAAGGCTCTGCGTCGCGACCTGGCGCCGACGGACCGCGACCTGCCGATGCTCGACTTCCGCAAGTACCCATTTGCCGGCGCCGAGGCACTCGACAAGCACACGCTGCGCGTCCGCGTTAAAGGCAAGTACCCGCAGTTCAAGTACTGGCTGGCGATGACGTTCTTCTCGCCGGTTCCGTGGGAGGCCGAGAAGTTCTACGCGCAGCCGGGCATGGCCGCGAAGAACCTGACGATGAACTACTGGCCGGTCGGCACCGGCCCGTTCATGCTCACCGACTTCGTCGAGAACCGCCGCCACGTGCTGGAGCGCAATCCCAACTTCCACGGCGAGACCTATCCGTGCGAAGGCGAGCCCGGCGACAAGGAAAAAGGCTATCTCGCCGACTGCGGCAAGCCGCTCCCCTTCGTCGACAAGGTCGTGTTCGACATGGAGAAGGAGAACGTGCCGCTGCAGGCGAAGTTCCTGCAGGGTTACTACGACACGCCGGCCATCGAGCGCCTGGACTACGGCACGAGCTATCTCGTGGCGATGGGCGACGACGCGAAGAAGGACAAGGAATACCGCGAAAAGGGCATCAGGCTGCCGAGCACGGTCGAAGCCAACAACTGGTACCTGGCCTTCAACTGGCTGGACCCGGTCGTAGGCAAGGGTGCCACGCCGGAACAGGCCGAGCGCAACCGCAAGCTTCGGCAGGCGCTGGCCATCGCCATCGACTGGGAGGAGCACATCGCCATCTTCGAGCGTGGCCAGGGCGTCGCTGCGCAGGGCCCGCTGCCGCCGTCGCTGTTCGGCTATCGCAATGACGGCCCGTCCGCGTTCAACCCCGTGGTCTACGAGAAGGGCTCCGACGGCAAGCCGGTCCGCCGTTCGCTGGACGAGGCGAAGCGGCTGCTGGCCGAGGCAGGCTTTCCCAACGGCCGCGACGCGGTGACCGGCAAGCCGCTGGTGCTCAATTTCGACTATCAACAGTCCGGACCCGCGGTCAAGTCGCTGCTCGACTGGTACGTGAAGCAGTTCGCCAAGATCGGCGTCCAGCTCGAAGTGCGCGCCACCGACTACAACCGGTTCCAGGACAAGATGAACAAGGGCTCGGTCCAGATCTTCTTCTGGGGCTGGCTCGCCGATTATCCGGATGCGGAGAATTTCCTTTTCATGCTGTACGGCCCCAACGCCAAGGCGCTGACCAACGGGAACGGCGAGAACAACGCCAATTACCAGAATCCGGAGTTCGACAAGCTTTACGAGAAGATGAAGTTCCTCGACGATGGACCGGAGAAGCAGAAGCTCATCGACCGGATGATCGAGATCGTGCAGAACGACGCCGTGTGGAGCTTCGGCTATTTCCCGACGTCGGCGGCCGCCTACCACCAGTGGATCTCCAACGGCAAGCCGACCCAGATCATCCGCAACCACATCGCGTACCTGCACCTTGACCCCGAGCTGCGCACGCGCAAGCTCGCCGAGTGGAACCAGCCGGTCTGGTGGCCGATCCCGCTGATCCTGCTGGTATTGATCGCCGCTGTGGTTCCCGCGTGGTTCGCGTGGCGCCGCCGCGAGCGCGAGACCGCCGCGCGCACGCTGGCCACGGCCGGCGCGGCGGATTGATGGCTTTCCCATGATCAATTACATCATCCGGCGCCTGGGCTACGGGGTTCTCATCCTCATCGGCGTCAATCTCTTCACGTTCGTGCTGTTCTTCACGGTCAACACGCCGGATGACATGGCGCGCATGAACATCGGCGGCAAGCGCGTCACGCAGGACGCCATCGAGAAGTGGAAGGTCGAGCGCGGCTACAACAAGCCGCTGCTGTGGAACGCACAGAAGCCCGGGGTCGAGAAGATCACCGACACGATCTTCTACGAGCGCTCGGTGCAGCTGTTCGCGTTCCGGTTTGGCGCGTCCGACAGCGGACGGGACATCGGCCACGAGCTGCGGCAGCGCGTCGGCCCGTCCATTGCGCTCGCCATACCGACGTTCCTGCTCGGCATCTTCGTCGTGATCGTGTTCTCACTGCTGATGGTGTTCTTCCGGAGTACGTACCTCGAGTTCTGGGGCGTGACGCTGGCCGTGTTCCTGCTGTCGATCTCGGGCCTGTTCTACATCATCGTCGGCCAGTTCCTGTTCAGCAAGACGCTGAAGCTCGTGCCGATCTCCGGGTTCTCCGGCGGCTGGGACCTGTTCGTGTTCCTTGCGCTGCCCATCGTGATCGGTATCGTCTCGCGCATGGGCGGCGAGGCGCTGTTCTACCGAACGATGTTCCTGGAAGAGGTCGGCAAGGATTACGTGCGCACCGCGCGGTCCAAAGGACTGTCCGAAACGACGGTGCTCTTCCGCCACGTGCTGCGCAACGCGCTGCTGCCGATCCTGACCAGCACCGTCGCCGTGTTGCCGCTGCTCTTCCTGGGCGCGCTGATCATGGAATCGTTCTTCGGCATACCGGGGCTCGGCAGCTATACGATCGACGCCATCAATTCGCAGGATTTCGCCGTCGTGCGCTCGATGGTATTCGTCGGCTCTGCGTTGTACATCGTCGGCCTGATCCTGACTGACATCTCCTACACCGTCGCCGATCCACGGATCAGGCTGAGCTAGGAGCCACGACCCCCATGCCCAAGCTTGTCTTCCTGGCCACCGACATCGCACTGTACGTGCTCATTGCGGTCATCGCCTTCTACGTCTGGCACGCGTTGAGGACCCCCACGCTGCGGCAGACCTGGCGCAGCGTGCTGCATGACCCTGCCGCCATGTCCGCTGGTGTGGTGCTCGCGATCTTCCTGGTGATCGCGATGCTCGACTCGTTCCACTTCCGCCCGTTGCTGCCGCCGGCACCCGGCGCGCCCGCGGACGCTGCTCCGGCCTATTCGACGCGCACACTGTCTGTACTTGATGCGCTGCTTGCCGGCCCCCGCGAGGCGCGCGAGAAGACTTATTCCGTGCCGCTCGGGACGCACCAGTTCTCGAAGGAATCGATGCTGGTTGACGGGAAGTCCGTCCGCGACTTTCCGCGCCTGCAGTTCGGCGGTGCGCACCTCAAGGATCCCGCGACCGAATGGCTGGGTGATGTGCTTCAGCGCTCGGCCATCGGGATCGTTGGCGGCGCGGTCGCCGCGGTCGTGTTGTGGATGGTGATTTCGGCCTTGCGCGCGCGATCGGCCGGTACCGGTGTCACGGAATCGCTGCGCGCTATCTGGAACCGGACCACCGAGGTGCCGTGGCGAGCGATGCTGCTCACCGCGACCGTCGTCGCGCTTCTCGCCGGCTGGGTCTCCGCGCTCTGGCCGTATTACCACGTGTTCGGCACGGATCAGACCGGCAACGACGTCCTGTTCCAGGCGATCAAGTCGATCCGTACGGCCGTCGTTATCGGCTCGCTGGCCACGATCGCCACGCTTCCCTTCGCGATCGTCTTCGGCATACTCGCCGGCTACTACAAGGGCCGCGTCGACGACGTCATCCAGTATGTCTACACCGTGTTGTCGTCGATCCCGTCGGTGCTGCTGATCGCGGCGTTCGTGCTGATGATCCAGGTCTTCATCGACAAGAATCCGCAGCTGTTCGACACCGGCCTCGAGCGCGCCGACATCCGCCTCTTCCTGCTGGCCGCCATCCTCGGCATCACCGGCTGGGCTGGGCTCGCGCGCCTGCTCCGCGCCGAGACGTTGAAACTGGGAGAACTCGACTACGTGCAGGCCGCGCGCGCGTTCGGCGTATCCGACACCGGCATCATGCGCCGCCACATCCTGCCCAACGTCACGCACATCGTGGTAATCGTCGCGGTGCTCGATTTCTCCGGGCTCGTGCTCTACGAGGCGGTGCTCTCCTATGTGGGCGTCGGCGTCGACCCGACCACCAACAGCTTCGGCACGATGATCAACAGCGCCCGGAACGAAATGTCGCGCGACCCCGTCGTCTGGTGGACGCTGCTGGCGGCGTTCAGTTTCATGGTCACGCTGGTGCTGTCGATGACGCTGTTCGCCAGCGCCGTCCGCGAAGCCTTCGATCCGCGCGCCCGTGCGTTCCGCGTCAAGCGCAGCAAGCCTTCGCCGAAGGGCGCCGCGGTTGCCGTTGCGTCCGCCGCCTCCTAGGAATCCGCATGCTCGACATCCACGACCTCACGACCGACCTCGATTCGGACAACGGCCTCGTCCGCGCGGTCGACGCGCTTTCGCTCACCATCGAGCGCGGCGAGACGTTTGCGCTGGTGGGCGAGTCCGGCTGCGGCAAGTCGATGACCGCGCTGTCCATCCTGCGGCTGCTGCCCGACAGCGGCCGCATCAGCTCGGGGCGAGTCGACGTCGCCGGCACCGACATCACGCAACTGCCGGAAGCGCAGATGCGCGACATACGCGGCCGCCGAATCAGCATCATCTTCCAGGAGCCGTCGACCAGCCTGAATCCGGTGATGACCGTCGGCCGCCAGATCACCGAGGTCATCGAACGCCACACGGCCATCCGCGGCGAAGCCGCCATCGCACAGGCCATTGACTGGCTGAAGCGCGTCGGCATCCCGGACCCGGAGCGGCGCGTTCATGATTATCCGTTCCAGATGTCCGGCGGACAGAAGCAGCGCGTGATGATCGCCATCGCACTAGCCGCCGAGCCGGACGTCGTGATCGCCGACGAGCCCACCACGGCGCTCGACGTCACCATCCAGGCGCAGATCCTCGACCTGCTGAAGGAGCTGCAGCGTTCGCAGAAGATGGCGATGCTGCTGATCACGCACGACCTGGCCATCGTGGCGCAGATGGCGCACCGGGTGGCGCTGATGTACGCAGGCCAGGTCGTCGAAGTAGCGGAGGCGAAGGAATTCTTCGACCACCCGCTGCACCCGTATGCGGTCAACCTGTTCGAAGCGCTGCCCGACACCGCCAAACGCGGCCGCAGGCTAGCGTCGATCGCGGGCTCCGTGCCGCCCCTCAACCAGACGTTCCACGGCTGCCGCTTCGCCGACCGGTGCGCCGACGTGATGGACCGCTGCAGGAATACGCCGCCGCATCTCCTGCTCCACCGGCCCGGCCACGAGGTGCGCTGCTTCCTGTACGACGGCGCCGTTGCCGGCGACGTCGCAACCCGCATCTGGGGCAAGGATCCGATGCTTCCCGTCGACCCTCCGGCCGGCGAGACGGTGCTCGAAATCCGCGACTACAAGGTCTGGTTCCCGATCCGCAAGGGACTGCTGAAGCGCACGGTCGGCTACGTGAAAGCTGTCGACGGCGTCTCGTTCAGCATTCCCGCCGGCCGCACGCTCGCGCTGGTCGGGGAATCCGGCAGCGGCAAGACGACCGTCGGCAAGGCGGTCCTGCAGCTGCTGCGCAACACGGCGAAGATCAGCGGATCGGCGCTGCTGCTGGGGCAACCGCTCGAGCAGATGAACGGCGACGCGCTGCGCACCGCGCGGCGTTCGGCGCAGATCGTGTTCCAGGACCCGTTCGCATCGCTCAATCCGCGGATGCGCGTCAACGAGATCCTCGAGGAAGGTGTGGCGTCGTTGCGCCCCGACGTCTCGCCGGCGGAACGCACGGAACGCGTTGCGGCGCTGCTGGAAAAGGTCGGACTGCGGCGCGACGCGTTGACCCGCTATCCGCACGAGTTCTCCGGCGGCCAGCGGCAGCGCCTGGCGATCGCGCGCGCGCTGGCCGTGGAGCCGAAGCTGATCGTCGCAGACGAGCCCACCTCGGCGCTCGACGTGTCCGTGCAGGCGCAGATCCTGAACCTGCTGAAGCAACTGCAGCAGGAGCTTGGCGTGTCGTACCTCTTCATCACGCACAATTTCGGCGTCGTCGAGTACCTGGCGCACGAGATCGCCGTCATGAAAGACGGCAGGCTGGTCGAAGCCGGTCCCGCGGAAGAACTCCTTTCCCATCCGCAGCACGACTACACGCGCGCATTGCTGGCCGCAGTGCCGCGGCTCGACCGGGCCGCCTGACGGTCAGATTCAGCGCGACTGTCCGAGCTCGCCGACGAACCGCCGGAAAGCCGGTGAGTCGCGCAGCACTTGCGCGCCGCTCGCGCGCAACCGGCTGACCGCCTCTTCGGACAGCGCAAACGTCGTCGGCAGGTTCTGCAGGTATTTTCGCAGTCCGGGATCCGCCACCGCGTCGAAGCTGACGTCGACG
>Ga0302321_100001512_pt1 | contig 19965 bp, 17 predicted proteins | sample Fen_T0_1_FD_202505 | JGI IMG/M metagenome (GOLD analysis project Ga0302321, IMG submission 202505) | Peat permafrost microbial communities from Stordalen Mire near Abisko, Sweden - Fen_T0_1 | ecosystem: Environmental > Terrestrial > Soil > Wetlands > Permafrost | place: Sweden: Abisko...
CGTCATCGGCATCATTGTGGATCGAATCCAGCGCGCGTTTGACTCGCTCGATACGCGCAAACTTACCGTGCTTCGCGAATGAAAGAACTCCTGCTCATCTTTGTGCCTTTTGGTGGGGCGGGCCTCGCGGCCATTTGGCCAAACGGCCGCACACGTCCGTTCTTGCTGCCCGCAGTAGGCATTGTGCACACCGTCATTTGCCTCTGGCTTCTAGTTTATCCTCCAAAGTTCGAGCCGCAGACTTGGCTGGCATTTGATCCACTCGCACGCGCGGTGCTGCCCGCTGTGTCGTTGTTGTTTTTGGCGTGTGCAGTTTATGGCGTTACCTACCTGCGTGTACGGGCTGAACGGCCGAACCGAGTATTTGTTACTCTGATGCTTTTAGTGCTTGGCCTGTTGAGCGCCGGGCACCAAGCGAGACATCTCGGATTGCTTTGGATCACGACGGAGGCTGTCACGTTGGCGGCCGTGCCGTTATTGCATTTCAACGCAACGCCGCGAGCCTTTGAAGCGACTTGGAAATACCTGCTTGTCGGCGGTACAGGCGTGGCGCTTTCGTTACTTGGATCGTTTGCACTCGGATATGCTTCGCTGCATGGTGGCGGTGGCGGCGACCTGACGTTTGTCGCTTTGATGGCGCAGGGCGCAGGCCTGTCACATCCATGGGTTTTAACCGCTTGGGTGTTGTTGCTGGTTGGATATGGCACGAAAATGGGCTTGGCTCCGATGCACACGTGGAAGCCAGATGCCTACGGTGAAGCTCCTGGCATTGTGGGTGCGATTCTTGCGGGCGGTGTGACCACCGTGGCTTTTACGGCGCTACTTCGCGTGCGCGCGGTCGTGCATGCTGCAGGCGATGGGCCAATGGCTGACCGGACATTAATCGCGATTGGTGTTTTTTCTATGGTTGTGGCAGCGTTGTTTCTCTTAGGTACGCGTGATATGAAACGCATGCTCGCGTATTCAAGTGTTGAACACATGGGTATTCTGATTATTGGCGCCGGATTTGGCGCGCCGGGTGTTTGGGCGGCACTTTTTCACGTGTGGAGTAATAGTCTGACTAAAGGTGCACTTTTTCTGAGCGTGGGAAATATCCATCGCGCGGCCGGTGCGCGTACGATGGACGAGGTTGGCGGGATGTCAGCGATCACGCCGTATTCAGCAGGGATTTTTGTTGCAGGACTGTTCGCAGTGACGGCTTGCCCGCCATTTGGGCCGTTCTTCAGCGAGTTGGCTCTTGTACGTGCCGGTTTTTCGACTGGGCATAGTGGAGCGGTCGCAGCGTTTTTAGGCTGTCTGCTTTTCGCATTTTTCGGACTGACGCGGTTGGTCTTTGCGATTGTTGACGGAAAGCCGAAAACCGCGTCAAAAGCTTCTGGCAAACGGTTTCCGGAAACGGCGGGCGTGATTATTCCGGCGCTTGTGTTGATGGCTCTGTCAATTTGGGTCGGCATCGCGACTCCTTCGGTCTTGCACGAGGCGTGGAGCGGTGCTGTTGCACAACTTTTCCTAACGCCATGAGCACATCGACGTCATTCGCCTTGCTCGCAAATGGCACGAGCCTTCCGTGGGAGGAAATTCCGGAGATGGAGATGGCCGATTTTGTTCGGACGGTTGCGACTGATCTTGATCGTGGTGGACGTCTTTGTTCGTGGTTTGGCGTGCCTGAAGGCGGCGCGACGCGAATCGTGGCCGTCATCGCGTTCGATGCGGACAACACTTTGGCTGTAGGCCGCAGCAAGCCGGTAACGGGTAGTTATAAATCGCTCACTGTGACGCACGCGCAGGCGCATCTTTTCGAGCGTGAGTTGTGGGAGCAGCACGGCCTCATTCCCGAAGGGCATCCTTGGCTTAAGCCGGTACGCAAAATTCAGAACAATGCTCCAGCGGTCGGTGAATTTTTCCGCGTGGATGGTGGTGAGATTCACGAGGTCGCTGTCGGGCCGGTACACGCCGGTATCATCGAGCCGGGACATTTTCGTTTTCAATGCGCCGGTGAGGAAGTGCTGCATCTTGAAATTGCGCTTGGTTACCAACATCGTGGCGCCGAAGCGGTGCTGCCCGGTGGCCCTCATCGTGCAACTATGAGCCAGATGGAAACGGTTGCCGGTGACACAACCATCGCCCATGCTACAGCCTATGCGACCGTGTTGGAAGCTCTTGCGGGAACTGAGGCACCCTTGCGCGCTCAATGGCTACGTTCTTTGGCGCTTGAGCTGGAGCGTCTGGCTAATCACACGGGCGATCTTGGCGCGCTGGCCAATGACGTGGCGTTTCTGCCTACTTCTTCAGCCTGCGGCAAAATCCGCGGCGATTTCCTTAATCTGACCGCAATTATTTGTGGCAATAGGTTCGGTCGCGGGCTTGTGCGTCCAGGTGGCTGTCGCCACGATTTAGATGAGGAACGAGCGAAGCTGTTGCTAGAGCGGCTCACCGCTGCTTTAGCCGAGGCTGATCAAGCGGCGCTCTGGTTGTGGGACGCCGTGTCGGCGCGGGCGCGTTTCGAAAATACAGGCGTGGTGCATGCAAAGCAGGCCTCAGAAATTGGGCTCGTCGGTTTGGCTGCGCGCGCTTGTGGTTTATTACGCGATGCACGTTTCGATCACCCAATGGGCTGGCACCGATTTGCCCAGGTGCCAGTTTCGGTGTGGCCGGGCGGTGATGTTTTTGCGCGCGCACGTGTGCGTGCGCTGGAGATTCAGCGGTCTGGCCAATTTCTGAAAGAACAACTCGTCGCGCCACCTGATGGCGAAGTTCGTAGCGAACTGACACCTCCGATGCCGGACTCACTTGCTGTGGCCCTAGTTGAAGGTTGGCGTGGTGAGGTCTGTCACGTTGCCCTTACCGATGCGACCGGACATTTTCGCCGCTACAAAATAACTGATCCATCGTTTCACAACTGGACCGGTCTGGCGCTCGCGTTGCGCGGCACCGCGATCTCGGATTTCCCGATCTGTAACAAGAGCTTCAACCTTTCTTACTGCGGCTTCGATTTGTGACGCCGCTTCCAACGCCATGTATGTCATCGATACCATCACCCATCGGCTAAAACGCGGCTGCGAAACGATGGCGTATCCCAAAGGGCCAGCCCCTGCGCTTCCTGATCGCCATGGTGGAGCGTTGCGCGTTGATGCGACGAAATGTGTGGCCGACTGCGATGCGTGCGTGCCGGTATGCCCGACCGAGGCGATCACGCGCAAAGCAGGACAAGCGGTAGCGCTTGACTTAGGTCGGTGTATTTTTTGTACGGAGTGCGTTACGGCTTGTCCGACAAAGGCGATCACGCAGACGAACGATCACCGCCTGGCGACGCGCAAGCGTGAGGACCTCGTGCTCGGCGGTGGAGGATTGGAAGAGGTTCGGTTAGCCGCTGCGCTCGACGAAAAGCTCCGCAAGCTCTTTGGCCGTTCGCTGCGGCTGAGGCAGGTGAGCGCCGGCGGCTGCAACGCCTGCGAAGCCGACACCAACGTGCTTGGGACAATCGGCTGGGATTTGAGCCGTTTTGGTATTCAGTTTGTGGCGTCACCGCGTCACGCGGACGGCTTACTTGTGACGGGGCCCGTTTCGAAAAATATGGAGCTGGCCCTGAAGAAAACATGGGATGCAGTGCCGGAGCCAAAGTTGGTTATCGCGGTGGGCGCGTGCGCGATTGCTGGTGGGCCATTTGTTGGTCACTCACAGGTTAACGACGGTGCATCGGCCGTGGTGCCGGTGGATCTTTTTATCCCTGGTTGTCCGCCACATCCACTCACTATTCTCGATGGCTTGCTGCGTCTGCTCGGACGGCTTGAAGAAAAACAGGGAGAGCACCGCGCCTGACCCGTGCGACAGGTTTAGCCGAGCACGGCTTTGATGGCGCGGGCGAGGTCGCCGAGGCGGAAGGGTTTTGCAAGATAACCGACGAAGCCCATATCCATATACTGGCGGGCCATCTCCTCGCTGTCGTAGCCGCTGCAGACGATGGCGCGCACGTCTTTATCGATTTCACGTAGTTGTCTAAAAGCTTCTTCGCCGCCCATGCCGCCGATCACGGTAAGATCGAGAATAACAAGATCGTAAGGACGACCGACGTTCACGTAGCGTCGATAGAGCGTGATGGCTTCTTCGCCGTTGCGGGCGACGTCGTATTTGTAGTCGAGGCTGGCGAGCATGCCGGCGGCGAGGCGGGAGATGTCGGGATCATCATCCATCAAGAGCACGCGGCCGGTGCCAGTGCGGAGGATAGGCGTGCGACGCATCTCTACCTCAGCGGGTTGGTTCGCCTGAGGAAGCAGGATTCTGAAAACAGTACCTTCGCCAACGGTGGAGGAAACAGTGATCAGGCCTCCATGTTTGCGAACGAGGTTGCGCACAGTGGACAAGCCAAGTCCAGTGCCCTGCGACTTCGTGGTAAAAAACGGCTCGAATATCTTGTCGAGGTTTTCGTAGGGGATTCCCGAACCATTGTCTTTGAATTCGATAACGACGTAATTACCGGCGGACAGCGGAGGCATGGCGCCTTCGTTGACGCGGATATTATCCGCCGCGAGAGAAATTTTGCCGCTTTGAGCGGGTACGGCTTGGAGGGCATTGATGATGAGGTTTTGGAAAACCTGCATCATTTGCGCGCGATTAACGCGGATCGGAGCGACGGTTTCGGAGGAATGCAGGGCAATGTCGGCAGAGGAGCCGGCGCGGGCCAGGCGTACAGCTTCCTCCAAGAGTTCAGCAGGCGAAAGCACCTGCGAGGTGGCCGGACCACCGCCTTTGGCGGCAGCAAGTAGTTGTTTAGTGAGGGATTTTGCGGCGAGGCAGGCGCGTTCGCTATCGGCAAGATAGGAGCGGTCGTTGTTATCTTTTGCGTGCGAGATACCGCCGAGGATTGTCGCGAGGAGATTGTTAAAGTCGTGAGCGATACCGCCGGCAATGACGCCGAGGGATTCCCAACGGTTGATCTTGATGAGTTCCTCGGGCGAGAGAGACATCTCTTCGGGGTTGCGAAACACGATGACCATGCCCTCGATCCGTTTGCTGGGGCCATGAATCTGGCTGGCGCCCCAGACGATGGGCCGGCTCTTGCCGTCGGCGGACAGCAGATTGTGGTCTGCGCAAAGTGGCGAGTGATCGCTATTATTAAAGGCGAGCACCATTGCTTCCTCATCAGCGAGTCCGGTGACTCGTCCGGCCAAGCGGAACACGTCGCCTAAAAGTGTGCCGCGAGCATTCTCAAGCGTGCAGCCGCTCAAGCGTTCGGCTTGGGGATTTAGGTAGACGATCCTCCCCTGATTGTCGGCTACGATCACTGCTTCAGCGAGACAGGCGAAGGTGCCTGAGATGAGGGTAGGCGGTATTGGAAGTGTTGATACGGCGTCGAAACTGGAAGCGAGATCTTTAGGTAGTGGACAGCAGATGCCTACGGCCCGGGCGAGGCCGCCTTTGCGGGTGAGTTGTCGGTTTACTCCGATGAGTACGGGTAGGGGCTTAGATTCTTGGTCACGAAGCACGACTGCCTGCAAAAACGAGTCGCGGCCAGGGAATGGCGTTAGGAAAAACGTCTCGGCTCCGCGAGCCGCCACTTCTTGCGGCAAGACGGCGAGAAACGTGTCGAGTTCGCTTAGGCTGTCGTCTGTGATCCCGGCGAATTTTTTCCAGCCGGGTGAAAGCCAAAACTTGCAGTGCGAAAAATCAAAATCGAAGGAGACGAGGCTATCGTTATTGGTAAGCTTTTGCAGGCGCTCGTCGTTGAGAAGACTTTGTTCGTCGAGCTCTTTGCGGTCGTTGATGTCGAGTTGAAGACCAGTGACTCGTTCGAGTTCGCCGTCGGAGCCGATCATCTGCGTGCCGAGACATTGGACCCAAATGTAGTGGCCCTCGCGGTGCAGCATGCGGATCTCAACTGAGAAAGATCGGGCACCCGGTTTTTGTTTACGGGGTGCGCGGTCGGGCGCGGCAGCGGAGTCGTCAGGATGAGTTAGGCGTAGCCAGGTGTCGTAATTGTTGGCGATTTCTTGATCGGCGTAACCGAGCTGACGTTTCCAAGCGGGCGAATAGTAGATTAGTTTGGCTTTAAAATTGAGATCGAAGAATCCGACCGTGCCTTCGTCCGCGAGCAGGGCCAGGCCTGAGTCAACGAGCAGTGGGGGTGTGGAGTCGTTATGCTTGGCGGGATCTTCAACGATCGCAAAATATCCGAGCGTGCCCCCTTGCGACTCCTCGATGCGTAAGCCGACTTCTACTGTCGTATTGCCGGGCAGACGCGCGAGGCAAGAGACGGTCCGGTTAAGGGCATTGGTGAGGAGGAGCGTCCATTGCGCTTGGTCTCCGGCGGACGCTACAGCAGTGCCGTCGAAAATGAATAGACGCGCAAAGGACGTGCCGCGGAACTGATCGGCATTCGTTTGCCAGAAACGTAGCGCACCGGTGTTGGTCGCGACGATCTGGCCGTTCATGTCGAGAGTGATCAACGCGGGCGAGGGCAACGTGTCACTGCTTTGAAAAGGAGCCACGGAAGTTGACGCTGGATTGGTCACGTAAAGATAACGTGGTTGTTAAGGATTTGGCGACAAACAAAAATAATGGAGGCCAATTTTGAGAAAACGTCAGTGTTGCAGAGTGAAACTATGAACTGTTGGGGTCGAAACAGACGGTGTGTATTTTGATTTCAGGGACACCACAATCGGGTGAGGGTTCTGAGGTTCCGATAAAGCTTTGTTGAGATGAAAAAAACTAATCATGATTCTCCCATTTACGTACCCGCTTTGCCAAAAAATCAATGTACGCCGGGTGATCGTTTAGGCAAGGGATTTGCTGAAAGGTATTCCCCCCAGCTGTGAGAAAAGTTTCCTTACCCGCGACGGAAATCTCTTCGAGCGTTTCGAGGCAATCCGCGACGAAAGCGGGTGACATCACGAGGAGGTTTTTGGCACCTGCGGCCGGCAACCGCGTGAGCTCGTGATCCGTGTAGGGAGTAAGCCAGGGCTCACCGGCGAGTCGCGATTGAAACGACACGGAATACTTTTCCGTTGGAAGATTGGCCCTCTGCACGAAGGCCTTTGTGGTTCTGTAACATTGAGAACGGTAACAGGTACTCTGCACGGGCGAACAGGTTTCGCAGCAGTTGGGCACAATAGTGCAATGTGCTTTTGACGAATCGGCCTTTCGTAAATGGCGCACCGGAATGCCATGGTAACTGAACAGCACGAGGTCATGCGGTTGTTCCAGGTAGGGTTGAGCGGAAGTATATAGCGCTTCGATGTAGTCCGCGTCTTGGTAAAACGGCTGGACGGTTGTCACGTGCAAGGTGGATGACTGGCGGGTCGCTTCGGCATAGACTTTGGCGGTGACCGTTTCCCAGGACGACATTGCGTAATGAGGGTATTGCGGAATCAGCAGGATCTCGTTCACGCCGTCAGCGATCATTTTCGCGATGACCGAGGCAATCGAAGGCTGCCCGTAGCGCATCGCTAGATATACGGGCATTTCTGGCCCGAGTTGGGCGGAAAGTTTTTGCTGAACCGAACGTGAAGTGACCACAAGTGGCGAGCCATCGTTCGTCCAAACCGTTTTATAGGCGTGAGCGGATTTTTTCGGCCGCGTGCGCAGAATGATACCCTCGAGCAACAGCCATCTTAGCGGCGCGGGTAGATCGAGCACGCGCTCGTCTCCGAGGAATTCACGCAAATATCGTCGTACATCTGGTACCGAGGTAGAGTTAGGGGAACCCAAATTGACGAGTAGGACGGCGCGCTTTGGCATAATACAAGTGGTCAACGAGATGTTGCTGTTGTCAAATTTCTGTGTGTCTTAACGACACAAACGCAGAAATTTTCGTAACAGTAATATGGGCGCGGCTTACGCGCCTTTTTCATATACCCACATGTCACTGCCAAATCCAGTCATCGTTATCCCCGGTATCACCGCTTCCGACCTGCGCGACGAGTACTCGACCGAGACCGAGCGCATCTGGTCATTGATCAGCAAACAATACGAACGCGTCTACCTGCATCCTGACAATGTTCGTTTTGAGGCACGACAGCCGTCCATTATCCGGCCCGACCGTGTCTGGGGCGTCGTGTATACCGAACTCGTCGAAGAGTTGCGCCACGAACTCACGTTGAGCGCCGACAAGCCCGTGCCGGTGTATCCATTTGCTTATGACTGGAGACAACCGCTGCGCCTGACTGAACTGCACTTGGAACGGTTCATCGACGAAGTGATCGAGCGTACGAAGCTCATGCCGCACTATTATCAAGACGGCTACTCGAATCGCCAGCAGGTCAATCTTGTTGGCCATTCCATGGGTGGTCTGATCATTGCCGGCTATCTTCAACGCATGGGCGTCAATGCTCGTGTCGGCAAAGTCGCCTCGCTTGGCACACCTTTTCGCGGTTCGCACGAAGCCGTTGCCCGAGTTGCCACCGGCCTCGACCGCCTCGGAATTGAGCCCTCGCCGTCGCGCGAGCGGGAAGCGGCACGTATCACACCCGCACTTTATCATCTCGTGCCGCACTACGAAGGCGCCGTGGAAAGCTCCGCTGGCGGGAGCGCGGACCTGTTTCAACCTGAGAACTGGCAAGCCTCCGTGCCGATGAGCGTAGCCCAATACGTGCGGCTTTACAGCGTGATGCCCGCGCGTACGCCCGAGCAGGTCAAAGCGGCTGCGGACGAACTATTCGCCGGAATGCTCGACGATGCACGAACCTATTGCCAGAGAGTAGATTCGCTTGACCTTACGGCTACATCACTTGGCAATCAGGATAATTGGCTCTGCGTGGTTGGGATCGGTGAGAAAACTCGCGTGCGTACCCGCATCGTTGTTGAAGACGGTTCTAAATGGTTCGACCTCGATCGAGCGGAGGACGTGACGAACCAATGGCCAGATGGTGAAATGAAGACCGATACCGGCGATGGTACCGTACCGTACTTTGGCGCGAAACCAGCCTTCCTTGAAACTGCCAATCTCATATGTGTCTGCAAACGCGACTACGCGTGGACCGAAGTCGGTGATCGCGCCCTCGCGCAATTTGGCGGTCTTCACGGTGCGTTGCCTGTCATGAACCTCAATCACCGCCTGATCTCCACGCATTTTCTTGGCTTAAGTGTAGGCGATCTTTGGGGGCATACGCCGCCCGATCTCGCCGGGGACTGGGCGCCGCCGCTTAAAGGGCTCGCACAAAAATGACGTGAGCGGATCTTTTCCGAATGACGTCGCTGATCTCGAAGCGGACTCACCGGTCATAACTTTGCTCTACGTTTAAAATCCGCCCAAGCTTCGCCAAAAACTGCGCACGTTTTGGCGTGTACTCCGGCCTGTCTGTGCGCAGTTAAAATAGGCGTGAACGTTTCGATCATCCTCGGTCATCCTACGCCCGGCAGTTTTAATCACGCTATCGTCGCCGCTGCCGCCGAAACTCTGCGCGTCCGTGGCGTTACCACAACCATCCACGATCTCTACGCAGAAAGCTTCGACCCTATCTACTCCGCTGCAGAACAGGCTCGTGATGCGGTGTTGCCGCCCGCGATTGAACAGCACTGCCGCGAGATCGCGCAAGCCGACGGCATCGTAATCGTGCACCCAAACTACTGGAGTCGTCCGCCTGCGATGCTCTGTGGTTGGGTGGATCGCGTGCTTCGCCCCGGACGTGCCTACCGTTTCGTACCCGACGGTAAAGGCGGTGGCCGCCCCGAGGGACTGCTCAAAGCAAAAGCCGCCCTCATTTTCACCACGGCCAACACACCCGACGAAATCGATCGCTCTATCTACGGCGACCCTCTCGAAACGCATTGGAGTAAAGTTGTCTTCGGTCTCTGCGGCGTGCCTGCTGTTCGTCGCAGCTTCTCGCCGGTCATCGTCAGCAAACCCGAGCAACGCGCCGCCTGGCTCGACGAAGTTCGTCAGCTGGTGAGAGAACGTTTGTGCTGAAACTAATTGCGCCTTACGCCGCGCGCAGACTTTGGATCTGGGCGATGAGTCGGCCGATATTTTCTGGCGCGATACGGTCGGTGATGATGGTGCGCGGATAACAATGTTCGACGTCGAGCCGCACGCCTTCTTCGCTTCCCGGTCGTACGAAATCCTCGACGAAATCCATGCCGCCGCGCGGTTTTATCCAACGGTAATACGCGTCAATCTCCGACGACTCGACCACGATCTCCAGATGCAAGAAGACGTTGCAGTACAAGGTCAGATCACGAAATGAAGCGAACCAGGTCGGCGGATTTACCAACTGATCTCGGATGATAAGTGTCATCGCGGTTCCTTTTTTCCATGAATAATAGCACTACTGCTGCCAACTTCGTCACGTGCGATGAATATTTTAACCCTGTGATGAATATCGGGAATATCATTAGCCCACTTAATTTTCGCCTTTCGCCGGGAGCTTTATCCCGTCATCCCTGTTCTCCTCCTATTTTATGAGTAATCCGCGCAAACCCGTTCTCCTAGTAATCCGCGATGGCTGGGGCAAAAACCCGCATCCTGACCAAAACCAGACCAATGCGGTCTTCCTCGCCAAGAAGCCTTGCGACGACATGTTGCACGCGAAATATCCTTTCGCGCTTGTCAAGGCCAGCGGCCTCGACGTCGGCTTGCCCGACGGTGTGATGGGCAACAGCGAAGTCGGCCACGAAAACATCGGCGCCGGCCGCATTGTCGATCAAGAGCTGGTTCGGTTGAACAAACTCTTCGACGAAAAACGCCTCGCGACCAACCCGGTCTGGAAAGCAGCCATCGCCCGTGTGAAAGCCAACCCGAACGCAAAGCTCCACCTGATGGGCATCGTTTCCGACGCCGGCGTCCACGGCATGCTCGAGCACCTCTACGGCATTCTCCGGCAAGCAAAAGAAGACGGTATTACCCAAGTCTTCATCCACGCTTTCACCGACGGCCGCGACACGCCGCCTTCCAGTGGCCTTGGCTATATCAAACAGGTTGAAGAGCAGTGCGCCAAGATTGGCGTGGGCAAAATCGCTACCGTGTGCGGCCGCTTCTGGGTCATGGACCGCGACAACCGTTGGGATCGTGTATCCAAAGCCTACTACATGCTTGCCGGCCAGAAAGCCATCGCCACCGCTCCGAGCGCGACCGCAGCAATTCAGCAGTATTACGACAAGCCCCTCACCGAAACCCAGAAGGGCGACGAGTTTGTTGCTCCGACCTGGATCGTTGGTGCTGATGGCAAACCGCTCGCCACGTTCGCCAACGGCGACTCCGTTCTCTTCTACAATTACCGCGGCGACCGCCCCCGCGAGATCACCAAGGCCTTTGTGCTTGACGGCTTCAAGGAATTCGACCGCGGCCAGAAGCTTGACCTCTACTACGCGACCATGACCGAGTACGAGTCCGGTCTGCCGGTACACGTTGTTTCTGGTAAACCCGAGAAGTTGAAAAACATCCTCGGCAAAGTGGTATCCGATGCCGGGATACCGCAGTTCCGCTGCGCTGAGACCGAGAAGAACCCGCATGTCACCTTCTTCTTCAATAACTACAACAAAGACCCATTTCCCGGTGAAGACCGCGCATGCCCGGCCAGCCCGAAAGTCGCAACCTACGACATGCAGCCCGAAATGTCTTCCGTCGAAGTGACGAAGGAAGCCAAGGCCGCGATTCTCTCAGGCAAGTACGGCCTGATCGTCGTCAACTATGCCAATCCCGACATGGTTGGCCACACCGGCAATCTCGCCGCCGCGACGAAAGCCGTTGAAGCGACCGACATTGGCGTGGGCGAACTTCTCGCTGCGCTTGCCACGATGGGCGGCCAGGCCCTGATCTGCGCCGACCACGGCAACTGCGAACAGATGTGGGACCCAACGGTCAACGGACCGCACACCGCGCACACGCTCAACCTTGTCGAAGTTTTTGTCGTTGGCGATAAGTTCGCCGCTGGCAAGACAAAGATGCGCACGGGTGGCCGCCTTGCGGATCTCGCCCCGACGATCCTCGCGCTGATGGGTTTGCCCAAACCTACCGAAATGACAGGCGAAAGCTTGGTCCTCGGCTAAGCAAAAGAATCTCTCTTCTTGCACGCAGGATCCGCACGAAAATGCGGGTCCTTTTTTGTGCGGTTAAAAGGGATGTCGTGCAGTCTCGCGAATTGCTTCCGAGGTGGAACGGGCGCTCCGTGCACGTTCGGATTGGTGCGACGTGAAATTATTGGCGACGTTACCTGGTTTATTAAAAAGCACTCCAAAAAATATCGCAACCGCGCCATTCAGGGGTGCTTTTGAAAAGCTTCCAGTATCTAACGCTTTTCTGATCTAGGGTCTTCTATCCAGTCACTGAACTGCGGGTGTCGGACGCATCTTGCTCTCGGAAAAGCGACGAAAAAGCCAATGCAAGAACCTTGATGCTGAGCTCACTGTTTGACGGATTTTTTGATTCACTCGGTGCAAAAACGGCCTTGGGAGGTTGTTTTGCCGGTGGGCGGTTTGATTAATTATCGCGATGACCGATGATCATCTTGTGCCCAGGCAAATACCCCGACTCTTCCCTTCGTTATCTCTGGTTTACCTTCTGGGGTTGATCGCGCCCGCTTGCTTGTTTTCTACATCACTCTCCGCTGAAAGCGGCGAGTTGAAAGAATCGGTTTTCACGTTTCGTTCAGAGCTGGAAACGGCGGTTTATGCCCCTTCATATGCAATCGTCTTTTCGAAGCACTTCACTGCAACGGCGGGTTACTCATTGTTCAGTTTCAACGATACGGCGAGCAGCGCGGACATCCATTATCAGGGCAAACTTTCCAATATGCAGGCGATGGTGAACTGGCATCCGCTAGCCGGTACCTTGCATTTTTCCGCGGGTGCTTTCGTGAGCAGCAACAAGGTCACCGTCTCTGGCAAACCCATTCGCAATACTTTCGTTGATGTCGGTGGAATGGGCGATACGACAGTGCAGGTCGGTTCGTTTTCCAGTGATGCCGAACTACCCGGAAACGTGGAGCCCTACCTCGGTTTGGGGTGGTCGGCGAAGATCCAAAACGGAAAAATCTGCGTTTTTGCCGACTTTGGTGTTCTTTTTACATCAGCCGTCATCTCGCGCCCAACGGGGGCTGGATCGATCGTAGGCGAACCCTTACTTCGGACGAATCAGGGCCTGGCCGGCAACAGAGGAGACAGTGATTTGACGCCTCGGCGTTGCACCTCGCTCGCTCAGTTGGGCGTGATGTATCGGTTTTAAAACCAGAACTAGCAAAAAACTGCACTGAGGTGAGCCACGTGGTTGGCTAGAGCCTCAGCGTCCATGGTCAGGTCTGCATGGCGTGGATCGGCAATACCTCCTGTGCTCGTTCCGAGTACAGCGCTGTAGCGCAAGCCAAGTCGTTCGGCCATTTGCCAGTAGAGGCCGAGTGTATAGTTTGGGTGATGGATCTCTACAATGGTTGTGCCGCGCTGGCAAAAAACAAGATTCGCCAAAGCAGCGCCGTGCAGACTGACCACGATTTTTGCCTGTGCGAATAATGCCGCCTGTTCCGTTATGCTGAGCGCGCCTAGCATGACACGTTCAAAACCAAGTGGTCTGAGTTCGCTAAAAACCTCCTCTTCGTTTAGTAGCAAGCGATGGTTAGCATCAGAGCGGCTCACGAAAATTTTTGCTCGTTCGCCTTTATTGCATTTTTCAAGTTGTGCAGCAAAGAGCTTTTTGAGTGCAACGATTGAGGCGTCATAGGCGAACATTCGTAGATCACTCACCGCTACCAGTATGTCGCATTCGACGTGAGGATGTATTGCAGTATCCACGACCTTGGCTGGATTGATCCCGGCGAGTGCAAGTGTTTCCTGGTGAAATGGTCTCTTCGGATTGGACACAAGAACGTGATCGAAGTCGGCGAGGGCCCATCCGACGTTTTGCGCAAACGCAATTCGTGGCATTGCTTCGATCAACCAATGAAAATAGTTCTGTGAATGAGTTCGTGCATCCAACAACAGCGAGCGACCGTGCAGCACGTGCGGGCGATGGAGTCGGATTTGTTCAAATGCGTAATTATATCCGCGTGCAGTTTCATCCCAGCCCTGAGAGAATTCGTGCAGGAGCCGATCGCGCGCGTCGATCACAGCGAAAGTGGGTTGGAAGTATCGTGCGCGGCGAAAATCTCCGATCCGCAGCGCCTTAATCTCGGGGCATAGCGTACGGTGCAATTCCGTGAGCAGCCCGGGCTCGATATGCGGCCACTCTGAGGGATTGGGTGGTGGTGGCAGAGGAGGTTCGAGTTCCAAATCTTGCACAATCGCGATTCCGGCTCGCGGGTCAGTCGGCGGTGTGTCGATCAATCCACGCTTTGGCGGACCTAAGCGCCTTGAACTCCACGGTCCAAGTGCGAGCGTAGCAGCAAGCGGACGTTTGAATCTGCGTGCAATCATGCGGCGGCATGGACGCCGTTAACCACTAGATGTTCCATCTGCCAAACGCTAGCAATCAGGGTGCAAGCGGCTGGCGTGTTCTCGTTTGAGAAAATGCATTCGCGAACCACATGCATCGCGCAATATGTGCCAGTGAATCGCGATACGAGATGAGGAAAGATTGCCCACGCGCCATCGCCACTGCACCGATCGTGATTATTTACGGAGAAAGTTGGGAGTTCTTCGTTCGGTTTTAAAATGGCCGGCTGCTGTAAGACGAAAATCCAACTGCGCGGACCCCTTGCATCGCTGTTCGAAGCAGGTGGGCTCTCCGCTCAAATCCAACATTAGCCAAATCTGCTATTCATGAAATCATCGTCTCCTCGGATTCAGAAAACTTCGCAAGTGCCCGCTAGGGAGTGGGCTTGGAACTTCATTCCTACGGTCATTTGTGCAGTTTTGTTACTGGCAGGATGCTCGACTCCGGTGGCTCAGACTGTGTCGTTCAACGAAGCCGATTATAAATCGTATGAGTCGGTTGGAGGAGCGGTTATTCACGGGCATGCTTTTGTTCGTTCCGACACCGGAGTGAAACATGGGGCTGCCGGAGTTAATATATATCTTGTTCCGCTAACTGCCTACACCGAAGAGCGAGCGAAAATAATGGAGTCGGGTAAAGAGCCCGCTGCGGCCGATCCACGGCTGGAGAATTATATCAAAACAACAGTGGGTGATTGGGGTGGTGACTATAAATTCGAAGGCCTGCCTGCCGGAAAATATCTTCTCTACTGTAAAATCGACTGGGAGCGGCAATACCCCAATAGCATGCGCCGCGCTGGATCAGGTGAAGTTTATGCCGTGGCGAGGGCGCAAGTTTCAGGAGGCGAGCACAAGAGCGTCGTCATCACAAATCCTGGAAGGAACTAAGAAAAAAATGGAGTAAGAGAAGGGCGTGCGCGTTTTCCCGTGTACGTCCAATTTTCGAATTTAAAGATGTGCCTAGGATCTTGGTTTGTAGTCCCCCAAAAAAATCCGAACTCAGTAAATCAACCAGTTCATGAAAACTGCATTCAGTAAAACTCTCACTGCGCTGGCGCTTGGTCTCGTATTTGTCCCCGTAATCACCAGCGCTCAAAGCTCCATCTCGTCCGATAAAAGCGTTCCTATTGTCGCAGGTTTTCAAGGCGTCGCACCTGAGGCTTTGGTTACGCGGCTCGATGAGGCCGTTGCGCTCACGGCTGATCAAAAGATTCGGATTACCGAAATCTTCAGACAACAAGCTGACGCTCTGGCGCTGCTCTCGTTAGGCGATCATTCGGAAATCGCCAAAGAGTGGGAGTACTTGAAAAAGGTCATGGAGATCCGAATGGCCGCGAGAGCACAAGTACGGGCTCTGCTGACCGCCGAGCAGCAAAGGAAGTACGACCGGACTCCGCAGAACCGCGGTGGTGGACTGACGTTGAATCCAGCGAACCGGGTGGCACGTCTTAACGCGGAAGTTGGGCTCACGCCCGAGCAGAAAAACCTCGCGACTGAAGTTTACGTGGAAGAGGCCGAAGAACTTCTCGTGTTTGTACCCGAAGAGCGACTGGCCAAAGGACGGGAGGTTCGGCAAGCCACCAAGGAACTGATCCGGGCTTTGCTCACGCCGGAGCAGCGCGAGAAGGAGGATGCGATTCAACGCGCAGTTGCGGCCCAAAATGCGGAGGAGAAAGCGTTCGTGGAACAATTCCTTCGAACCTCAAATATCATCACGACGCGTGTTGGCGCGGTTACCGCTCTGTCATCTCAAAGCTCAGCCGTCGAAGAAGTGAACGGGCAATTCCGGCGAGGGAAATATTCCTTTAACGTAACGGGAAGTAATCGCGCAGAGGTCTTATCGGTTTATTGGGAGCGAATTTTGCCGGCTGCTCAATTGAAGGTGACTAAAGTCGAAGACAGTGCCGGCCAGACGATCCAACTGTGATCACTAGAGGTTTAAGTAGGTATCTGAAAATGAAAATCCGTCTTTCAGGAACCAAGTGGCTTTACCTGGTTTTTCGTGGAACGGATGATGCGAATACAATCTATCGATCTCGACGATTCACCTTTTGGATGAGCGTGCTGATCACACTGCTCAACGTGAGCGGCAGTATTTATTGCCACAATCGGGGAAACGTGGACAGCGGTGCAGTGTTAGCCTTGATGGCTGTAGCTTCCGCGATCGAAGTTGTGATTCTGGGGATGCGAATTCGTAGATTGCATGCCGGTTTCCTCACAAAGTCCGCGAACCACCGTTGACGTAACAAGGAGCGTGATCTGCCATAGTCTATCATCATGACCGACGACGCTGAACTGTTGCGCAGTTACGTTGAAGCACGCTCAGAGCAAGCATTCACCGAACTCGTGCAGCGACATGTCAACTTGGTGTATTTTGCCGCGCTGCGTCGCGTGGGCGGCGATGCGCATCTGGCCGACGACGTCACGCAAAAGGTCTTCGCTGATCTGGCGCGCAAGGCCTCGTCGTTGAAAGATCGATCTGTGATTACGGGATGGCTCTACACCAGCACACGGTTTGCCGCTGCTCAGGCAGTGCGTTCCGAACGCCGTCGGAAAACCCATGAGCAGGAGGCTCACACCATGCATGAACTTCATTCTACTCCGGAGCCCGATTGGAACAACCTCCGACCGATCATCGACGGTGCGATGGATGAGTTGAACGAGCGCGAGCGCGAGACACTGCTGTTGCGTTTTTTTGAGAATCGGCCTCTCGCCGAGGTTGGCGCGAAATTTTCCCTGAGTCCAGACGCCGCGCGAATGCGAGTAGATCGAGCGTTGGAGAAATTGCGCCGGTTGCTGGCCAAGCGTGGCATCGTTTCAACCTCTGCTGCTCTGGCCGCGGCCTTTGTCACGCAATCGGCGATGGCGACGCCGGCTGGTTTGGTGACGAAGATTGCTGCAGGGGCGCTCAGTCAAGTTGGCACGGCCACGACAGCCACGCTCGTGCTTTGGAAGATTTTGGCCGGCATCACGCTTGCAGGTGTTGGATTGGGTGTGGTGATTCACGAAGTCAAACAGAGCGGGCCAGTCGGGCCAGCTATAGAGACGAGCGAAGCGAGCAGTGTGGCCGAAATTACTCCAAAGCCATCAGCTGGTTCTCAGTCGATTACCGGTAGCGCGTTAGGTCAAGTAGGATCAGAACCAGCAAGTATCACCAGTACGCCTGTCAAGATTCGAAGAACGACGGAGGAATTTGGTTGGCCGCAAGTCGGATTATTTGCGGGAGACGGAGGAGGTAAACCGACTCATACGTATGCGGAATTTCACGCTAAGATGGAGGCCGACGCAGATTTTCGCGAAGCGGTGATTGGGCAGGCCAAGGATAGGTTGGATTTATTCTACGGCCATCTTTTTAAGTCGCTCAGCCTGACTGCATCGCAACTTGAGCCGTTCAAAAATCTTCTCGTCGAAAAAGAGCTGCTGAAGATTGACACCATTGAGGCACAGCAGACGGTTGGTTTACCCGCCCAGGAAAATCGCAGGTTGCTCCGCGAGGGACTGGATCAAGGGCAGCAAAAAGTGGACGCTGAAATCAAGGCTGTATTGGGTGATGCCCGATACATCGAATACCTGCAATATCGCGAAGACCTCGTTCAATGGACTGCGGTCAACGCGGTTGTCCAAAAACTTAAGGCCACGGCCACTCCTCTTACGGACGAACAAGCTCAAAGGCTCGTCGTGCTTCTGCGTAGGTCGCTGCTCAAGATAAAGTCACCCTATACCTTTGACGTTGGTTTTGGTTCAGGCGTTTTTTCGAGCCATGTCGGCAGTGCGCTTACGGAGCGAGTTTTTCAAAGCGCGGGAGAATTTTTATATGCGCCACAAGTGGAAGTGTTGCGCCAGCTGCAAAGGCATCGAGATACATTACCTAAATAAGGCGCAGGGTTTTCTCGTTTTACTCAGACGAACTATGACGCGCCGATCAGGATGCCGGTGGCTAGGACGAGCGCGCCGCCGATGATGACTTGAATAATGGAACGCAGGAACGGTGTTTCCATGTAGCGAGTTCGCACCCATGCGATGACCCACAGTTCGATCGCAACCACGATTCCCGCGATTGCCGTGGCGACAGTGAAGGCGTTGGCCCAACTCGACGGGATAAGGAAGGGCAATGTGTGCCCGAGCCCACCGACGGTCGTCATCAGACCGCAGACGACGCCGCGTAGCCAGGGTGAACCACGACCGGAAATAATGCCGTCATCCGCCATCGCTTCGGAAATACCCATGCTAATGCCGGCGCCAAGCGAGGCGGCGAGACCGACGAGAAACGTGTTGTGATTACTATGCGTGGCGAAGGCGGCGGCGAAGAGCGGCGCGAGCGTGGAAACGGAGCCGTCGATCAAACCGGTGAGGCCGGGTTGTACGTATTGGAGGACAAAGAGGCGGTGTTGCGTGGCTTTTTCCTCGTCACGCTTGTCGGAGGTGAGATGTTCGGCTTCGAGATTCTCAGCTTTTTTCTCGTGACCACGTTCGACCTCAGCGAGGTGGACGAAGAGCGCGCGGATCGCTACATCGGTGGTTTGGGTCGAGGCGCGTTCGTAGAAGTTGGCAGCCTCGACTTCCATGATGGCGGTTTCTTCGCGCATGCGCTCGGGCGAGAGGCGCTTGGTCAGCCAGATCGGACGGCGTTTGAGAAAACCTTTCACGTCGTCGCGACGGATAGCGGGTAAGTGTTCGCCAAAACGTTCGCGGAAGATGCGGTAGAGGTCTTCGCGATGGCCGCGTTCCTCGGAGGCCATCTCGTCGAAGAGATCGGCAGTAGCAGCAAAGTTTTCACGGCATTGATCAGCAAAGGTTTGATAGATGCGGGAATCTTCCTCCTCGCTGATGATGGCGAGGGCGAGAATCTGGCGGGCATCGAGTTCGTTGAAGGCAAGCATGGTAAATGATTATAGAGCTAGCAGATTACGGGCCGACGACTTTTGTTATCCCTTAAACTCAAACCACGCGGTGGCGAGGCCAGCGGCGAGACCAAAGAGGTGGCCTTCCCACGAGGTCGAACCACGTGCTGGAGCTACACCGGCGAGCATGCCGCCGTAGAAAATTAATACGCCTGCTGCCGCTAGTAGGTCAGGCGTAGCGCGTGTGTACCAAGCGAGCATGAGCAGATAGCCGAAGAAACCGAAGATCACACCGCTCATGCCGATGTGGGCGGCTTTGCGACCGAACAGCCAGAGGAGAAGGCCTTGTGCGAAGGTTATGATAAGCGCGACTTCGAGGAAGTGCGATTCGCCGCGCTGGAGCACGAGTGTGCCGAGGACGAGGAACGGTAGTAGATTGGCCGCGAGGTGCGCGAAGTTCGCGTGAATAAATGGTGCAGTGACGAGCCCGACCAGGCCGCCGGCGGTGCGCGGGACGATGGCGAGCGATTGAGCGGTTTTGTTTGAACAAACCGCGACGATCCAACCGAGGATCATCGCGATACTTGACCATGAAAGGTAAATATAGGGCGTATCGGTGAAGAGCCGGCTGAGCCAAGCGAGCGCGTTTTCCATATTGATGGAATGACGGATCTCGCCGGAAAGCGAAAGAATGAAGATTAAAGGCTGGTTGCTGCCTCAAGCTTGGTGGCTCTGCTTTCGGACACCGTACGATCCGGTGTTTCGGCCGTGG